>Ga0315900_10004914_pt1 | contig 18601 bp, 14 predicted proteins | sample LakEriMetagenome_FD_203521 | JGI IMG/M metagenome (GOLD analysis project Ga0315900, IMG submission 203521) | Freshwater fungal communities from buoy surface, Lake Erie, Ohio, United States - Buoy 12 MA114 | ecosystem: Environmental > Aquatic > Freshwater > Lake > Lake biofilm | place: USA: Lake... | reverse complement strand
CAGCGACATGGCCTGCAGCATAGCGCAGGGGCGCGCGACCGTTCGCGGCGCTGCCGCCGGGACCCTGCGCCGAGGGCGGCCCGTGCCCCGGCCGCGCCTGCGAGCGCGAACCGGCCGCAGGAGCGCACGGCGGCGGGCACAGGGGCCTGGCGCGGGCTCGGCGACGCGTGCCATCGCGGTGACACCGGGTGGGCCGGTTCGGGCTGCACCCGACGGGCGGGCGTGCGTGGGGCGGAAGCCCGCCCGATCAGATCTCGACCTGCGTGCCCAGCTCGATCACGCGGTTGGCGGGCAGGCGGAAATACGCGGCTGCGCTGCCGGCGTTGCGCGCCATGGCGGCGAACAGCCGCTCGCGCCACAGCGCCATGCCCCGGCGCATCGTGGGCACCACCGTCTCGCGGGAGAGGAAGAACGAGGTCTCCATCATCTCGAAGGGCAGTCCGAAGGCCGGCAGGCCCTCGAGTGCCACCGGAACGTCGGGCGTGTCGCGGAAGCCGAAATGGAGGGTGAGGCGGTGGAAGCCCTCGGCCAGCGTCTCGACCCGCAGCCGCTGCGAGGCCGGTACGCTGGGCACGTCGTCGATCACCACGGTGAGCAGCAGCACCCGTTCGTGCAGGACCTTGTTGTGCAGCAGGTTGTGCAGCAGTGCATGCGGCACGCCGTCGCGGTCCGCGGTGAGGAATACGCCGGTGCCCTCGACGCGGGTGGGCGGATGGCGCGACAGGCCTTCGATGAAGCTGCGCAGGTCGATCGCGCCTTCGCGCAGCCCGTCCATCAGCAGTTCGCGTCCCCGCTTCCAGGTGGTGAGCACGACGACCCCGAGCAGCCCCAGGGTCAGCGGGAACCACGCGCCATCGGCGAGCTTGAGCAGGTTGGCGCCGAGGAACGCGAGGTCGATGACCGCGAAGGCGAGCAGGAAGGCGATCGTGCGCGCGTAGCTCCAGCCCCACACCCGGCGGAACACCACCGCGGCGAGCACGGTGTCGATCGCCATCGTGCCGGTGACCGCGATGCCGTAGGCCGAGGCCAGTGCCCCCGAGGTCTGGAAGCCCAGCACCAGCGCCACGACCGCGAACAGCAGCAGCCAGTTCACCAGCGGGATGTAGACCTGCCCGATCTCGCGCTCGGAAGTGTGGACGATCGCCAGCCGCGGGCAGTAGCCGAGCTGGATGGCCTGCCGCGTGACCGAGAACGCGCCGGAGATCACCGCCTGCGAGGCGATCACCGTGGCGGCGGTGGCCAGCAGCAGCATCGGGATCTGCGCCCAGTCGGGGAACATCAGGTAGAAGGGATTGCGGATGGCCGAGGGGTCGCGCACCATCAGCGCGGCCTGTCCGAAGTAGTTCAGCACCAGCGCGGGCAGCACCAGTCCGTACCAGGCGAGCCTGATCGGCGCCCGGCCGAAGTGTCCCATGTCGGCGTAGAGCGCCTCGGCGCCGGTGACCGCGAGCACGACCGCGCCCAGCACGAACAGCGCGGTGAGCCGCCCCTCGAGCAGGAAGGTGAGCCCGTAGGCGGGGTTGAGTCCGGCCAGCACCTCGGGGGTTTGCGCGATGCTGGCGATGCCGCCCAGCGCGAGCGCGGCGAACCAGGCCAGCGTGATCGGACCGAAGAGGCGTCCGACGGCCCCGGTGCCCCGCCGCTGCATCAGGAACAGCCCGACCAGCACGGTCAGCGTGATCGGGATCACGGCGGCCGACAGCGACGGGGCGATGACCTCCAGTCCCTCGACGGCCGACAGCACGGAGATGGCGGGCGTGATCGCGCCATCGCCGTAGAACAGGGCCGCGCCGAAGATGCCCAGCAGCACCAGCACCGCGCGCTGCCGGGCGTCGCGCCGTGCGTCGGTACCCCGCAGCACCAGGGCCATCAGCGCCATGATGCCGCCTTCGCCGCGGTTGTCCGCGCGCATGATGAACAGCACGTACTTGACCGATACCACCAGCATCAGGGCCCAGAACACCAGCGATGCGGCGCCCAGCACGTGGTCGTGCGTGGCGCTGATGGCGTGGGCTTCGGAGAACACCTCCTTCATCGCATACAGCGGGCTGGTGCCGATGTCGCCGAACACGACGCCCAGCGCGGCCAGCGCGATCGCGGCCCGTGCGCCGTGGGCGGGCGCGGATTGCGCGTGGCCTGGGGCGCCGGGCGAGTCGGGGCCGGCCGCATGCCCGGCTTCGGGCGCCAGGGCGACGTGCGCAGGGTTCGCTTCCGGACCGGCTACGGCAGTGCCGGGATCGCCTGCCGCGGCACGGGGCTCCGCGGAGGAAGGGTTGGACTCGGCCATCGCCCGATTATCCGCCAGCGACGGGCGCCTGTCGCGCGCGCCGGGCCCCCCGACAGGTGTCAGCCGGCCTCGGCGTAGTAGCCTGCGAGTCGCTCGACTTCCTCGCGCGAGCCGAGGATCACGCCCACGCGCTGGTGCAGCTTCGCCGGTTGCACCTCGAGGATGCGCTGGCGTCCGGTGCTGGCGGCGCCACCGGCCTGCTCGACGATGAAGGCCATCGGGTTGGCTTCGTACATCAGGCGCAGCCGTCCTTCGACGTGCTTCGTATCGGCGGGGTACATGAACACGCCGCCGCGCGAGAGGATGCGGTAGACGTCGGCCACCATCGAGGCGACCCACCGCATGTTGTAGTCCTTGCCCAGGGGACCGGTCTTCCCGGCCACGCATTCGTCGATGTAGCGGGTGACCGGGGCGGGCCAGTTGCGCGCGTTCGACATGTTGATCGCGAACTCGCGGGTCTGCTCGGGGATGCGGATCCGCGGCTGGGTGAGGATCCACGAACCCACCTCGCGGTCGAGCGTGAAGCCTGCCGAGCCGTTGCCCAGCGTGAGCACCAGCACCGTGGCTGGTCCGTAGACGGCGAAACCGGCCGCGACCTGTCGCGTGCCCGGTTGCAGGAAGTCGGCCTCGGTCGGGTCCGTGACCCCGGGCGGGCACTCGAGCACGGAGAAGATCGTGCCGATCGACACGTTCACGTCGATGTTCGAAGAGCCGTCCAGCGGATCGAACAGCAGCAGGTAGCGGCCCTTCGGATACTGGCTGGGGATGGGAAGCGGGTCGTCCATTTCCTCGGAGGCCATGCCCGCGAGGCAGCCCCCCCAGCAGTTGGCCTCGACCAGCACCTCGTTCGAGATCACGTCGAGCTTCTTCTGTGCCTCGCCCTGCACGTTGTCGGTGCCGGCCCCGCCGAGGACGTCGGCCAGGGCGCCCTTGGACACGGCATGTCCGATCGCCTTGCAGGCGCGCGCGACGACCTCGATCAGCAGCCGCAGTTCCGGGCCGACGCCGGACAGGCTGCGTTCCTGTTCGACCAGATACTGGGTGAGCGTGACGTTGCGCATGGGTGGGGCTCCGGGGAAGGCGGGATCAGGGGCGAGGGGCAAGCGGGGACGGACGGGCAGCAGGGGAAACCGGGTCGCGCGGCACGGGTCGGGCCCCGCCGCGACCGTCCCGAGAGGGGCGAGCGCCAGGGCCGCGAGCGGGGCCGCGACGGGCCGCCCAGGAGGGTCGCCGCAGGAACGATGCGGCGGCGTGCCGAGCGTCCGGCGGGCGCTCCGCCGCCGACCGGGCAAGGCCGATTATCGCCAACGCCGGGGCGCGCTGCACGAGAGGCGGGCGGTGCCGTGGCGACGGTCGAACAGCAGGCTTCGCTGCCCCGCGTGCCGGGCCTACCAGCGGCGCCGCGGGCGGCCGGCGGTCGGATCGGATTCAGCGACGATGGCCGTGATCTCGCGCGCGCTCATCACCGCCACGCCGGGCGGCACCCGAGCCGCCGCCGTGAGGATGGCTGCGGCGACCGTGCTCGCACGCATCGGCTGGATGGCCGTCGGCAGCATGATGTGCGCCAGGGCGCGTCCGGCCGCGCGCACCAGGCCCGGCACCAGGCCACGGGCTGCGTTGGCGTCCTCCGGCCGGGTGGGGCGCACGATCAGCACGGTCTCGAACCCGAGGGACAGCAGCTCGACCTCGTCCCGGTGCCCCAGCGTGCGGGCGGTCGTGGAGAGTTGCAGCAGCGCGCCCAGCGGTGCCACCAGCACCAGCCGGCGGGCCCCCGCGTCGCGCGCGCGCCGCGCTGCCGCCAGCATGTCCGGATGCGAGAGGGGTCGGATCGGCGCATCGTCGCGGACCGGGGCCTCGGGCGGCGTCTCGCACAGGAAGGCATCGCGCGCGGGGGGCCACGGGGTGGTGCCGTCGAGCCGCAGCGCGGAGAAGCGGTCGCTGGTGCTGGGCATCGGGCGATCCACGCCGACATGGATGCGTGCATAGTCGGAGCTGGCCAGCAGACCGCTCATCATCGCCTCGCCGAGGCTCCCGGCAGCGCCGATCAGCAGCGCTTCGGGCAGTCGAACGGGCGGTACGGGTCGCAGGGCGCCCGCGAGGGCCGAGTCGAGGTCGGTGGGGCTCATCGCGGGCGAGGCCGTCGAGGCGAGGGAGGGCAAGGCATGGGGAACGAGCCTACATCCGTTCGGGCAAGGAGGGTATGGCCGGGGGTCCGGGCTGCGCCGGTGACCGCGCGGGCAGGCTGCGCGGCCCGCGCGCGGACGCTGCGCATCGCGGTCGTCCCTGCGCGCCGGGGCGGGGAGCGGCCATGACCGCCCCCCGCGAGTGGACGCCTGCGCGCGAGGCGGCGCTGGCCTGCGTCGATCGGGTCGATCCGGTGGCGTATGCGCGAAGCCGCAACCATCTCCGCGGCGCAGTCACCGGCCTGTCGCCGTGGATCACGCACGGCCTGATCGATCTGCCCGAGGTGCTCGCCCGCCTGCGCGAGCGCCATCGTCTTGGCGCGCAGGACAAGCTGGTCTCCGAGTTCGGCTGGCGCGAGTTCTTTCATCATGCGTGGCGCCACCTGGGCGAGGGCATCCTCGCCGACGTGCGCCCGCCCCTGCCGGGCGTGCGCTACTCGGGGCGCGTGCCCGACGACCTGCTGCAGGCCTGCACCGGCGTGCCGGCGATCGATGCCTCGGTGCGCGCGCTGTATGACACGGGCTGGCTGCACAACCACCAGCGGATGTGGCTCGCGTCGTACGCCGTGCATGGGCGCAAGGTGCACTGGCGAGCGGCTGCCGACTGGATGGTCGGCCACCTGCTCGACGGCGACCTGGGATCCAACCATCTCTCGTGGCAATGGTGCGCGGGCACCTTCAGCAGCAAGCCCTACCTGTTCGATGCGGCCAACGTGGCTCGCTACGCGCCGATGCTGGCGAGCCCGGGCACCTTCATCGACCGCAGCTACGAGGATCTCGACCGGCATGCGCGCCAGGGGGGCGATGCCGGGCCGGAGCGGGACCGCCCTGCCTCGGCCGAACCGCCGCCGCTGCTCGCGCAGCCGCCGGAGGCTTCGCCCGAGGCATCCGGATGTCCCGACCTGCGCGGGCGCGACGTGCACCTGATGCATCCGTGGGCGCTGCGACGGCCCGCGGGGGGCGCGTTCGTGCTGGCCGTGCTGCATCGCCCGTTCCACCAGCGGTTCCCCTGGTCCGCGCGGCGCTGGCGGTTCGTGATGGAGGCGATGCTGCGCGAATCCGATGCGCTGTGGTGCGGCGACCTTGCGCAACTGGTGCATGCCTTGCCGCAGGCCTGCACGATCTCGGCGCGCGCGACGCTCAATCCGGGCTATCGCGAAGCCCTCGCCGCCGCGCGCGTGCGGGTCGAACCCGTGCCGCGCTTCACGGACGATCCGGATCGCCCGTGCGGGTCGTTCACCGCGTTCTGGAAGCGTGTATCGGGGGCGATCGACGGGTAATCGCATGGCCCCGGCGTGGTTCGCACCGGTGACCGGCAGCGGCCAGGCTCGTCGAGGCCGTCGCCCGGTTAGCCCAGCTAGCCCAGTTCGAAACTGGTGATGCCGAACAGCGAATCGAGCGCCAGTTCGGGCGTCGGGCCCTTGTACATCCGCGCGGTCTCGAACACTGGATGCAGGCCCCGCTGCTTCGCCAGCGCGACGGCGGCCGCGTTGGGCTCCGGCACGTCGAGGAAGAGGTCTTCCCCGGGCACGGCGGAGGCGAGGTCGTCGAACAGCACGCCGGCGATCGACGCATCGTCGGCCACCAGAGGGGCGATCTTGTAGCCCACCCTGCAGGGGCGGATCACTCCCCAGCCTCGCAGCCGACCCTGATCGACGATGGCGCGCGCGCGATGCCCGGGCGCACCGATCCACGCACGAAGGAACGCCGTGCGCGCGGCTGGAAACACCGCGCGGTCCGAGCGCTCCAGGGCCTCGAAGGGCACCTCCCGAAGGTCGACTCGCGGCATGCCGTCGATCGGTGGCGAGGCGACCGCGCGCCCGCCGTAGCGGATGTTGCGGTGGGCCAGCCCGAAGCCGGAGCGGCGATAGTTGTGCTGCTGGGCGAGGACCCCGTCCAGCCCGACGGTACGCGACCCGGCATGGTCGATCGCCCGCTGCCACAGCTGCCATCCGATGCCCTGGCCGCGCTGGTCGGGCCGCACGATGTAGAACCCGAGGAAGGCGAAGCGCTCGTCGTAGTTCACGAGGGAGATCGTGCCCGCAGGCACGCCGTCGCGCTCGGCGAGCAGGAATCCCCGGGGGTCTACCGTGGCGAAGCAACGGGCATCCGAAAGTCCCGGGTTCCAGCCTTCGGCGGCTGCCCAGTCCACCGCCAGGGGGATCTCCTCCTCGCGCAGGACTCTCAGGGAGAGGGTCATCGAACGCTCCGAGGCCCGTGGATCAGTGTCGTCCGAGGTAGGCCTGGCGGACCGCCGGGTCCTGCGCGAGGTCGCGGGCGCTGCCCTGCAGGGTGACCCGACCGGTCTCCATCACGTAGGCCCGATGGGATACGGCGAGCGCCTGCGTGGCGAGTTGTTCGACGAGCAGGATCGCGAGCCCGTCCCGGTTGAGTTGCTGCAGGACCGGGAACAGCATGTCCAGCACCCGGGGCGCGAGTCCCAGGGACAGTTCGTCGATGACCAGCAGCCGGGGTCGCGAAGCGAGGCCGCGGGCAATCGCGAGCATCTGCTGCTCCCCGCCCGACAGCGAACCCGCCGCCTGGGCGCGACGCTCGGCCAGTCGCGGGAACAGCGTGAAGCCGCGGTCGACCGCCTCGTCGATCATTTTCGGCGTGCGCGAGAACACGAAGGCGCCCAGCCGAAGGTTGTCCTCGACCGTCTGCTCCGCGAAGACCTGGCGGCCCTCGGGCACCATGGCCAGGCCCTGCCGAACCAGTCGGTGCGAGGGCTGCCCGGTGACGTCCGCGCCGTTGAACTCGACGCGTCCGGACACCGGTGCGAGCACGCCGGCGATCGCCTTCATGGTCGAGGATTTCCCGGCGCCGTTCGAACCGATCATCGCGACGAATTCGCCTGCGCCGACCTCCAGGCTGACCGACTGCACCGCGCGGACCTGGCCGTAGGCGACGCCCAGGTCGGTGACCTTCAGCAGCGCAGGCGGGGAGGACGCCGTCGTCATGTTCATGCCGCATCCCCCGCAGGCGAGGCGCTGGCGCCGAAGTAGGCCTCGATGACCTTCGGGTCTTCGCGCACCGTGCCCGGTGCGCCCGAGGCGATCACTTCGCCGTAGTCGAGTACCGTCACGTGGTCGGAGACCGACATGATCATGTCCACGTGGTGCTCGACCAGCACCACCGTGACGCCGAGCCGCTTCAGGTCGCGGATCAGCGCGATCAGCTCGTCGATCTCGGCATGCGTGAGGCCGGCCGCGGGCTCGTCGAGCAGGAGGATCTCCGGCGACAGCGCGAGCGCGCGCGCGATCTCCAGTCGTCGCTGGTGCCCGAAGGCGAGGTTGGCGGCCGTCTCGTCGCGGTAGGCGGCAAGCCCCACGTAGTCGAGCAGCAGCGCCGCGCGTTCCCGCTGCAGCCGCTCCTCGGCCCTGAACGCGGGCAACCGGAGTACCGTGGACACGAAGCCGCAGCGGCTTCGGGCATGGAAGGCCACCCGCACGTTCTCCTCGACCGTCATCTCGGGGAACAGTTCGGTGTTCTGGAAGGTGCGGGTGAGTCCGCCGCGGGCGATCTGAACGCTCGAGCGGCCGCCGACCTCGTCCTGCAGCAGCGTCACGCGTCCCTCGGTGGGCGCGTAGAACCCCGACAGCGCATTGAGCAGCGTCGTCTTGCCGGCGCCGTTGGGGCCGATGATCGCGTGCACGGTCGCCCGTTCGATGTCCACCGAGACCCGCGAGACCGCGGACAGCCCGCCGAAGCGGATGGTGAGGTCGCGGGTCTGCAGCACCGGTCCGCGCACGGAGGGGCGGACGCCGAGCAGCGCATCGATTCCCTCTGAAGGCTTGGGCCAGGCATCCGCCTGGCGGACCGTCTGGACCCGCCCTCGCCGCCAGCGCAGCCAGAGGTCGCGCGCCGATCCGGCGATGCCCTTGGGGAGGAAGAAGATGACGCCGGCGAGCAGCGCGCCGTAGACGAACAGCTGCCATTTTCCGAATGCCTGGAGCAGGTTGGGGATCCAGGTCAGGATGCCTGCGCCGATCAGCGGACCGAAGGTGGTGCCGGCTCCCCCGAGGATCACCATCAGCAGGAAGCGGATCGAGTCGGAGAAACTGAACGTGTCCGGATTCACGTAGCGGTTGAGGTAGGCGTACAGCCCGCCCGCGATGCCCGCGAATACCGACGAGAGCACGAACGCCAGCACGCGCTGCCGCGTCGGATCGATGCCCAGCGCGCGCGATGCGGTCTCCGACTGCGCGACCGCGCGCATCGCGCGGCCGATCCGGGAGTGCATCAGGTTGTGGTGGAGCACGAACCCGAGGAAGGCGGTGACCGCGATCAGCGCGTACAGGCCGGTGGTGCCCAGCGGCCCGGTGCCCAGGTCGATGCGCGGGACGTTGGAGATGCCCAGCGTGCCGCCGGTCAGGGCGCGCCAGTCGATCGCGACGTTCTGCACGATCAGGCCGAAGGCGATGGTGACCACCGCGAGGTAGACGCCGCGCACCCGCACCGTCGGGTAGGACAGCGCCACGCCCGCGGCCGCGGTGACCGCGATCGCGCCCAGCATGGCCGGGAGGAATCCCGCCCCGGTCTTGGTGGCGAGGATCGCCACGGTGTAGGCCCCCAGCGCGTACAGGCCGGCCTGGCCGAGGGAGACGAGGCTCACCAGGCCGACCAGCAGGTTCAGGCCGAGCGCGACCAGCGCGTAGACGAGGAAGAGCATCACCGCCCGCAACTGGAAACTGTTGCTGACCAGTGCCGGGATGAGGGCGAGGACCGCCGCGAACGCGATCGCCGGGAGCACCACGCCGCCCGTGAACCGGGTCGTCTTCATACCTTGTTCACTTCGCGCTGTCCGAACAGGCCGTTCGGGAACATCAGCAACAGGAGGATCATCACGCCGAAGCCGAGCACCTCGCGCAGCGCGGTGTTGCCGAAGCCCTCGATGAAACGCTCCAGCACGCCGTAGGCGAAGCCGGTGATCACGATGCCCCGCGCATTCGACATCCCCGCGATGATCGCCACGAGGAAGCCCTTGAGGCCCAGCAGCAGGCCCATGGTCGCCGAGACCTGGATGATCGGCGCGGCGAGGATGCCCGCGAAGGCACCCAGGGCGGAGGCGGCCGCGAAGGAGATGAGCGCCATGCGGCGCACGTCGATGCCCATGAGCCCTGCGGCCACCGGCTTCTGCGAGATCGCCCGCATGGCGCGGCCGAGCATGGTGGAGCGGTAGAACCCGTCGAGCAGGGCAAGCAGCGCGACCGCGCTCGCCGGCACCAGCAGTTCATGCGGGAAGATGCCCGCGCCCGCGATCGAGATCGGCGTGCCCATGAGCGGGGAGGGCAGCGAACGCGGGTCGGCGCCGAAGGTGACGGTGACGAACGCCTCGAGCATCAGCCCGATCGCGATCGTCGACAGCATCCAGCCGACCGAGGAGGGGCCGTGGTTGAGCGGGCGCACCGCGATGCGTTCGATGAGCAGCCCGAACACGGCGGAGGCGGCGATCGCCAGGGGGATGCCGACGAGCAGGGGGACGCCCGCCCACATCAGCGCGATGGACAGCACCGAGCCGAGCATCAGGGTGTCGCCATGCGCGAAGTTCACCGCGCGCACCGCCGACCACATGATGTAGAAGCCGAGGGCAACGATGGCATAGAGCCCCCCGATCACGAGACCGGAGAGCGTGTACTGGACGATGGCGGTCATGGCGAGTGGGCGCGGCGGGCCGCGCGGCGCCCGGCGAGGCCGGACGACGCGCGGGGCGAGCGCCGGGAACGCTTACTTGCCGTACGGCGTCTGGGCGATCGGCAGGATGCGGCCGTTGTGCCACGCGGTCCAGACGTAGTTCTCCGGCAGGATCGCGTTGTGGCGCTCCGGCGTGAAGGCCGGCGCGTAGCGCTGCACGATGCCCTGGTGCGAGACCTTGTACATCGCGTCGCGCACGCGGGTGCGGTCATAGGCGCCTGCCGTCCGGAGGGCTTCGGCGAGGATGTAGACCGCGTCGTACGCGTTGGCGGCGCCCGAGCCGTGCTTGATGTCCTCGGGCGACTTGAGCTTGTAGCGGCTCATGATCGAGTCGAGCACCTGCTTCTGGCGCGGCTGGAGGTTGCCCATCCAGGTGAAGGTCTGCAGCACGATCATGCCGTTGGCGAGCGGGCCGGCCAGCTCGCCCAGCGTGCCCGTGTTCCCCCAGGCCGAGACGATGCGCGCCGTGTAGTTGATCCGCTGCATCGAGCGCAGGATCTGGTTGGCCTCCAGGTCGCGCGAGTAGAGGATGATCGTGTCCACGCCGGCGTCGCGCAGGCGGATCAGCTGGGCCGTCATGTCGCGGTCGTCCCACTTGAAGACCTCGTAGCCGACGACTTTCGCGCCCTCTGCGCTGGCGCTGGCCTTGAGGTCCGGCACGGCGCCCTGGCCCCAGCCGGTGTCCTCGTAGAGCACGCCGATGTTGCCGGTCTTCGTGACCTCCTTGCTCTTGCGCACCAGCGCCAGCGCCTGCCAGCGGTCGAACATCGACACCCGGAACATGTAGTTGGGCTTGCGGTCGTTCTCGGTGATGCGGGTGCCTGCCGAGATCACCGCGATGTACGGGATGCGTGCGTCGTGGACAGGCTCCACCACGGCGAGCGCGACCCCGGAGTGCCAGCCCCCGAACATCGCGATGCAGCCGTCGGACTCGGCGATGCGGCGGGCGTTGTCGACGCCGCGCGGCGGCTGGCCGGCGTCGTCGTAGGCGACGAAGCTCAGGCGCTGGCCCAGCACGCCGCCCTTCGCGTTGATCTCGGCGATGGCGACCTCCGCGCCCATGCGGATCGAATCGGCGGCCCAGGCCGTCGGGCCGGTGATCGGGAGCGAGGCCCCGATGCACGGCTTGTTGGCGAACGCCGGCATCGCCCCGAGGGCGAGAGCCAGGCCTGCCGAGCCCAGCAGTGCGTGGATGGACTGAAACCTCATGGGGATCTCCTGGTGGGGTTCGCGACGGGCGCGGAGCCTGTTGGATGGGCGGCGTGTTTGACCGGCCGTCGACGCACGCAATGTCCGTGCCATGGCATTTCCGCCGGTGAGGCGTTCCGGACGCCTCCCGGCGGCGCATCCGGGGCGAGCCGGCGCCCCGATCCGGTGCACGCTGCGCGCGCGTTACTGCGGGCTGATCGCGAGCCCGCCGTCGGCCACGACGACCTGCCCCGTGACGTAGCGCGCCTGGCGCGAGGCGAGGAACAGGATCACGTCGGCGATGTCGTCGGGTTCGCCGACCCGGCCCAGCGGCACGCGCGCGGCCGCCTGCTCCACGCCGTCCGGGCCCAGCGAGTGCTCGGCGGACAGCAGTTGCGCGGTACGCACGTAGCCCGGGGAGACCGCGTTCACGCGCACGCCGTCGGGGGCGACCTCGGCGGCCAGGCCGCGCATCAGGCCGATGACGCCGGATTTCGCCGCGGAGTAGTGGACATGCTCGGACCATCCCCATGCCACGCCCATCAGCGAGGTGAGGCAGACGATCGCCCCGCAGCGCCGGGCGCGCATCGCCGGCAGTGCCGCACGCGCGACGCGGAACATGCCCTTGAGGTCGATGTCGACCGTGTGGTCCCAGCGCTCGTCGTCCAGTCGAGCGAGCGGTACCTTGTGGGCGATGCCCGCGTTGAGCACGAGCGCATCGATCACGCCGCGCTCGGCGACGACCCGGGAGACGACCTCGTCCACGCGCACCGTCGAGCGCACGTCCATCGTCGCGAACTCGGCGCTGCCGCCTGCGGCGAGGATCGATTCGCAGACCGCGCGGCCCTCGGCCTCCAGGATGTCGGTCACGACCACGTGGTAGCCGGCGCGCGCGAAGGCGAGCGCGGTGGCGCGACCGATGCCGATGCCGGCACCGGTCACGAGCGCGGTGGATGCTGCAGCCATGGCGATGCTCCGTTCGGGATGACCGACATCGGGAGAGCAAGTTCCGCACCCGGGCACGACCGCGCGCGCGTCGGCCGCGACCTGTCGGCTGGGGGATGCGCGGGTGCCGCCCGCGGCGCCCCCGCGTGCCGGCGCGAGCCAGCGCGCGGGCGCGCCTTCGCCGAGGGCGGTATCCGGTTACGGCATGGCCGACCGGCCCAGGCGCACCTTGCGGGCTCCGGACCGGCCACGCCGCGCCTTGCCCCGGATCCGGGCGCCGGGGGCGATTCCGCCCGCGGGCTTCCGCGCGAGGAGACGCGGCGCGGCGCGGTCGGACTTCAGGCCACGACGCCCAGCTGGTGCAGCCCGTCCCAGAGCAGCTTGAGCGAGGCGAGGATCAGCAGCGCGTAGCACAGCGAGTAGAGCTGGCGCTGGTCGAGCCGCTGGTGCAGCCGCCAGCCCAGCCAGATCACCGGCGGCGCGGCGAGGCTGCAGAGCAGCACCAGCATCCACAGTTTCGCATCCGGGCTCGCGAGGAACAGCCAGGGCCCGACCTTCGCCGCGTTGGCGACGGTGAAGTACATGTTCATCGTGCCCGCATACAGGGTCTTCGAGAGCCCCAGCGACAGCATGTAGATCGCCACCGGCGGCCCGCCGGTGTGGGCCATCATGCTGGTCACGCCCGACACGGTGCCCGCCAGCGTGGCGCGCGCGCGCGATCGCGGACGTACCACCACCTGGCTGCCGCCGATGAACCACTGGGCGGAGAAGCCCAGCGTGACGACGGCGATGGCCACGGCGATCCAGCCCGGGTTGAGCTGGCTCATCAGCCAGAAGCCGATGGCCGTGCCGACGAACATCGGCGGCAGCAGCCAGGCCAGCTCGGTGCGCGACCAGGTCGAGGGCTTCCAGTAGCGGATCGCGATGATGTCCATCACGATGAACAGTGGCGCCATCAGCGCGCCGGCCGAGACCGGGTCGAGCTTGAGCGACAGCAGCGGAATGCCCAGTGCCGCCAGGCCGCCGCCGAAGGCCCCCTTCATGAACGCAAGGATGAAGACGACCAGCAGGCAGACGGCGAGCGTGCCCGCGTCGGGCAGCAGTTCGAGCACGGGCGCGAAGATCCCTAGCGGCGCGCGTTACGCAGGGCACTGAGCGTGGTGCGCGGGGTGATCGCCTCGGGGTCGGTGCGCAGCTCGATCAGCGACGGGCCGTCGAAGGCGAGGCAGCGCTCGAGCGCCGCGGCGAAGTCCTCGGTGTGCAGCACCGTCTCGCCGTGGCCGCCGTAGGCGCGTGCGAGCATCGCGAAGTCCGGGTTGCGCAGCCCGGTGCCCGACACCCGCGCCGGGTATTCGCGTTCCTGGTGCATGCGGATCGTGCCGTACATGCCGTTGTTGACCACGCAGAACAGGATCTTCAGCCCGTACTGCGCGGCGGTGGCCATCTCCTGGCCATTCATCATGAAACAGCCATCGCCGTTCCAGGACACCACGGTGCGGTCCGGGTGCACGAGTTTCGCCGCCACCGCCGAGGGCACGCCGTAGCCCATCGCACCACTGGTGGGCGCGAGCTGGGTGCGATAGCCGCGGTAGTCGAAGAAGCGGTGCAGCCACGCGGCGTAGTTGCCCGCCCCGTTGGTGACGATCGCATCGTCGGGCAGTCGCGTGCGCAACGTGCGCAGCACCCGCGAGAGGTTCACGTCCCCGGGAGGGGTGACCGGCTCGAGCGTCTGCAGGTAGTCGGCGCGCGCCGCGGCCGCCCAGGCCGTCCACCGCCCGGACACGGTCGCCGGCAGCGCAGGCATCGCGCGCAACGCGGCGGCCATCTCCGGCATGCCGGAGTTGATCAGCAGGTCGCCCTGGTAGACGCGGCCCAGTTCCTCGGCCCCCTGGTGCACGTGCACCAGCGTCTTGCTCATGCGCGGCACGTCGAGCAGCGTGTAGCCCTGCGTGGCCATCTCGCCCAGCCGCGGGCCGATGGCCAGCAGCAGGTCGGCTTCGCGGATGCGTGCGGCCAGCGCCGGGTTGATGCCCACGCCGACGTCGCCGACATAGGTCGGCAGGCGGTTGTCATGAAGGTCCTGGCAGCGGAAGGCGCAGCCGACCGGCAGGCCCGAGGCCTGCGCGAACGCGGCCATGTCGGCGACGGCCTGCGCCGTCCAGCCGCTGCCGCCCAGCAGCACGAATGGCCGCTCGGCCGCGGCCAGCAACCCGCGCAGCCGCTCGAGATCGGCGGCGCCGGGGTTGGCCTGCACCCGTTGCCAGTGCCGGGCGTCGGGCACGGTTGCCGTCTCGGTCAGCATGTCCTCGGGCAGCGCCAGCACCACCGGCCCCGGTCGCCCGGACGTGGCCAGGTGGAAGGCGTGGCTCAGGTATTCCGGGATGCGCGCGGCCGAGTCGATCTGGGCGGTCCACTTGGCCATGAACGGGCCGAAGAAGCGCCGGAAATCCATTTCCTGGAAAGCCTCGCGGTCGACGTAGTCGCGTGCGACCTGCCCGATCAGCACGATCATCGGCGTGGAATCCTGGAACGCGGTGTGGATGCCGATCGCCGCGTTCGTCGCCCCCGGGCCGCGGGTGACCATGCAGATGCCCGGGCGGCCGGTGAGCTTGCCGTAGGCGTCGGCCATGTTGGCCGCGCCGCCTTCCTGGCGGCAGACCACGAAACGGATCGCGTCCTGGTGGTCGTGGAGCGCGTCGAGCAGCGCGAGGTAGCTCTCGCCGGGCACGCCGAAGGCCATGTCCACGCCGTGGATGCGCAACTGGTCAGCAAGAATCTGTCCGCCGGTGCGGGGGCGAAGTGCGGGGTCGGTCATGGTCGGTGTCCCTGGAAGCCTGTGCCGGCATGCGATCTGCGTACGGCCAGGCCGCAATGGTGCCCGCATCCGGGGATTCCCGCAGCGGCGCCCGGGCGGCCTCCGACCGTGCGCGGCTAGTCGATGCGCGCGCCGGTGGCCTTCACCACCTTCGCCCACTTGGGGATCTCGCGCGCGATGTGCCTGGCGAACGCCTCGGGCGTGCCGCCGGCTACGGTCGCGCCCAGCCTGGCCAGGCGGGCGCGCAGTTCGGGGCTGGCGAGCGCCTTGTTGGCCGCGGCATTGATGCGGTCCACGACCTCGCGCGGCGTGCCCGCCGGCCCGAGCAGGCCGTACCAGATGTCGGCCTGGTAGCCGGGCAGGGTCTCGGCGATGGTCGCGATCTGCGGGGCCGTGGGCGAGCGGGCCGCCGAGGTGATGCCCAATGCGCGGAAGCGTCCGGACTCGATGAACGGCAGCGAGGGCAGCAGGCCGTCGACCATCAGCGAGACCTCTCCGCCCAGCAGGGCCATGCGTCCGGGAGTGGAGCCCTTGTAGGGTACGTGCTGGATCTCGATGCCGGCCATCGTGGCAAACAGCGCCGCGTTCAGGTGGGGCGTCGAGCCCGATCCCGACGAGGAATAGAACAGCTCGCCGGGTCGCTTCTTCGCGAGGGCGATCAGCTCCTTCAGCGTCTTCACCGGCAGCGCCGCCGGCACCACGAGCACGGAGGTGGTGTCGGCGACCTGCACGATCGCGCTGAAGTCGCGCTCGATGTTGAACGGCAGCTTCGGGTAGAGCGACGGGTTGATGGCGACCGGCCCCACGCCGCCCATGACCAGCGTGTAGCCGTCGGCGGGCGCCTTGGCCACCAGTTCCATGCCGAGGATGCCGTTGGCACCTGCCCGGTTCTCCACGGTGATCGGCACCGCGAGCAGCGGTTCCATCGCCTGGGCTACGTCGCGCGCGAGCGTGTCGCCGGTGCCGCTGGCCGCCAGCGGCACGATCAGCCGGATCGGGCGGGCGGGCCATGTCTGCGCCGATGCCGATGGGGCGACTGCCAGGGCAAGCAGGCCCGGCACGGCCATCGCAAGGCCGCGTCGCCGGTGGCGCTGGCGGCTGGCCGGACGGACGCCTGCAGGGGTGTGCACGGATGAACAGGACATGTCGACACTCTCCTCCGGTGGCCGGCGCGGATCAATGCCCGACGCCTGGCTGACAGGGCGGCGATCGCTGCACTCGCGACCGGACGATCACCCGCGCACGAGTCTACCCGGCGCGCCGCCGCGCGAGGCGCGCGTGGCGACGCGAGGCACCGCTATACTGCCCCGGTCGCGGGCGGCGGGGTTGTCCGCGACCGCGGTGTCGTCATCACCCGCGCTCGCACGCGGCCATGAAATCGACCCTACCCATCCCGCGCCGGCGATGGTCTCGCCATTCCAGCAAGGAGGAGCGCGCATGACCCTGGTATCCCTTCGTGCCGCGAAGCGGCCCATCGCGGCGACGCTTGCGCTGCTGCCCGTCGTGCTGTTGCCCGCCGGCGCCCTTGCGCAGGGCAAGGGCGGTGAGTTCCCGCAGCGCTCGATCCGGTTCATCGTGGGCTTCCCGCCTGCCGGCACCACCGACATCCTCGCGCGCATGGTGGGCAGCCACCTCACCGAGCGCTGGGGGCAGACCGTGATCATCGACAACCGTCCCGGTGCGGGCGGCAACATCGGCGCCGAACTGGCTGCGCGAGCGGTGCCGGACGGCTACACGATGATGATGACCACCGCCGGGGTGTCGGCGATCAACCCGACGCTCTATTCGAAGTTGGCGTGGAATCCGAAGGATTTCGAGGCGGTGGTGGCCGTCGGGCAGACGCCCAACGTGTTCGTGGTCAATGCCTCCTCGCCGCACCGCACGCTCAAGGAACTGATCGCGGCGGCGCGAAGCGCGCCCGGCCGGGTGGCCTTCGGCGCCCCGGGCGTGGGCACCACCGGGCACCTCTCGGGCGAGCTGTTCAACACGATGGCGGGCATCACGCTCAACTTCGTGCCGTTCAAGGGCAGCGCGCTGGTGCTCAACGACCTGCTGACCGGATCGGGCATCAACATCGCGATCGACAACATGCCTCCCTACGTGCCGCAGATCAAGGCCGGCAAGTTGCGCCCGCTCGCCGTGGGTACCCCGCGCCGCAGCGCGATCCTGCCCGACGTGCCGACGGTGGCCGAGGCGGGCCTTCCGGGCTATCTGTCCTATGCCTGGTTCGGACTCATCGCTCCCAGGGGGCAGCCCCGTGCGGTGGTCGAGCGGGTGAACGCCGAGACCAACCGCATGCTGGCCATGCCCGAGATGCAGGCCCGGCTCGCCGAGCAGAGCATCGAGGCGATGGGCGGCTCCGCGGCCGACTTCCAGAAGCTGATCGACTCCGAAGTGCAGCGCTGGGGCGAGGTCGTGCGGAAGTCCGGCGCCAAGGCCGACTAGCGAGGCGACATGATCCACGACGCCGAAACCCTCGATCTGCTCCTCGATGCCATCCGCCGCTTCGTGCGCGAGCGGCTGATTCCCGCCGAGGCGGAGGTCACCGAGACCGACGTCATGCCCGCGCCGATCGTGCAGGAGATGCGCGAGATGGGCCTGTTCGGCTACGCGCTGCCGCGCGAGTTCGGGGGGCTGGGGCTCACGGTCGAGGAGCAGTGCCGGGTCGCCTTCGAGCTGTGCTACGCCTCGCCGGTGTTCCGCTCGTACGTGGGCACCAACAATGGCATCGGCGCGATGGGCATCGTGATCGACGGCACGCCGGAGCAGAAGGACCGCTGGCTGCCGCGGATGGCCGCGGGCGAGGTGATCGGCAGCTTTGCCCTGACCGAGCCGGACAACGGGTCGGATGCGGGCGCGCTGCGCACCTTCGCGCGCCGCGAGGGCGACCACTTCGTGATCAACGGCACCAAGCGCTACATCACCAACGCGCCCGAGGCTGCGGTCTTCACGCTGATGGCGCGTACCGATGCCTCGCAGAAGGGCGCCTCGGGCGTGAGTGCGTTCCTGGTCGAGCGCGATACACCGGGCCTGACCGTGGCCGCGCCGGATCGCAAGATGGGACAGCGCGGGTCCCACACGGCCGACGTCATCCTCGAGAACGTCCGGGTGCCCGCCACGGCCCTGGTGGGTGGCGTCGAGGGGCAGGGCTTCAAGACGGCGATGAAGGTGCTCGATCGCGCCCGGCTGAACATCGCCGCGGTCTGCGTCGGGATCTCCCAGCGGATGCTCGATGACGCACTGGCCTACGCGATGCAGCGCCGGCAGTTCGGCCAGCCCATCGCCGACTTCCAGCTGATCCAGGCGATGCTCGCCGATTCCAAGGCGGAGATCTACGCTGCGCGCAGCATGGTGCTCGAGGCCGCGCGCGAGGCCGATCGCGGCGCCAACATCATCGCCGAGGCCTCATGCGCCAAGCTGTTCGCCTCGGAGATGTGCACGCGCGTGGCGGATCGCTGCGTGCAGATCCATGGCGGCGCCGGCTACATG
>Ga0315900_10004910_pt1 | contig 18610 bp, 19 predicted proteins | sample LakEriMetagenome_FD_203521 | JGI IMG/M metagenome (GOLD analysis project Ga0315900, IMG submission 203521) | Freshwater fungal communities from buoy surface, Lake Erie, Ohio, United States - Buoy 12 MA114 | ecosystem: Environmental > Aquatic > Freshwater > Lake > Lake biofilm | place: USA: Lake... | reverse complement strand
GAATGTGGTGTTCTCTAATCCGGAGTACCTTAAGAAATACGAAGTACGTATCTTCAATAGATGGGGAGAGTTGATCTTCGACACCCAAGATCCAAACACAGGATGGAACGGCACCTACAACGGATTAACCTGTCAGGATGGAACCTACACTTGGTCATTGGTCTTCACCTGGTACGACTACCGAACCTATGATTTCCATGGACACGTTAATTTGCTGAGATAGGGTTACAGTAGCACGCCCGCGGCAACGGTGTTGTTTGTGATTTCATTTATAAGTATGAAGGCACCATTTTTTCTATTAGTAGAGTAGGTATCATAGGCAATTGAAGTAGATAATTTAAGTGATACCTTACATATGTCATTCAGCTCTATTGAATCCCCTACTTGAACTTCTTTTGCTGTATTAACATCAATTAAAGCTACTACCTCTTTAATGACAGCCTTTACACATAAACTATTATGTTGAAGCATAAACTTTTGGTCTTTCACGAATGGTTTATTATCCATCCAACAAATTGTAGCCTCTAATTGATCGGAATATAAAGGTAATTCAGATGTTTTTACAATACTTGAGCCTCTGCCAATGTCAAAATCTTCTTCAAAATGTAAAACCACAGGTTCGTTTTCTGCTGCAAATTGAACAGGAATTTGGTTTTTTTCAATCTTAACAATACGAATTTTTCTTTCAAGAGGAAAAATTATGACTTCATCATATATTGAAAAATTACCGCTTATTACAGTCCCAGCGTACCCTCTATAGTCAGGTAGTTGTTCTGTTTGCGGCCTGATTACATATTGCACTTGAAACCTCGATGGTATCTTAGGTTTATTGCGTGTTAAATCAATAGTTTCTATATAATGAAACAAACTAGGACCTTCATACCAACGCATATTTTTACTCGAATGAACTACATTTTCTCCTAAAAGAGCGCTAACAGGTATAAATTGCAAAGAAAAATTAGCAAGAGGACTTGAAAAGTCAATAAATTCCTGTTGAATTTTTACAAATACTTTTTGGTCGTAATTTGTTAAATCCATTTTGTTTATACAAATAACCAAATGCGGAATCCCTAGAATTGCTGATATTATTGTATGTCTTTTAGTTTGCTCGGTTACACCGTGTCGAGCGTCAATCATTAATATAGCTAAATCTGCCGTTGAAGCACCCGTAAACATATTTCGGGTATATTGTGTGTGACCTGGTGTATCAGCAATAATATATTTCCTTTTCGAGGTAGAAAAATACTTATATGCCACATCAATTGTAATACCTTGTTCTCGTTCTGCACGCAGTCCATCTGTTAAAAGAGCTAAGTCTATAGATGTCTTTTCCGTTGCATTTTTACTTTGTTTTGTTAGCGTTTCAATGATATCCGTAGAGATTGCGTGACTATCCAAAAGAAGTCTTCCGATTAAGGTACTTTTCCCATCGTCAACATTTCCAGCTGTAAAAAAACGTAAAAGGTCCATTTTATGACTTAAAAGTAACCACTTTTTTTTCGATCTTCCATTCCTGCCTCACTGATTCGATCGTCCATGCGTGTTGCGCCACGCTCAGAAATTTTAGTTTCAATAATTTCCTTGATAATATCGTCTACACAAGTTGCATCACTTTCTATTGCAGCGGTACATGTCATATCTCCCACAGTACGGTAACGAACTTTTTTATTAACAACAATATCCTCCTTCTCCAGTTGAATAAATTTATTGACATTCATCAACTGACCACTTTCCGTATTAATGCACGATCTCATATGAGAAAAATAAATAGATGGTAATTCAATATTTTCTCTTTTAATGTAATGCCAAATATCTAATTCCGTCCAATTGGATATTGGAAAAACACGTACATTTTCACCTTTATCTATTTTTCCATTATATATATTCCATAATTCTGGCCGTTGTTTCTTTGGATCCCATTCGCCAAATTCATTTCTTACCGAAAAAATTCTTTCTTTTGCTCTAGCTTTTTCTTCATCCCTTCTTGCACCACCGATGCATGCATCGAATTCAAATTCATCTATTGTGTCCAAAAGCGTGTAGGTTTGAAGTGGGTTCCTGCTCGGGAATTTCCCTTTGGCATCTATTAATCCTCGAGATTTTATGGTGTCTTCAACTTTTCGAACAATTAACGTTTCTTTTATCCGATTAGATAGGTCATCTCTGAAATCTAAGGTTTCTTGAAAGTTATGGCCGGTATCTATATGGACCAGTGGAAATGGAAACTTTCCGGGGCGAAATGCTTTTAATGCTAAATGAACTAAACAGATACTATCTTTTCCACCACTAAACAATAAGGCAGGCCTGTCAAATTGACCAGCTACTTCTCTTAAGATATGTATTGCCTCTGCTTCGAGTCTGTCTAGATAATCCATGCGTGTGGAATTATCCACAAAGGTAAATTTTCATTCTCATTGGAACACCTTTTTTTAATTTTTATTCGCAGCTAAACTTGGTCTAAAGCTACAGATATATCTTCAATTAAATCATCAAAATGTTCAATTCCAATTGAAAGTCGAACCAATTTTTCGGTTATGAACATTCGTTCTTTGTCTTCAAAAGGCACATCTGCATGAGTCAATGGTTGTGGATGTTCGGCTAGACTCTCCGCACCACCGAGTTATACTGCAAGTTTTATACATTTCAATGCATCTAAAAAAGCGAACGCTTCTTTTTCTCCACCCTTGATATCGAAACTTATCAATGCACCAACGGATGTACATTGTCTTTTACAAATGGCAATTTCTTCTGGTGTGTTTGTTTGGTCAATAAATCCTGAGTAATATACAAATTCCACTTTTGAATGTGCTTGTAAAAATTTGGCTACTTAAAATGCAATTTTTGCTTGCAGATACATACGATCTTTTAAGGTTTCTAGACTTTACATGAGTAACCAACCGTTCCATGGACTGGCCATATTTCCTAAAAAAGTCCTTGAGCCTTTGATTCATTTTATGAGTGTTTTGAACCTAGACATGCACCAGTGATAACATCAGAGTACCCACCAATATATTTTGTAGCTGAATAAAGAACAATTTCTGCTCCATGTTTTAATGGATGTTGCCAAATTGATCCCCTCTACGTATTATCTACAGAAAGTATTAGTTGACCGCATATTTTTCAAAATCTGATTTAATATCAGCGCACATTGCAGGAAATTTAGATTATTTACTTTCGATTGAAATAAAGGACATGGAGGAATATGAAACATTTCATAAACAGAAATTAGCGAAGCTATCCAATATTTCGTATGTTCAAAGTTCCTTTGTGTTAGGCAAAATGAGTTAGGGAGTTACACCGGTAATTGAATAGTAAAACTATGTGTTCGTTCACCAAAAGAATCAAGCGTTAGTATGCCATTTTTTTTCTCAAGTTGTCCGGCACTAATTAAGTCATCTGCCCAACCCCACCATGGTTCAATGCAAAAAAATGGCGCACCAATTTTCGTCCATAAACCAAATGCAGTCCAATCATCACAAGAAAGGGTCAGAATTTCCCCCAATGTTTTATGACAAAAACGGATATGGTTAATTGGAACTGGCTTTACAACAATAGCATCCTCTTCAAATAGATTGTTTGTAAGACAAAATGTTTGTGAAAGATGCAATGGCTGTGTTTTTCCTGAGTAATAATTTCCTTCAATGAGGTATTGCTCTACGCGAATATTTTTTCCAAAATCAAGGTAATAATTTGATAAATCATCTGCCAAATGAAAACCGGGGTGCCCACCTATGCTATAAAGTAATTTCTTTTCACTGCAATTTTTTACAACGGATGAAATTTTGAGTTTATAGCCTATTAACTCGAAACACTGCCATAATTCAAAATCAAAGGGGTATTGTTCGGCGGTGAACGAATTTGCTTGCAGGCGCAAAGAAACATGGTCATTTGCTTGGTCAATGATTTCAAACTGACAATCACGAGCAAATCCATGTTGCTTCATTCTGTATGAATTTCCATTGAAAATATACATATCATTTTTTAAGCGACCTACAATTGGAAATAATATGGGTGCAAATCGATTCCAATGACTATCGTTTTTCCGCCAGATGACATTTTCACCTGCTAATTTTTGAAACTCCTGGAGTTCTGCTCCTTGGCGATTTATTTTTGCACATACGATATTGTTTCGTAGTTCAATCATATTGCATCGTTGATACGAATTGAAAAATCAAATACTTCAGACCAACCTTTCCATTTGCCATAATCCCCAATAGTTTCGTTGTGCCAAATAAAGGAAAATTCACCACCAAATTCTGCAACTTCACCGTGTAAGGATGCAATTTTTGCCATTGCTTCGACAGGACTTAATTTTAAGTATTCATTGAGCGTTCCATCCATGAATGCAAAAGGATGCAACATGAGATTAGTTTCTGTATTTTCTTTTAGATTGAACCACTTTACAGGTTTTGATGTGCCTAAACGAAAGCCACAAATATCGGCGAATCCCATGGTATAGTCAGCAGTAATTTCTTGTTCAATTAATGTCTCGTATGTACTTGGAAGTTTTAGTATTAAGTAATGCTGCCGTGAAAAATGTACACGATTTAAGATGATTTTTTCTAGTCTTTCAATTTCACTGTGTAGAAAAAATTCATAATTATTAGATTTTACACTTGGGTGAATTCCAATTTCACAGGCAGTTCGCATGCGTTGAATGAGTCTTCTATGGCGCTTATGACGATGGGAAATATTGCGATCGTAGGTTGCAAAATCTCCTAATAACCAAAACATTTTAAAGTCGATTCCTTCTTCTTTTAATGCATAGATTCTATCGTAGGTGTCATAGGGGTCTCTGTGGCTTCCTGTCTGAACTTTTTGTCTTTCGATTAATCGCTTTTGACGCCCGAGTAAAAAGTCTTTCGTGTTCGACAATATTGTTCTCCATATTCCTTTATGTTTATAGGCATATGCATTATCAATGTCAAAGGTTGGTAAAATTCTAACATGCGGTTTTTTTATGTGAGGCTTAATGATTCCCTTTTCTTTTAACCAGTAAATGAAGTCCAAGGCCCAACGATCACAGATCACTTGTTCGTGCCAACCAAAACGATAAAGCACACTGTTCTTTCCTTCAAATCTTCCCCATTTATCTCGTTGGATTGTAGTATATTCTTCCATTCGTGTGAGAATATAAAAAACACTCGCAATAGGGTCTGTTTTACCATTGAAGCTTAAGCAATATTCCTTATAAAATAAATTTTTATCGATGGCATAGTTTCCAATGTCTTTGTCATAAAGAACGGAAGAAGGTTCAATCGTTAGTACATCTTCAAATATGGTATTCGAATAGTTTAACCTTGGTTCGTTAAGGTGAATGAACTCATTGTAATTATACCATAGCTTATAGCGTACTCCTCTTTCTTTGAAGATAAAATCGAATGTGTATTTCATTCGCTCATTCAGGTCTGTTACAAAAATGTTGAGCATACACTATAGATCTTCAATTATTTTTTGAACAATAAATTCAGCAGCTTTACCGTCTCCGTAAAATGAAGGGAATGTAAAATTTGATTTATTAAGAAGTAAATCCGCGCTTTGAATAATTTTTTCCTCATCTGCTCCCGCTAAAATTGCATTGCCATTTTTTACAATTTCAATCCATTCAGTTTGTTCTCGCATGATAACACATGGTTTTTCAAAAAAGAAAGCTTCTTTTTGCAAGCCTCCACTATCTGTAATGATCATTCGGGCATTTTTTTCAAGAGCAATGATGTCTAAAAAACCGGCAGGAGGGATTATTCTTATTGATTTATTTTCGATGAGTTCATTATAAAATGAAGGTGTTAGTTGATCTTTCATTTTATGTTTTGTGCGAGGATGAATGGGGAGAACAATCGCCAATTGATGAGTCTTGGCAATGTTTAGTAATGCACTGAAAATTGCTGTTAAGTTTTCGGAATGATCAGTATTTGAATCGCGGTGTATGGTACATAAAACGAAATTGTTTGGAAGTAGACTTAAATCTTCTAAAATGGTTGAATTTGCTTTTGAAACCTCAGAAAAATGCATGCTATTATCAAACATGACGTCACCACATAAGTATATGTTTGGGTTGTCTATTGTTGCTTTATTTCGAATTTCAAGACTAAATCCTTCGCTAGCTAGATTATCAAGTCCCGTTTTTGTTGGTGTAAATAGCAAAGTCGACATGTGATCACAGGCAATGCGATTTAATTCCTCGGGCATCGATTTATTGAAGGATCTAAGTCCTGCTTCAATGTGAACAACGGGAATGTGAATTTTAGCTGCCGCTAGTGCTCCAGCAATCGTAGAATTCGTATCGCCATATACCACTACGGCATTAGGGGATTCTTGCTGAAAGATTTTTTCAAGGCCGTCAATCATTTTTGCGGTCATCTCGCCATGACTGCCGCTTCCAACTTCCAAATTAAATTTTGGACGAGGTATTTGCATTTCATTAAAGAACACTTCAGACATGTTGTCATCATAATGTTGACCTGTATGCACAATAATCTCCTCAATTTTATCAGCGAATGATTGGCGAATGGCCCTGCTTATGGCTGAAGATTTGATGATTTGAGGTCTTGCCCCAATGATGGTTACAATACGTTTTTTGGTCATGATAAAAGTCCCTCTACTTGAAAGCTAAGATAACCATTATCCGTGAAAATGATATGATCCAAAATAGATACTTCAATGAATTTGCCAAATTCGCAAAGGTTTTTAGTTAAAATTATGTCTGCTTTACTTTCCTTTTTGATCCCGGAAGGATGGTTATGGCATAAGATGATTCCCGTCGCTTGGAATAACAAAGCCTTATTGAAAATAATCCTACCATCGGCCAATGTAGCCGTCAATCCACCTTTTGATATTAAAGAAATCGCAAGCAATTTTTTTGCATTGTCCACATACAAGGCATAGAACTCTTCGTGTTTGAGTTGAGACAAATAAGGTTTCATTATTTCAAAAACACAAGACGGTGAATAGAGATGTGTTATATGACTTATTTTTTCTCGCTGTATTCTATGGGTTATTTCCTTCAGAACAGAAAGTCTTCTAGCATAAATTGATGATATTCCGAAAATAATTGGCATTTCCCGTTCATTAAAGTCGGAAAGTTTTGTCCAATCAAAATTTATTTTTGTTAAAATATATTCAGCAACAGAAAATGCAACAATTGGATTATTCGGTTCTAGCCATTTTGCAAGCAATACGTAATCATCTAATCTAGATATATCATTAGGTAATACAGTATTTTCATAACCAACTAAACTTTCTCCCCACTCATCCAACATCACTTGAAATTAACTATTTTTGATTGGATTTCAAAATTTATTTTTCCATAAAATGTCAAAAAAAAATAAGAAATGGGTTAATGTCGTATATTCAACAAACCCTGATTTTCAATACGAGCAAGAACCGGAAGAGCAATTCAAAACGCTTGAAAAAAATCAGCAAAAATTATACGTAAGTATTGATCGAAAGCAACGCGCAGGAAAGGAAGTAACGTTAATTGAAGGATTTATTGGATCCGAAGAAGACCACAAGGAATTGGGGAGGTTGATAAAGACAAAATGTGGAGTAGGGGGTGCCGTAAAGGAAAATGAAATTTTAGTCCAAGGAAATTTTCGAGACAAAGTATTTGATCTGCTTCAAAAAGAAGGATATTCCCAAACCAAGAAAAAAGGAGGAAACTAAATAATCTGTATTCACTTGTTCATTAACTCTTTGGATAATAAGGTTCAATGTGAATGTGAACATGTGAAATGGCATCAAGACGTTCCATGAGTAGGTCTTTGGCTAAATGTGAAATTTCATGACCTCGTTCAACACTAAGTTCGGGATCTACCTCTATATGTAAATCTACTTGGTAGTACATCCCGGATTTTCTTACCCAACATTTTTCTGTCGCTTTTACCCCATTTACCTCGAAGGCTATTTTACGTATTTCATCAATTAACTCATGATGCATGTGTTCGTCCATAATTTCTCCGAGTGTAGGGCGAAAAATTTTATAGGCGTTGTAATAAATAAATAGTGAAGCAATTATTGCTGCCCAATCATCTGCATGTACATATTGAGGACCTAAGAATAAGGAAATGCCTACTCCAATCAACGCAATCACAGACGAAATCGCATCACTTCGATGATGCCAAGCATCAGCCATTAATGTTGAAGAATTAGTTTGTTTTCCTTTTTTATAAACGTATTGAAAGGATAATTCTTTAATCAAAACAATGGCAATCAACACATAAAAGGTGAAGGATTCTGGCATTTCCTGTTTTTGGAATAAATTTCGAATACCCTCATTCAAAATAAATGTAGCGGATACAATCAAGAAACCAACTACAGCGAAAGTAGATAGCGATTCTGCCCGCCCATGACCGTAGGGATGATCTTCATCTGCTGGTTTTTGGGCATAAGAGATTCCGAAAATGACCAAAATACTTGAAAGCACATCTGAAGTTGATTCAATCGCATCTGCAATTAGGGCATCTGAGTTTCCGAATATTCCAGCAACGCCTTTACCAACCGCCATGAATGCATTAGTCAAAGCACTTAGAATAGCCGTTTGAACTGTTATTTTCTTTTCATTTTTCAAGGTTTACAAATGAACGAAAAAAATACGCGTATTTTTGTTCACAAGTGAAAAAAGGTATTTTTTACATAATTCTTTCTGGTTTATCATTTCTTGTGGTGAATTTTTTTGTTAAATTGTTCGGTATTGGACCTGAAAATAAGGTAATTCCGGGTTTGCAGAAAATACCTGCTCATGAATTGGTTTTGGCAAGGTCTATTATCTCATTTTCCATTAGTTCAGGGATCATTACGTATAGAGGGTTGCCTTTTTTTGGCACCAACAAAAAATGGTTAACCATAAGAGGATTGAGCGGTATGATGGCTCTAACAATTTTTTTTCAATCCATTCAACATATGCCAATTGCAGTAGCATCGACTATACAATATTTGGCTCCAATATTCACGATGATTTTTGCGTTAATCCTGTTAAATGAAAAAATAATTCGGTTGCAGTGGTTTTTCGTTTTTTTATCATTTATTGGTGTCTTGCTAATTGGATTTAATGGGCTCTTACAGGAGAATTCCCCTGTAGTTTTGAATCCAATGTGGATAGGTCTAGGGTTACTTTCGGCTGCATTTTCGGGAATCGCCTATGTTGCAATTGTTAAGTTGAAACCTACTGATGAACCAATAAATATTGTGAGTTATTTTCCGATGATGGCAATTCCTGTAATGTCCATATGGTGTCTTTTTGATTTTGTAATGCCTGTGGGAATTGAATGGGTCATTATACTAGTAATTGGGTTGTGTACGCAAATTGCTCAGATTTCATTGACACGAGCCCTTCACGAACAAAGTGCCTCGCTCATTATGCCTTTTCAATATTTAGGTTCAGTATATGCATTTTTGGTTGGTTATTTGATTCTTGATGAACGCTTGAATTCGGTAGTGGTCATTGGGGTAGTGGTCATTTTAGTCGGAGTTATATTTAACACCCTTTTGAAAGCAAAGCGAGCAACAACAAATTAAATTTCTCTACATTCTGTATAATAAAAGTAGTTCGCTCAAGTAAAACTTTTGACTTACAGAATTTGTTGGATTAAAAAATTGCGCGTACTTTCGTGACATGATTTTAAAAAATATACATCATCATCTGTTACTTGGTTGACCAAGCGGTGATGGTATGTCAATAAATAACAATTCAACCCGCTGGTAAAAAGGCGGGTTTTTTATTTTAATAAAATAACAAAATTATGCTAAGAATAGCAGTTCAAAAATCAGGGAGACTTTTAGAAGATTCCTTGCAATTATTAAAAGAATGTGGCATTAAAGTCGATGCTTCGAATGGCAAACTGAAGTCGATTGCTTCAGGATTTCCGCTGGAAGTGTTATTTCTCCGAAATTCAGACATTCCCCAGTACGTCGCTGATGGCGTAGTTGATTGTGGCATCGTTGGGGAGAATTTACTGATTGAAGAGCGAAGTAAATTAACTAAAACTTGCCAATTGAATTTTTCCAAATGCCGTGTGTCATTAGCAGTTCCAAAAAATAGCCCGATTAAATCCGTGAAAGATTTTGAAGGTAAGAAAATAGCAACCTCCTATCCAAATACGGTAAACGATTTTTTACAAGAAAATCATGTAAAAGCTGAAGTGCATACCATTTCAGGATCTGTGGAAATTGCCCCAACAATTGGCTTAGCTGACGGCATCTGCGATATCGTTTCTTCCGGAAATACACTTTTTATGAACGGATTGATTGAATTAGAAACAATACTTCGCTCTGAAGCAGTTTTAGTGCAGGCCCCAAAATTAAATGAAGAGAAAACGGAGCTTTTGGATAAATTGGTTTTTCGAATTAGCGCCGTGCTTGCTTCTAGAAATTCAAAGTATATATTAATGAATGTTCCCGATGAAGCTATTCCTAATGTGCTGAAAATTCTTCCCGGTATGAAAAGCCCAACGGTTCTTCCTTTAGCCGAAAAAGGTTGGAGCTCACTACATTCTGTAATTTCCGAGGAGCAATTCTGGGATAAAATTGATGCTTTAAAAGAGGCTGGAGCAGAAGGGATTTTAGTGGTGCCGATTGAGAAGATGGTTAAATAAAGTGTAGAATGAAGAATTTAGAATTTAGAATTGCCAAACTGAAACCTTAAACCTTAATATCAAACCTAAATACTAAGTCAAAAAATGAAAAAATTCCTTTATCCAAATAAAACTGAATGGAAACAATTGCTGGAACGACCGTCTTTGGAAAAACCGAATTTAGATGCTGTGGTTCAAGAAGTATTTGACGCTGTTCACAAAGAGGGAGACAAAGCAGTTATTCGATTCACCGAAAAATTTCAAGGTTTTTCTGGTGAATTGGAAGTTACACAAGAAGAAATACAAGCCGCAAAAAATCTCATTTCACCAGAACTTATTTCTTCAATTCGTTTGGCCGTCGATAACATTACTCGATTTCATGCACTGCAAGTTGACGAAGGAATGTGTTTGGAAACAATGCCTGGCGTTGAGTGTTGGAGAAAATCAAAACCTATTCAAAAAGTTGGATTGTACATTCCCGGAGGAACAGCGCCTTTGTTTTCTACTGTTTTAATGCTTGGTATTCCGGCTAAATTGGCAGGTTGCGAGGAAATTATTCTATGCTCTCCTTGTGACAAAGACGGCAAACTTCATCCGGCAATTCTTTTTGCAGCTGAATTAGTAGGCGTGACTAAGCTATTCATTGTGGGTGGAATTCAAGCCATAGCCGCGTTAACTTTAGGAACAGAAAGTATTCCTGCTGTTTATAAGATATTTGGTCCGGGAAATCAATATGTGACAGCCGCTAAACAATACGCGCAGCAATACAGAGTGGCAATCGACATGCCTGCTGGTCCTTCGGAAGTCATGGTAGTAGCTGACGATAGCGCCTATCCTGCATTCGTTGCGGCAGATCTTCTTTCTCAGGCAGAGCACGGTAGCGATTCTCAAGTAATCTTACTCACGGATTCAGAATTATTTGCCGATTTAGTAGAAGATGAAGTGATAAAACAACTCGAAAATTTACCTAGAAAGGAATTAGCGGCCCAGTCGCTTGAAAATTCACGAATATTGGTCGTAAGTTCTGGTGATTTTACAGAATTGATCAATGCCTATGCACCTGAACATTTAATTTTGGCAACAGCGATCAATGATTCCTTGGTGGAGAAAGTGGTGAATGCAGGTTCAGTATTTATAGGGAATTTCACACCGGAAAGTGCCGGAGATTACGCTTCTGGAACCAACCATACCTTACCTACAAATGGCTACGCTCGTCAATATTCAGGAGTATCATTGGATTCGTTTGTCAAAAAAATTACCTATCAAAAAATCAGTGAAGAAGGCCTCCGAAATATTGGCCCAGCGATTGAACACATGGCGGAAGCTGAAGATTTGATGGCTCATAAAAATGCAGTATCCATTCGTTTAAATACGACAAAATGAATTTAGAATCCTACATTCGACCTGATTTAATTGGAATGAAAGCCTATTCCTCTGCTCGTGATGAGTTTGAAGGCACGGCAGCTATTTATTTGGACGCGAACGAAAACCCGAATGACAACGGCATGAATCGCTACCCGGATCCACTACAAAAAAGCTTGAAAAAGCAAATTAGTCATTGGAAAGGAGTTCCCTCAAATAATATTTTCTTGGGAAATGGCTCCGATGAATGCATCGATTTATTATTTCGTTTATTCTGTTCAGCGGGCAAGGATGAAGTAGCAGCGATGAGTCCATCGTATGGAATGTATGCTGTGTCAGCGCGTATTAACAACATTCAATTACGTGAAATTTTATTGATCGAAGATTTTACCTTTCCAAGCGACAGGATTTTGAATGAGTCTCATGGGGCGAAACTGCTGTTTTTATGCTCCCCTAACAATCCTACGGGATTTTCTATTCCGTTAGTCGAAATTGAAAAAATCCTTAAAGAATTTAACGGAATTGTGGTCGTTGATGAAGCCTACATTGATTTTTCGTCTCAAAAAAGTGTCGTTTCTTTATTGTCTGAATATCCGAATTTGGCGGTGTGTCAAACCTTGTCAAAAGCCGTTGGACTTGCTGGTATTCGACTGGGAATGCTATTCGCCTCTGAAAAAATTGTAACTTGGCTAAACAAGATTAAACCACCATACAACATCAACCAATTGACTCAAGAAGTTGCTTTGAACTATTTAGAAAAGATCGAATTGGTGGAGAAGCAAACAAAAGAAATCATACAAGAACGCAACAAAGTATCAGCAAGCCTTGGACAATTTCCATTTATTGAGAAAGTTTATCCGAGTGATGCGAATTTTATTTTGGCGCGAATCAATGAGGCAAACGATTTGTATGATTACTTACTTTCAAAAGGAATTGTAGTCAGAAATCGTTCTACGCAAACTTTATGTGAAAACACTTTGCGATTTACCATTGGTACTGAAGAAGAAAATAATGAATTAATTAACGCATTATCAAATTATAGAAAATGAAAAAGGTACTTTTTATCGACCGAGATGGAACCTTGATACTTGAGCCACCAGTAACTTTTCAAGTCGATTCATTCGAAAAGTTGGAGTTTTACCCGAAAGTGTTTTCTGGTTTAGGGAAGATCGCACGTGAATTAGATTTTGAATTAGTTATGGTTACCAATCAAGACGGGCTTGGAGGAGACGGTTATCCTTACGATCATTTCATTGGCCCTCATGAGTTGATGCTAAAGACCTTAAAAAGCGAAGGAATCGAATTCTCAGACATATATATCGATCGAAGTTTTCCGCAGGATAATTTACCTACGCGTAAACCAGGTGTGGGAATGTTGCAAAAGTATTTATCAGGTGAATATGACTTAGCTAATTCGTATGTCATCGGGGATCGCTTAACGGATGTAAACTTAGCTAAAAACTTAGGTTCAAAAGCCATTTATATGCTCAATCCAGACGACCCGGGTAAATCAGAATCATCACTTACGGATGAAGAAATGAAAGAGTTAATCGCATTGCAGTCAACCGATTGGGACGAAATTTATACCTTTTTAAAATTGGGTGAACGTCGCGTAAAACACCGAAGAAAAACGAATGAAACGGATATTACCATCTTATTAAACTTAGATGGAACAGGAATGTCGTCTATTTCTACTGGTATTCACTTTTTTGACCACATGCTCGATCAATTGGCCCGTCATGGTCAACTCGATCTTGATTTGACGGTACTTGGAGACCTTGAAGTGGATGAACATCACACCATTGAAGATACGGCGATTGCATTGGGTGAGTGTTTCAATCAAGCCTTAGGGAATAAAACAGGAATGGAACGCTATGGCTTTTGTTTACCAATGGACGATTGTTTAGCCCAAGCAGCAATAGATTTTGGAGGAAGAAATTGGCTCGTTTGGGAAGCAGAATTTCACCGAGAAATGATTGGAAAGATGCCTACAGAGATGTTCTTTCATTTTTTCAAGTCGTTTACGGATGGGGCAAAATGCAATTTGAATATCAAGGCTGAAGGACAAAATGAACACCATAAGATTGAAGCAATTTTCAAGGCGTTTGCAAAAGCGATCAAGATGGCTAAAAAACGAAACGGTGAAAATGCGGTATTACCAAGTACAAAAGGAACTTTATGAAACTGGTTATCATTGATTACGGTGCGGGAAATGTGTTTTCAGTAAAATCGGCTTTTGAACGTTTAGGAATTAATGTTTCTATTAGTGCTGATAAACAGGAAATTAGCTCTGCCGACCGAGTTGTTTTTCCAGGCGTTGGACATGCAGGCGCTGCTATGGACAAATTGCGGTTTTCAGGATTAAATAATTTAATTCCACAATTGAAACAACCTGTTTTGGGAGTTTGTCTCGGTATGCAACTCATGTGTGAGTCAACAGAGGAAGGAAATGAAAAAGGATTGGGAATTTTTGAAGATTTGAAGGTAAAGCGCTTTGAACATGAATTGAACATTCCACACATGGGATGGAATAATTTAATGGATAGTGCAGGCTTTTTGGAAAATATCAATGAAGATGTCTATTTTGTTCATTCGTATTATGCTCCTGTTTCGCCTTTTACAATAGCAAGTTGCCATTATGGAATTGAATTTTCAGCATCCTTACAAAAAAATAATTTTTATGCCTGTCAATTTCATCCGGAGAAAAGCGGAACGGTTGGCGAGGAAATACTCAAAAGATTTTTAACAGTATGATAGACGTTATTCCAGCAATAGATTTGATTGATGGGGCTTGTGTACGCCTGACGAAAGGAGATTACGGCACCAAGCAAGTGTATGAAAAAGATCCTGTCATCATCGCGAAGCGATTCGAAGATGCAGGAATAAAACGACTACATTTGGTAGATTTGGACGGCGCAAAAGCAGGAAAAGTAGTCAATCTTTCTGTTTTGGAAAACTTGGTAAATAAAACGAAACTAGAAATTGATTTTGGAGGCGGAATTAAGACCAATGAGGATTTAAAATCGGTGCTAAATGCCGGCGCTAAATGGTTGACAATAGGAAGCTTAGCTGTAAAAAATCCAGAAAAAATGAAATCATGGATTCAAACTTATGGCGCTGAATTATTCATACTTGGAGCAGATGTTCGCGATGAAAATATTGCCGTAAGTGGTTGGTTGGAGACAAGTAACCTTCATTGGGAAAGCTTTATGTTAGATTATTATAAATGTGGTGTTCGACAATTTTTATGTACCGATATTTCACGCGATGGCATGTTAAATGGACCATCTGTTGATTTATATAAAGAAATAATGAAGCGATTTCCAGATTGTTATTTAATAGCTAGTGGTGGAGTATCAGGTAAACAAGATTTAATTGACCTTGAAGAGGCAAAAATTCCTGCGGTTGTGCTCGGAAAAGCGATTTATGAAGGAAGAATTACGTTGAATGAAATCATGGAAATGTCATGTTAAAAAAGCGAATAATTCCTTGTTTAGATATCAAAGAAGGGCGCACAGTAAAAGGTGTAAATTTCGAAGGACTCCGTGATGCAGGCGATCCTGTGGAGTTAGCTAAATTATATTCAGGTGCTGGGGCCGATGAATTGGTATTTTTGGACATCACAGCGACTATTGAAAAACGCGATACCTTGGCGGAACTAGTAAAACGAGTGGCTGAGCAAGTGAATATTCCGTTTACAGTTGGTGGAGGAATAAGAAGCGTGGAAGATGCATATCGTTTATTGAAGCATGGCGCCGATAAGATCAGCGTGAATTCCTCTGCGGTGAAACGACCTGAATTGCTCAACGAACTTTCTGCTCAATTTGGAAATCAGTGTGTGGTATTAGCTGTGGATGCTCGACCCGTAAATAGCATATGGAAAGTATTTGTCAATGGTGGAAAAATTGAAACGGAATTGAATTTAATTGACTGGGTGAAAGAAGGAGTCGAACGAGGAGCAGGAGAAATTCTCTTTACCTCAATGGATCACGACGGCACCAAAAATGGCTTTGCTTTTGAAGCTTTAGAGGAGGTTTGTCGGGCTGTAAACGTTCCGGTAATTGCCTCAGGTGGTTGTGGTTCAGTTGACCATTTCATCGATGTTTTTCAGCAAACTTCGGTAGATGCAGCGCTTGCCGCTAGCGTTTTTCACTTTGGAGAAATTGAAATTTCAGAACTAAAAAATACCTTAAAAAAACACAATATTGCAATTCGATAATATGGAAAAAATAGATTTTGCCAAAGGCGATGGATTAGTGCCTGCAATTATACAAGACGTAAACACGCTACAAGTATTGATGTTGGGCTACATGAACCAAGAGGCTTATGAAAAGACTTGTCAAGAGAATAAAGTGACTTTTTTCTCTCGTACTAAAAACCGGTTGTGGATGAAAGGCGAAGAAAGCGGTAATTTTTTACAAGTAATCTCTATAAGTTTGGACTGCGACCAAGACACCCTATTGATTAAGGTTGTTCCTCAGGGACCGACTTGCCACTTAGGGGCTCAAACTTGCTGGGCGGGAGAAAAGGAAACGAGTTTTGGAATTCTCGCTGATTTGGAAAATACGATAAGTGACCGTCTGCAAGTCGGAATAGCAGAAAAATCCTATGTAGCCTCATTAAAAGAAAAAGGCATTGAGAAAATCGCTCAAAAAGTTGGTGAGGAGGCAGTGGAAACGGTAATAGAGGCATTACGTTCAAATGACGAGCTTTTTCTAAATGAATCTGCAGATTTACTTTTTCATTATTTGATACTTTTACAAGCCAAGGGATTTAAGTTAGATAATGTTCTAGGAGTATTAGCGGATAGAAGAAAATAAAGTACTAGGTGATGAAAATGGACAAAAAAAATAAACAACCGACCTTTTCGCAAAACGTGAAAATCAGGAAGTTGACTTTTGCGCGATGAGGTCAGCTGGAATAACAACGATAAAGCAACTAATAAAATTATCGAAGACTGAAATACGATCTTTACATGGTATTGGTCTTAAAGCGTAACAAAAAATAATTGAGTTAATTGTCGAAAATGGACTCCAATTAAGAAAAAACAGTAACTAATCTTAAGCACTATTTGGAACATGAAAACATTAATTATAGTTTCTTCTTTACTTTTATCAGTAATACAACCGTTGGCCCAAGAATTAAAATCATCGAAAGAAGTAGTTCAAGAAAACCTACAATTTTATAATAAGAGTGATATTGATGGATTTATGTCGTCATTTGCAGACAGTATAACTTTGTATAATTTAGGCAAATCAGAACCAATCGCAAATGGAAAAGAGGCAATTCGGAATTTATATAAAGGTTTATTTGATACTTCCCCGAAATTGCATTCTACGATTTTAAATCGCACAATCATTGGTAATAAGGTTATTGACTATGAATTAATTAAAGGAAGACGAGGAAGTAAGAGTCCTATTAAACTCGTTATGATTTACGAAGTTACAGGTGGTAAGATTTCACGAATGACAGTAATACGGGAGTGAAAACTATTAATTTTTGTACTTGGAAACTTTTCGATGAGATCGATCAAGCCAAATCAGATATTGCTTTTCTAACTCCAATAAACTGGACCAGGGTAAAGGGTTGTTAAATGATTGTTCCAACAAAGAAATGTAATTGATAATTATTGTTTTATCATTATTGGTTAAGTTACCTATTTCAAGTTTGGGTATTGTTAAGTTTTCTTGAAAAGTGAATTTAATTAAATTATAATATGCCTCTCCCGAAGCATTTTCAAAATTTGGTGGATTCATATAATCAATTAAATGAATTGAAAATTTAGTCCTAGCATGTTGATCCTTAGTTTCTTCAGTTTGACAAAATGAGTTAAAAGAGTAAAAGGAAAATATAAATAACGAAATGAATAATGATTTCATGAGATTGTTTTTTAAGTACTACATTATGGTTTTACGACTACTGCCCTGATAGATGAGCCATATAAAAAACTGAATCCTCCCGCACCATGCGAAGATTTCAATTCGTATGTATGTGTACCAACTCCTGGTTGGTCTGTCCACTGAATGTTAACCTGGCTGTCCTGATTTAATGTGCCAAAGCCAGAGCCTTCTACTATTTCAGTACCATTTCGCCATATTTCTAGGGACACCCATGAACTTGTTCCGTCTTTTGCAAAATCAAATTGGCCATTTAACATAACCCTATCACTAGCGCCGGTGACACTAACGGTAATTGTTGCTCTTGTAGTTGAGGTGAAAGCATAATTTGTCATCGTTTGCGTATTTACTAATGTCCAAGCTGGACCTGTTGGACCTTGCGGTCCTGTTGCACCCGTAGCTCCCGTGGCACCTGTTACTCCGGTGGCTCCAGTTGCTCCAGTTGCTCCAGTTGCTCCAGCAACGCCATTACATACATATTTTGTTAAGGAAGCATTTATTTCACCTGCATCGAGCACCCCGTTTGAATTTGCATCCAAACCATATTCAAGTTTTACGCCACCAGTAGTACAATTTCCTCCAGCAGATTCTGTGGTAGTTTTCACCAATGAATTCTGTCCATTTGTGCCGTTTGTTCCATTTGTTCCCGCTGGACCTTGTGCACCAATAGCACCAGTGGCACCAGTTGCTCCCGTAGCACCTGCCGCTCCATTACAAACATATTTGGTTAATGCTGCATTGATTTCACCTGCGTCTAATACACCGTTCGCATTCGCATCTAAT
>Ga0315900_10004908_pt1 | contig 18611 bp, 6 predicted proteins | sample LakEriMetagenome_FD_203521 | JGI IMG/M metagenome (GOLD analysis project Ga0315900, IMG submission 203521) | Freshwater fungal communities from buoy surface, Lake Erie, Ohio, United States - Buoy 12 MA114 | ecosystem: Environmental > Aquatic > Freshwater > Lake > Lake biofilm | place: USA: Lake... | reverse complement strand
CACGGGCAACAATACGATCGGATTCGTCCGTGTCGTCGGCTCCAGCATCGCCCTCCTTGGCAACAACACGCTCACAAGTGACATCGCGGTCAATTCTGGTCTGCTCAGGGTCGGCGGCAGCAACCAATTCAACGGTCAGTTGACTGTGACCGCAGGGACCGTGCGTTTCGAGAGCAATGCCGGCCTGCAGAGCACCACGGGCGGCTATAGAGTCAGCACCGACGGCTTCCTCGACCTCAACGGCTTCTCCACCACGGTTTCCCAGATCAGCGGATTTGGAACGGTCACCAACAACGGGGCGGCCGGCTCGACCTCCACGCTCACCGTGAACAACATCGAGAGCTTTACCTTCTCCGGCTCCCTGACGGACGGCCAGTCATCCTTCGGTGTGCTGGGTCTGACCAAGTCTGGTAACGGCATCCTGACCCTGGCCAACACCAACAACTCCTACACCGGTCCAACCGTCATCAACGGCGGCGGCATCCGGGTTCTCGAGATGGGCTTCGGCGGCTCCGCCAGCGGCATGGGGGCCGCCACCAACGCAGCTTCGAATCTGGTATTCAACGGCGGCTCCCTGCGCTTCAACGGGGCCTTCTCTACATTCACCGACCGCTCCTTCACCCTGGGTGTGGGTGACAACGCGGGTGCCATCATCGCTGACGGAACCTTCATCGGTGCGGAATTGAATTTTGGCCTCGCCGGCTACTCTCCTGCCATCGCATTCAGCGGCTCGGGCAGCCGCACGCTCACGCTGGGCGGTTCGAACCGCGGGAACAACAAGTTCGATCTTGTGCTGGGCGACGGCACCGGTGGACCCACCTCCGTGAACAAAATCGGCAACGGGACCTGGGTCATGGGCGCCACCAGCACCTACAAGGGTGAAACCGTGGTCAATGCGGGCATCCTCGCCGCCACGGTGAACGGAGCCTTCGGTGCCACGGGAGGCGCGGGCATCATCATCGCCGGTGGTACGAACGCATCAACCGTGCTGGGCAATCAGAACGCCACCGTGGACCTGCGCAATGTCGCCTACTCCACGGTGCAAAGCATGTTCCTGGCCGGCGGAACCCTGGCCACCACCACGGGCTCCAGTTCATGGGCAGGCCCGGTTTTTGTCACCGCCAATTCCAACATCATCGTTTCAAACGGAGCGGTGCTTGACCTCAAAGGCACCCTCGGCGGCGGCAATGCCATCTTCCAGGGGGGCGAGGGCATGCTCATCCTCAGCGGCCAGGCCGACAATGTCACCCGCAATACGGTGACCAACGGCATCGCGGCACCAAACCACACCATCCAGGCCGGAACCCTCCGCCTGGACTACAGCAGCAACAACTTTGGCAAGCTCTCCGACAATGGGCAGCTGGTGCTCGGTGGTACCCGCTTCGGTGGCAGACTCCAGCTCAGGGGCGGCAGCCATCTGGAAATCGTCGCGGGCACCACCATCGGTGCAGGCCGCAACTTCATCGAACGCCTCACCGACATTTCCAGCACCGCCATCCTGCGCATGAATGGCATCGGCCGGCAGACCGGAGCCTCGGTGGACTTCAGCGCCGATGACATTGCCAGCACCGACACGGACAACGTGAACGGCATTCTGGGCGGCTGGGCCACGGTAGGCGGCACTTCCTGGGCGACCAAGAGCGTCTTCACCGAGGCTTTTGTGAACAGCGGCGTCACCACCGGGCAGGACAAGCTCATCCGCGGCCTTGGCCTTTCCGATTACACCAATGTCGGCGCCTTGCCGGGTCCGCTTGCCAATGAGTGGGCGGTGAACGCGAACATGAACGTCATCGGCAACAGCACCCAGAGCACACGCACCGCCAATACCCTGCGTTTCCACAACTCCAACAACGTCGCGGGGAATGCTCCTTTCCGCATGACGCTGGATGGTGTCAACGTGCTCCAGTCCTCCGCCATCCTGTTCACCAACAACATGGCGGCTCATTCAGGAGTGATCGAAGGCACCGGCTTCCTGACGGGCGGGGCGGGCACCAGCAGTGACCTGATCGTCCTGCAAAACAACACAGGCAGCGGCTCCTTGGAAATCAGCGCCGTCATCGCCAACCTCGCCCCGGCCGGCAGGTCTGGCACGCTCAATGCCAACAACCAGATCACCGGCATCAGCCTTGTGGGTCTTGCTCCCGGTCTGACGGTCACCGGCACTGGGATCGCCGCGGGCACCACCATCAATGCAATCACCGTCACGGACGCGGTCAACCAGATCGGCACGCTCACCATCAGCGCCAACGCCTCCACCTCCGGCTCCACTGCGCTTTCCTTCGTGCCCGTGGTCAACGGTCTCGACAAGAGCGGCGTCGGCAGCCTCATTCTTTCCGGTCTCAACACCTACACGGGGGTCAACACCCTCAACGCCGGCATGACCACCATCCGCACCCTCGCGGTGCAGGGATATGGGGCCACCACTCAGCTCATCTCCTTCGCCCCCTCCCTCGGCCGCACCCTCACGGACGTTGATGTGACCGGCCTCACCATCGGCATGAACGTCACGGGTTCATCGATCGCAGGTGGTGTGACCGTGACTTCCGTCGATGCTCGCAACAGGACTGTCGGGCTTTCCAACGGCGCCATTGTCACGCTCGACAACACCAGCGTCACCTTCGGCAGCAACGTCACGGCCAAGTCCGGCTCGCAGACAGCCACGGTCAACAGCGGCAGTGCCACCATCACCATCCCGGGCGGCACGGCGGGCATCACCATCGGCCAGGCAGTCACCGGCACCGGCATACCGTCGAATGCGGTGGTCATCGCGGTCAACAACGGCACCCAGATCACGATTGGAACGATCAACGGCAGCAACGTCAGCGCTGCCCCTGCCACGGCCAACGGCACGTCAGTGACCTTGGACCCGAACTCCACCGCAGGTGGGGTACGCACCGCAGACACGGACAGCGGGGCGCGCATCGTCGTGGGCAGCACGCTGGGCATGACTGTCGGCCAGGCCGTTTCCGGCACTGGCATACCCGGCGGGGCCACCATCGTCCGCATCCTCGATGCCAATAATCTCGATCTTTCGGTGCCGGTGAACGCCACTGGACAGAACAATCTGAACTACACCGCCGGTGTATCCATCGGAGCGACACTGCTGGCCACCACCACCGGTGGCAGCGCAACCGTGACAGTGCCATCAACCGCCAATCTCAGCGTGGGTGAGCGTGTGACCGGCCCGGGCATCCCCGAAGGCGCCACGGTGGCCGCGATCCTCAGTCCGACCCAGATTCTCTTGTCCGTGGGTGCCTTGTTCACGGGTTCCAACACCCTCGTCTTCGCCGGCACCGCCAGCGGTCTAGGCGCATCTTCCAATGCCGTCGGCAACATCATCTTCAACGGTGGCATCCTCCAGTTGAACGGCACCACCGCCAGCACGGACCGCGGCTTCACCATCAATGACAGCGCCATTTGGGACGTCGGCAACGCCTACTCGAACCTGCGCCTCGGCGGCAATTACGCCACCCCGGGCAACGAGGAGTTCTACTCCCTGGTCAAGCGCGGAGAGGGCACGCTGAGCATGCTGGGCACTGCTTTTGGCGGCTACGGTCTTGAGGCGCTGATTGTCGAAGACGGCGTGTTGCGGCTCACCCCGGCGTTCAACGACCAGTACATCCGCAACGACGTCGGAGCCCTCATCCTCTCCGGCGGCATGCTGGAACTGCAGAGTGTCTCAGACCGCAACACCACCCAAAACATGATCGGCACCATGCAGGTCAGGGAAGGGGCCTCCGTCGTGCGTGTCATCGGAACCACTGGGGCCACCACCTTCCTCAACCTGCAGGACATCAACAACCCCACCGCCGTGGACTTCCAAAAAGCAGGTACTGTCCTGTTTGATGTGCAGGGTGGGCCCACCGTGTCCCAGATCGTCCTGGCCGGCCGTGCGCTTGTCGATGTCGGCGTCATCCTGCCGCGCACCACCTTCACCAACCGCTCGGTCCTGCGGCCAGGAGTCAATGACTTCGGCTTTGTGGACTCCGCCACGACCATTCTGTCAGGATCGGACATCAAGGGCGCGCATCACTTCCTTTCAGATCCGGCCACCTGGACGAGTTCCAGAAACGTCCATGACGGTGCGCTTCCGGAAGAATCCTTCCGCGGCACCACCGTTTCCGGCGCCTCGGTGAACACCATCCTCTTCTTCAACAATGATGTCGCGCTCGCGGGTGACCGGTTGGACTCGACCCCGGTCGTCACCCGTGTGCCGGGAGTGGACCGGCTCGCAGTCGGCATGGCAGTGCGTGGCAACGGCATCCCGGACGGCACCATCATCATTTCCATCGACCAGGCCAACAACACCATCACCCTGAACAACACGCCGGCGTTCTCCGACAACACAGGCCTGCCACTCTACTTCTTCGACGCATCCATCACCGGCGATCTTGGCGCTGGCAGCGTGACGATCACCAACATCAACGATCCACGCTTGAAGGCAGGTCAGGCCATCTTCGGCGCGGGCATTGCCAGCGGCACCACCATTGTCTCGGTCGATACCCTGAACAATACGGTCACCCTCAGCCAGGCTGCCACCACGTCAGCCGTCGGTTCTTCGATTTACTCTGAGTATCTGGCCTCCACTCCGGCAGCGCTCAACTCCAGCACGGTCACAGTCAGCGATCTTCTGACCGTGGGCAGCGGGGCCATCCTCCAAACCACGAACTCCGGCAACCACGTCAACACCATCAGCGGAGGACTGCTCACCAGCGGTCTTGCCAACAGCGACGGGACCAGCGCCGACCTCATTATTCACAACTGGAACCCCAAGGAGTCTCTGCGCATCTCTTCCAGCATCATCAACAACACCGCGCTCAACCGTGTGGTGAATCTGGTGCACACAGGTGATGGCACGACTATTCTTTCAGGCGTAAACTCCTACACGGGCACGACCTATGTGCAGGGCGGCGTGCTCCGCCTCGACAGTAGCGGAGCGTTGCCCGCCAACAGCCACCTCCGCCTCGATGGAGGGGTGCTCGGCCTCAATTCCGGCAACTTCACCCGCAGCGTTGGAACCGGAGCCACCCAGGTGGACTGGACCAGCAGCGGTGGTTTCGCCGCCTACACCACGAACCGCACCGTCAACCTGGGCGGGGCTGGTGCTTCCTTGGCCTGGGGCACGGCTGGGTTTGTTCCCGACAACACCTCGCTCATCCTTGGTGCCCAGGATGCCAACGCCACCGTCATTTTTGCCAACGGCATTGATCTCGGTCGTAAATCCCGCATGATCGAAGCCGTCAGCGGCCAGTCCTCCATCTTTGCCGACGCCCGCATCACCGGGGTGCTGGATGGAGATGGCGGTCGCATCGTCAAAGGTGGCAACGGTGTGCTCGAACTCGCCGCGGCCAACACTTACACTGGTGGAACCTCCCTGGCGCAAGGAACTCTCGTTGGCACGGTCAACGGGGCCTTCGGCACCGGGCGCATCGAAGTGGGCACCACCACGGACACCCGCTCCGCTGACATGGCGCTCACTCTCCGTTTCCAAGGGGACACCCTCGCCAACCACATGACGTTTGGCCCGGTCAATGGCGAAGGCATCTCCGTGCTCTCCACCACCGCTTCATCAACAACGATCACCGGAACGGTCGAGATCGCGCGCCTGGCAGGGCAGAACCTCCTCATCGATGCCTCCCAGTTCGGAAACGCCGAATTCCAAGGGGCCATCACCGGCACGGGAGGTATCACCGTTGCCGGCGGTGGTGTCATTCTCTCCGCCGCTAACAACTTTGGAACCCTCGCCAATCAGACTAGCGCTACTGCTGTCAACGGACCGGTGGTCGTGCGCAACGGAGCCCTGCTCATCGGCCACGCCTCTGCCTTGGGAAGCACCGGCGTCATCGAACTTGGGGATGCGACCCCGGCCACCCTCTTCGCCGACTACGCCACATCTGGCAGATCGTTGCTGGGTGTTGAGCGTGACACACAGTTCATCGCGAAGAACATCAGCGGTCTGGGCGGTGCCTTTGAAGCGCAGGCAGACGGTCTGGTCAATTTAGGCTTCCCCGGGGCGGGTCCTGGTGCCTTCTACAACATCAGCCGCGTCATCGACGGTGTCACTTTCGGCTCCGCCGACATTGGCAAGAAAATCCTCGTCAAAGACGAGATCGACAGCCCTGAGCGCAACGGCATCTACGAGATCAAACAGATCAACCAGGATCTCACCATGAACGTCGTGCGTGTCGCCGACTTCAGCACCACCGCGAACATGCTCTACGGCACGCAGGTCACCGTGAACAACGGCACCCATGCCGGCCAGACCTTCTTCATGGCCGCCCAGTCCGTCACCGCCATCAACGGAAACGGAACCGACCCCGTCCACTGGTTGCGTGACCAGGTCAATGCCGACGTCACGCTGCGTGTGAGCAACGCTGCTGTCACCAGCGTCAACCAGGCCATTGACGTCAATGCCAACGGCACCGGTCTCACCACCATCGCCTCTGACGCCCCTGTCACTTTTGGCGGAGCAGTCACCCTGCAGAACCTTCGCACCAACATTCAGGAGACCAAGACTCTCCGCATCGACTCGGGCGCTTCCAGCGGTTCCGGCGTGGTCTTCAGCGGCATGATCTCCGAGGCTGACGGAGGTTCGGCCCCCACCGATGACATTCTCTCCCTGATGAAACTCGGCACGGGAGTCGTCACCCTCAGCAATGCCACCGGCAACACCTACAGCGGCACCACTACCGTCAACGCGGGCATACTGCAGGTGACCAACACCTCCGGCAGCGGCACGGGTTCCGGCAATGTCGTGGTCAAAGCCAATGCGACCCTCGCAGGCTCCGGCGTCATCGCTCCGGGAGCCAGCAAGAACGTCACCATTGAAGATTTCGGCTCCATTGCCCCCGGAACCAGTGGTGTCTCCAACGGTCAATCACTCACCATCAATCTCAATGGAGGCACCTTCGACCTCCAGGGCATGCTTGAGTTGAATCTGTTCGCGAACAACAGCGGCATCACCAATGCTGAAGCCGACCGCCTCGTGCTTGCCGGCACGGGAACCGCGACTCTCGGCACCTATGCCACACTCAAGGTCACCTCTTCGGTGAATTCAGCCACCTTCGTCGCTGGCGACGCCTGGAAGCTCCTTGACTGGGGCGGCGTGACCCACACCTCCCAGTATTTCAGAAACCTGGATCCGGCCAGTTACAGCGGAGGTTATGTGAGCAACGCCGACATCACCAATAACTTGTTGGATCTGCCAACGCTCTCCGCAGGCTTGTTCTGGAACATTAACGACCTTTACACCAACGGCACCTTGGTGGTGGCCGTGCCCGAACCTGGCCGGTTGATGCTCATCATCCTGGGCTTCCTCGCCTTGGGCTGGCGTCGCCGTCGCCGTTGGCTGTTCTGAGCAAATCCGTGCGAATCAATCGCCGGACTTGTAGTTACAAAATAAATACCCTTGCGGTTCCTGGGGCGATTTCATAGCATCGTCCTAAAATCGGAAAAAATAAGGAGGACACCCATGCTTAACGCCCGCTCATCTGCCATCCGCCACCTCAAGCGCCGCAAGGCAATGGCCTTGGTGCTCGTCATCATCACCGTCGCGCTGCTGTCCATCCTGATTATCGCGATTTTCTCCATCACGCGCACGGAGTACAAATCCACGCAAAATTACGTCTCCGCCCGCTCCGCCAAGCAATACGCAGACTTCGCCGTCGCCATCACCCAGGGGCAGTTGCAAAACGCGCAAAGTACCTCCAACCAGGCCTCGGGAGGCGACCCCGCCACCACCACCAACCAGATCATCCACGCCACCCAGCCGGGCATGGTTCGTGTGTACCGGGCCAATGGGGAATTTCTTCGGGCTCACAAGCTCTATTCCAGCTCCCAGATGGTGGTGACCAGCCCCAACAACGAGGCGCAAATCTTCGCCCAGGAGCATCAGATCCCGCAGGACTGGAATTCAGAGTCGAACAAGTCACGGTTTGTGGACTTGAACGAGCCCGTCGTCCGTCCTGGGCTTTCCCCGGGATCGCCGCAGTCTGTGTACTTCCCCATCATTGATCCCCGGGCTGCTTTTACTGGGGCGGGAACCTCCGGGCAGCAGTTGGTGGCGGTGGAGGGATTTTCGTATCAGAACCAGACGCCATCCATTGGCGGCGGTTCGTCAGTCAGCTACAACGAGGTGGTGCTCCCTGCCCAGGCGGCGGGGAATCCCAACAAACTCCGTCTCCCCATGCCTGTAGAGTGGATTTACGTGCTCCAGGACGGTACCACCGGCGCTCTCGACGCGTCCAACAAGTTCATCAGTTCCGTCAATGGTGTCACCCCCTCCTCCACTAACCCCATCGTGGGCCGCGTCGCCTTCTGGGCTGATGACGAGTCCTCCAAAATCAACGTCAACACCGCCACCGAGCCCACCTTCTTCGCTCCTCCTTACTTCTATCATCAGCGCGATTCGAGGTGGGCGAACTTCCCTGGCACCGGCGGCGAGTTCCAGCGTTATCCCGGCCACCCTGCCACCGTCGCCCTCAGCGCAGTGCTCGCGCCTGGCATCAACCTCGATCCTTTCGACCCACGGGTGAACCAGAACAATGTCGTTCAAATCAAGGAACTCATTTACGGCCTGCTGCCAAAAGTCGCCGGCGGGGGGTCTCGTGCCGGCACGCGTCCGTTCCTTCTGGACGAATTCTCCGCCGCCAACGGCGAAACCGCCGCCGCCACCGGAGGCGATATCTCCGCCGCCCGTAATGAGCGTCTCTTCGCCAGCGTGGACGAGATGCTCTTCCAGGACAGCGGGTACGACGGCACCAACGGTCGTATGGCCGCCCGTGTCGAGATCCCCGGCCAGAGCGGTCGCTTCATGTTTGACCGCGACACCTTGGAGCGCTCCCGCTTCTTCCTCACCGCCCATAGCCGCTCCCCTGAATTCAGCACCCGCGGCCTGCCGCGCATCGCCATGTGGCCTCTTCCGGACGTGCCCAATGAAGCCGCCGCCAGCAACAAACGCAGCACCTTTGACAACCTCATCGCCCTCTGCGCCACCCTGCGCTCCACCGGCACCGGTTCCTCCGTGGCCAACAGCTACATCTTCCGCCGCGCCGAGCCGCATCATCCCACCCATGACGTCACCGGCTCCACCGCCGGCCTCGGCAATTCTCCGGGGCTCCAGCGCAACTCCCGCCTGCTTGACTTCCTTTACACTCAGATTGCAAACATGGAGTTCCCGCAGACCTCCGCGCTGGGAGGCAGCACCTCCACCTTCGGGCAGAAATATGGCAACCAGAACGCCGCCCAGCTCGCCATCCAGTTCTTCGATTACATCCGCAGCACCAATCTCTATGATGGCCTCCTTGCCCGCGATCAGGATGGCATGCCCGCATCAGGACTCTCCGGCACCGCCCTTTACGATCGAAAGGACCAGACCCTGGATCCACAGCGCCTGACCTACACGAGTCATCGCATCACCCGTAGGGCCATGGGCAACCTCAGAGGCGGACAACAAGCCGATGCCAGGTTCGGCGGTGATTATTTGTCAGACGACTCCGGGGTCGTTCCCGGTCACGGCCAGGTCAGCCCCGCCCGCTGGAGCAAGAACGGACAGGTCGTCCAGGGTTTCGGCCGCATGTTCACGCTCTCCGAGATCGGCTTCCAGATCATCTGCACCGCCGATGGCAAGAATGATGAACTCTATGCCGTGGACAATGGTCAAGGAGTCAAAAGCGGCGGCGGCAGCGCTCCCAGGGCTCCTGCCACCCGCACACCTACGCAAGGTGGTGGAGGCGCGGCGGCCAACGTCGGCCCGGATGTGTTTCCGCCCAACTTCCCTCCGGGAAACACCCGCCTGGGTTTCAATCGGTGGTATTCCAACTTCCCGCCGCTCACAGATACCACGGGCAGACTTTATGGCTGTGATCCCGGGAACCCGCAGCGCCATCCCTCACGGCATCCGGGCTATGACCCCGCGAACTGGAACCTCACCCTGGAGGTCAACACTCCCCTGCAACCCACGCAAAAACGTGTCCAGCTCATGTTGATGCTGGAGGCTTTCTGCGCCATGCAGGGCTGGACGAAGATTCACCCTGAGTGGGCCATCGTGCTCGACGGTGCCTTCATGCGTTCCATCCAGCTCGACGGACAGACGCTTTTCCCCTCCACACGTGATGTGATCGTCAAGTCCAACTCCAACCTCTACGAGGATCATGATGTGTATTCCAGCGGCGGTTTCGCCGGTCCTACTGCCATTGCCGGCGGCCGATCCACGCGCGGCTGGGGCGGCACCCAGATCGGGGATGACACCGATCCTTATGTCAATGGTGCCGCCCGCACCAGCAGTGGCAGTCGTTACATCGAAAACGACGGCAATCCCATCGCCCATACCGGTCTGAACAGCTGGGGCTTGGTCAGCGCCCCCATCACCATCAATCGCGCAGGACCCATGCGTCTCACTTTCGGCCAGCGTGACCTGCGCATTCGCATTTACGACAAACACAGCCGCGCCGGCAACGCCAACCAGGAGGTACAGACCATCAACATCTCCTTTGACAACATGACCCTTCCTGTTCCCGCCCTGGCTTTCAGCGGTGAGCGCAGGCTTGCCTCTGACCCCGGCGGCACCAACCCTGCCAGCAAGTTCCCGGCAAATCGTGGCGAGATCAGCCACTATTGGAGTGTGGACCAGTTCGGCCGCGAAATCTACCGCCGCTCCGTTCAAGGACCGCATTGGTGGTGCTTCAATCGCATGGGCTGCATCGGCCGCATGTCCGGGCAGGTGAATCCTGGCTTCAACGGGGCCAACAACCTCTGGAGTGCTGCTCCTGCCTTCGTCACCACCTTCACCAATTCCGAGCAGCAGGTGCTGTTTGGCCGCCTTGACACGGAGGGCCGGTACTCGACCGGTGCGGGCAGCTTTGATAATGGTGGAAGGGATGGAATCAGCCTTTTCCCGCCGGAGGTCGCGAATGGGTACATTGATGAAAATCGCAATCCATGGACGGGCAGCGACGTCGTGCGGACCTACGTGCCGGCGGTCGGTGACTACCGGCTCGTCGCCGCGCGCAACACCGTCCCGCGCTCCATGTGGATGAAGCATCCCGTCTGGGCGGCGGTGGAATCCACCAACCCGCTGAGCCAGCCACGCACCATCCATAGCTTCACCACTCATTGGTCCGATACCGAGAACGGTGCCGTGCTGCCGAATGTCGCGCCTGCAAGCTTCTCTGCATTTGTCAGACCAGAGCACATGCTTGGCGTCCCATTCCACAGCCGCCGTCGCGTTCCCGACCTTCCTCCGGCGGATAGCTGGACACGCACCGCCAACAGCTACGGAGATTTCGACAACGGCATCTCCAATTCAAGGGACGGCCCTTACATCAACAAGCCTGACGAGGGCAACTACTACGCCGGCGAGTTTACCCGACACAACAGAAAGTCGTTCTATCGTTCCGGCTACTTTTTCGAACCATGGCGTAACAGCGACGACTGGCGCAGCGGTGTTTACATGACGCCAAATCGCATGGTCTCCTCCCCCGTCATGTTTGGCTCCCTGCCCACCGGGGTCTGGGGCGGTGGCAGCGTCAGCACCAATGCCGTTAGTTCCTCCGGAGCGACTTACAACACCACCCAGGACGGCAAACCTTGGCAGACACTGCTCTTCCGGCCGTACTCCCGTTCCCACGGCAGTTTTGGCAGGCCCGTCACCACCGGCCATCCCGGAGATCACAACCCGCGCGACCACAACCTGCTCGATCTCTTCTGCATGCCCGTTGTGGAGCCCTACGCCATCAGCGAGCCGCTGTCTGTCGCCGGGCGCCTCAACATGAACTACCAGATCATGCCCTTCACGCACATCACCCGCGCCACGGGCATGCATGCCCTGATGAAAGGCGAGTTCATGACCGCCATCCCGTCCAACGAGGACGTCAACAATGCCAAGAACTACCAGCAGGCCGCCACCCCGGCCATGTGGAGCAATACCGGTGACCGGTTCTGGGATGAGGCCAACCACCGCAAATTCTGGCATCGTCCGATCGATGTGACCCGCACGCTCCACCAGTTCGAGCAGCGTTTCCGCCTCACCGCCACCGGTTCCAACCAGAACGGCGCGCGCATCCGCGGTCTCTTCCGCACTCCCAGCCAAATCTGCGAGGTTCACCTCATTCCAGATGTCTCCCGTGGTCCCTCCTCCAACCCGAGCGAAAACATCGGCAGCGTCGGCAGCATCAGTATAAACACCAGCGGTTCCCAACTTCAGCAGATCATGGACGACTTCTGGCAGAATCACGCTCCCACCGGGGACAACACCCGTGAGCGCCCCTACTCCAACCTCTACAATCGCATCACCACCCGCGGGAACACCTTCCGCGTCCACATGCGCGCCCAAATGCTGCGCAAGGCCCGCTCAACCGCCGTGGATGTCTTCGATCCAACCAAGGACGCCATCCTTGGTGAGTATCGTGGCTCCGCCCTCATCGAACGTTACATCGACCCCACCGACTCCAGCAATCCTATCCCTGACTACGCTGAGTCCGCCAACCCAATTGCCCTTCCGCCCCTCGATACGTTCTACAAATTCCGCACCCTCGAATACAAGCGCTTCAGCCCATGATCGTGACCGCACATTCCCCTCGCCGTCCGGCCTCCGCTGGCTTCTCCCTTGTTGAGGTCACGCTCGCCGTCGCCATTGCCGCGCTCGCCATCATCACCCTGCTTGGTCTCATGCCACAGGGCCTCGAAATGTCGCGCAAAACCGGCATCCTCACCCTGAACAGCAACATCATCGAGCAGATCATACGCGATCTCGAAAACACCCAGTTCAGCCTCCTGCCTCCGCAGGGAACAGGAACCCCCTCCAGCGGCGGCAATGCTCTTCCCGAGAAGAGCCGTCGTTATTTCAACGACCAGGGTCAGGAGGTCGAGCAGCAGTCCGGCCAAGTCACGTTCGTCGCCGAGATCGACTTCTCCCAGCCCGCCTCCCTGCCCAAAACCGAGCAGATGCAGCGCTATTTGCGCCGCGTGATCATCCGGATCGCCACCACCGCCAACCCCGACTTCCAGTTTGGGGAGAACAACCGGATCGCTTACACCACATTCAACCATCTGCTCGCCAAAACTCGCTGAGCCCCGCCGCCATGAACGCCGGATTATTCTGCCCCTCCCTGCCGGTTACCCCAGTCCGGCCTTACCGTCTTCGCGGCCGTTCGGCCTTCACGCTCGTGGAGTTGATGATCTCCATCACCATCCTCGTCATCCTCATGCTCGTGGTCACCCAGGTGATCGGCATTGTGCAGCGTAACTGGGTGCGTTCCAACGCTCGCGTCTCCCAGTTCCGCGAGGCGCGTGTTGCCTTTGACACCCTGACTCGTAACATCAGCCAGGCCACCCTCAACACCTACTGGGAGAGCGCTTCGGATCCCTTTCGAACCGACGCCGCTGGTCAGCAGGTGACTCGCGCCCGGGCCAATGTGCGCCAGTCTGAGTTGCAGTTCGTATGTGGGCCGACAACCAGGCTGCTTACTTCCGCCTCCGGCTCCAAGGAAAACTACCCCGGCCACGCGGTCTTTTTCCAAGCCCCCCTCGGAGTCACACGTCTCGTCGCCGCCACCGGCTCCCAGGCAAACACCGAAAACATGGTCAATCTTCTGTGTGGTCGCGGCTACTTTGTGGAATGGGGTGACGACCAGCCCTATCGTCCTCCCTTCCTCAACCAGCTCACCAGCGTTCCTCCGCGTTTCCGTCTCCGTTTGATGGAATACAGCCCCACTTCGGAAATGAACCGCATCTATTCCGATGGCTTCCGTCTCATCGACCCAAATGATCGCACCAAGATCGTAAATTCACGCAGGTGGTTCCAGGAAGCCCTCACCGCCACCGTCCAAAGTTCTGAGACAGTTGACTCCCGTGCTTTCACCCGGCCTATCGCCGAAAATATCCTCACACTGGTCATTTCCCCGCGGATCGAAACCACCGTTGCCTCCAGCAGCGGCAACATCGAGCCATTCTCCATCGCCCGCGAATATGAGTTCGACTCGACACTCGTCACCAGCCCGGGTTCGTCAGCAGGCAGCAGTCCCCAAGGCACACAGCATCAGATGCCTCCGTTGCTTCTGGTAACCATGGTCGCCCTCGACCAGCGGGGCGGCGAGAGCCTCTCCAGCAACAATGATCTTCGCCAGAAAGTGCTGGCCGAGACGTCCACCCTGTTTACCAACGCGGCCGATTATGCGGCCGACCTCGAGGGTACTGCTGAGGAACCGGGTAAACTCAAAAAAATCCTCCTCGAAAACAAGCTCGACTACCGCGTCTTCACCACCACCATCGCCCTCAAGCAGGCAAGATGGAGCTTTTAACAAACCTTCCCCCCGCCGTCATGATCCACACGTCGTCATCCCCGCGGCCGCCTGCCTCCCGCGCATTCTCCCTCATTGAAATGCTCGTCGTGGTGACGATCATCGTGCTCCTGCTCGCATTTTCAGCCCCGGCTCTCTCCCGCACGCTCATGGCCAGCAAGCTCGCCTCCGCAGGCGAGTCTCTTTTCGGCGCGATCTCCGAAGCCCAGCAGATCGCCTATGCCAGTAACGTTCCTGTCGAACTGCGTTTCTTCAAGGTCCCGGATGCTTTCGGCGCCAATCCCGCCTACCGCTCCTATCAGATCTTTAAAATCATCCAGGTTACTGAAGGAACGGGAGCCGCGGCCAACGTCAAAGAATCCCTCGAGCCAGCCAACAACCTTGTGAACCTTCCGGAAAGCGTCATCATCGTTGCTGACGACACCCTTTCGCCCGCCTTGAAAGGTGACGGTTTGCCTGACAGCAAGGAAGGCTCCAGCGTCGGCTACTCGGGCGTTCAGACGGCTGTCTATAATGCATGGCGCTTCATGCCGGACGGCTCCTGCCGCAAGGTGGGGCAGGCCACCGGTGGTTTTGCCACCCTCGAATATCAAACACTTACCGAAAGCTTCATCACTCTCACCATCGAAAGCGGTCAGGCCATCACCATGCAAAATCTTCCCAAAAACTTCTTCACCATCCAGGTGGATCCGTTCACTGGGAAAGCTCGCAGCTACAAACCGGGTTTCTGATTTCGAGATCAGGCAAATTTCCGCATGACAGCCGCATGATCGCCGCTTACCTGCGACATGGGTGATCTGCCTTCTCTCGCTTTAAGTTTCGATGACGTTCTTCTCCTCCCGGCGCACAGCGCTGTTTTGCCTGGAGAAGTCAATGTAAGCACCAAACTGGCCTCCATCGGCCTCAATGTGCCAATCCTCTCCTCCGCCATGGACACCGTCACGGAGTCCGAACTGGCCATCGCTCTCGCACGTGAGGGCGGGCTCGGCGTTATCCACCGAAACATGCCGATCGACCAGCAGGCCGACCAGGTTGCAAGGGTGAAGCGCAGCGAAAACACCGTCATTCAGAATCCGCACACCGTCACACCGGAAACGCGTCTTGGAGAGCTTCATCGCCTGATGCACGAGAAGGGCGTCAGCGGCTTCCCGGTCGTGGACAAGGACGGCAAGCTCGTCGGCATGGTCACCAGCCGCGACATGTGGTACATCGAAGACGAAAGCACGCCCGTCTCCGCCGTCATGACGCCGAGCACGCGTCTCGCCACCGGCACACCTCAGACCAGCTTCGAGGACGCCCTTAAAATCATCTACACGCACCGCATCGAAAAGCTGCCGCTCATCGATTCCAGCGGGAAACTCGCCGGACTCATCACCAAGCAGGACATCATCAAGCGCCAGACCTTCAAACACGCCGCCAAAGATGCCAACGGCCAGCTCCGCGTCGGCGCGGCCGTCGGAGTCGGCGACGATTGCATCGATCGTGGCAAAGCGTTGCTCGCCGCCGGTGCGGACGCCATTTTCATCGACGCCGCCACCGGTCACACCAGCCGCGTCATGAGCGTCATCGCCCGACTGCGTGAAAATCTCGGCGCGGGCGTGCCCATCGTCGCTGGCAACGTCGTCACCGCCGATGGCGCGCGCGATTTGATGTCCGCAGGCGTCTCTGCCATCAAGGTGGGCGTCGGTCCGGGCTCCATTTGCACCACGCGCATCATTTCTGGCGTCGGCATGGCCCAGTTCAGCGCCGTGCAGGAGGTGGCGGAGGTTTGCCGGCCCGCGGGCGTCACTGTCATCGCCGACGGCGGCATTCGTTACTCGGGTGACATCGTCAAAGCCCTCGCTGGTGGCGCTGATGTCGTCATGCTGGGCTCCTTGCTCGCGGGAACGAGCGAAAGCCCCGGCAACATGGTCAAATGGCAGGGCCGCACCTTCAAAGAATACCGCGGCATGGGCAGCCTCAAAGCCATGCGCAAAGGGGCAGGGGATCGCTATGGTCAGAACAGTTCCGGCAAACTCGTTCCCGAGGGCGTCGAGGCCCGCGTGCCCTACAAAGGTCCGCTCGCCGATGTCGTCTTCCAGCTCATCGGCGGCCTGCGCAGCGGCATGGGCTACGTCGGTGCGAACAACCTTGATGAATTGCGCGCCAAAGCCCGCTTCGTCCGCATCACTGCCGGCGGCCTCAAAGAAAGCCATCCGCACGATGTCGTCATCACCGAGGAGCCGGTGAACTACGAGCCGCATTGATCCGGCCTCGTCATTCATCATTCTGAATTCGACATATTCTCTCATGACCGCCCAAGAAGTCGCCGTCCTCGATTACGGCTCCCAGTATTCCCAGCTCATTGTCCGCCGCGTTCGCGAGCTCGGCTTTGCCTCGCACCTGTATCCGCCTGCGGAGCTGGCGAATTTGCAGTCTCCCGGTGCCATCATCCTTTCCGGCGGCCCCCGCAGCACGTCCGAAAAAGACGCGCCCGATGTCGATTACGACAAACTCATGTCCTTCGGCGTTCCGGTGCTCGGCGTGTGCTACGGCATGCAACTCCTCAACATCAAGCACGGCGGCACCGTGAAACCCGGCGTCACTCGCGAGTATGGGCCTGCCAAGCTGGTCGTGACCGACCATGAGGACCTCTTCAGCGGCATTTCGCACGAATCCCAGGTCTGGATGAGCCACAGCGACACCTGCGCGAACCTGGTCGACACGACCAAGGTCATCGCCACGAATGAAGACGCCGTCCCGGTGGCCTTGAAGTGGTCCGACCGTTGCTGGGGCATCCAGTTTCACCCTGAGGTCACGCATTCGCACGAAGGCACGGCCATCCTGCGGAACTTCCTAACAAAAAGCGGCGCAAAGCTCGCGAAGTTCGACATCAACGCGTTCAAGGCCCAGATGCTCGACCGCATCAAGGCCGAGGTCGGCAACCGGGAGGTAATCTGCGGCGTCTCCGGCGGCGTGGACAGCACCGTGCTCGCCGTCTTGCTCGCCAAGGCCGGCGTGAAGGTGCGCTGCATCTTCATCGACACCGGCATGATGCGCCTCAACGAGGCCGCGGAGGTCAAAACGCTGTTTGATGAAGTCGGTGTGCCCATCGAGCAGATCGACGCCAGCGCCATCTTCCTCGGCGCTCTCAAAGGCGTCACCGATCCCGAGCAGAAGCGCCGCATCATCGGCACGCTCTTCGTCGAGGAGTTCTGGAAAGTGGCCGACAACGTCGAATTGCTCGCGCAGGGCACCTTGTATCCCGACGTGATCGAGAGCGCCACCAGCGGCAGCATTGCCAGCAAGATCAAAACGCATCACAACCGCGTCGATAAGATCATGGAGCTCAAAGAGCAGGGCAAAGTGCTCGAACCGCTCGCCGAGCTCTTCAAAGACGAGGTCCGCGCCCTCGGTGCCAGCCTCGGCATCCCGCATCGCGCCTTGTGGCGTCACCCGTTCCCCGGCCCCGGCCTCGCCGTGCGCATTCCCGGCGAAATCACCGCCGAACGCGTCGCCATCACGCAGCAGGCTGATGCCATCTTCATCGCCGAACTCCGCCGCAGCGGCTGGTATGAGCAGACCTGGCAGGCCTACGCCGCGCTGCTCCCCGTCAAAACGGTGGGCGTCAAAGGCGATGAACGCAGCTACGAGCAGGCCATCAGCCTCCGCGCCGTCATAAGCGAAGACGCCATGACCGCCGAATGGGTCCGTTTGCCTTACGAAGTGCTCGCCAGCACCTCCAACCAGATCCTCAACCGCGTCAAAGGCGTGAACCGCGTGCTCTACGACATCAGCACGAAGCCGCCGGCGAGCATCGAGTGGGAGTGATTACTATGGGCGCTGGATTTCTTCTTTCGTTCGAAGGCTCAGAAGGTTGCGGGAAATCCACGCAGATCCGGTTGTTGAAGGAACGGCTCGAAAAGGAAGGTCGCAAAGTCGAGGTCCTGCGCGAGCCTGGTGGCACGGAGATCGGTGAGAGCATCCGCCATCTCCTCCAGCATTCGAAGGAAGGCCACGCGATGACCTCGGAGACGGAGCTGCTGCTTTTCGCCGCCAGCCGTGCGCAGATCGTGCGCGAGAAAATCCGTCCGCTGGTCGCAAGCGGCGTGTTTGTGATCCTCGACCGCTTCCTCGACTCCACGACGGTTTATCAAGGCCATGCCCGTGGCCTTCCACTCGATGCAGTGAACGCCATCAACCGCTTTGCCATCGGCGGCACGCTCCCGCAGCTCACCGTTTTGCTCGATCTCAATGTGCAGACCGCCTGGCAGCGCATCCACGCCACCGGTCGCGAGCTTGATCGCATGGAAAGCCAGCCGCCGGAGTTCTTTG
>Ga0315900_10004904_pt1 | contig 18642 bp, 15 predicted proteins | sample LakEriMetagenome_FD_203521 | JGI IMG/M metagenome (GOLD analysis project Ga0315900, IMG submission 203521) | Freshwater fungal communities from buoy surface, Lake Erie, Ohio, United States - Buoy 12 MA114 | ecosystem: Environmental > Aquatic > Freshwater > Lake > Lake biofilm | place: USA: Lake... | reverse complement strand
CCTCGACCCCGATCTGCTGAGGGAGCTCCAGGATGATCCGATCGGCTTCCTGAACGGCCTGACGGATTCGGAGTTCGACGTTACCGAGAATGCGGTGCTCTTCCTGTGGCAGGGCGTTCCCGCACCGGGAACCGGCGAGGACTCGCCTTTCGTCGCAGTGGCGCCGGGCAGCCAGTTCGGCGGCGTACTCACCGGGACCCTCGCCTTCGCCTACGACACGCCGTTCACGCTGACCAGCCTCTTCTACGGCGGCGCCAGCGACCTCGGTTCGATCAGCTCGCTGAACTCGGCACGGTTCGGCATCACGGCGCCGGACGGCGCGACGATCCTGACCGGGAGCAACTTCGAGTACGACGACGCCGCCGCGGTCCCGGAACCGGGCACGTTGGCCTTGCTCGCGCTCGGTCTTGGTGGCCTGGCGGTGCGTGTGCGGCGCGCCAAGGCACTCACCACGGCGTAGCGCGGCTCGGAACGCACGGGCGGCCGCTCCCGCGGGCCGCCCGTTTCCGACGAATTGAACCCTGCGGGAACGAGTCGCCCACCGTGACAGGAGAGCCACGACGCGGGCGACCGGGGGGTGTGGCGTGGAAGCAGCGCGCCCTACGCCTGCACCTCGAGGATCTTCATCGAGTTCGTGCCGCCCTGGACGCCGGTCAACTCGCCCTTGGTGACGATGATCAGGTCGCCGCGCCGGCAGAGCCCCAGCTCCACCAGCAGGTGAAAGATCGACGGGTAGAGGATGTTCGGGTCGGTGTGCGTGACGTCGAACGCGACCGGATACACGCCGCGGTAGAGCGTGACACGGCGGCGCGTCGCCTCGTGGCGCGTGAACGCGTAGATCGGGATGTCGGAGCGGATGCGCGACATCCAGAGCGGCGTCGAGCCCGACTCCGTCAGCGCGACGATCGCCTTCACGTCCATGTGGTTCGCCGTGTACATCACGGCCATCGCAATCGCCTGGTCCTTGCTGCCGAACTGCTCGTCGGAGCGCTGGCGCAGGCGCTGGAACTCCAGCTGGTAGTGCTCCGCGCCCTCGATCACCGAGGCCATCGCCTCGACGGCCTTCAGCGGGTACTTGCCCACGGCGCTCTCGGCCGAGAGCATCACCGCGTCGGTGCCGTCCAGCACCGCGTTCGAGACGTCCGAGACCTCGGCGCGCGTCGGCACCGGGTTCTGGATCATCGACTCCATCATCTGGGTCGCGGTGATCACGACCCGGTACTTCTGGCGGGCCGCCCGGATGATCCGCTTCTGCAGGCCGGTGAGGCCGGCGTAGCCGACCTCGACCGCGAGGTCGCCGCGCGCGACCATCACCGCGTCGCTCGCGACCACGATGTCGTCGAGGTGACGGATCGCTTCGGCGCGCTCGATCTTCGCGACCGTGCGGGCGACGCCGCCGGCCCTGCGTACCAGCTCGCGCGCCTCGTTCATGTCCTCGGCGCTCTTCGGAAACGACACCGCGAGGTAGTCGAGGTCGAGCTCCGCGGCGAACTTGATGTCCTCGCGGTCCTTGTCCGTGAGCGCGCCGGCCGAGAGTCCGCCGCCGCGGCGGTTCAGGCCCTTGTTGTTCGACAGCTCGCCACCGGTCGTCACCGTGGTGACGACCCGCGGGCCGTGCACGTGGTCGACCGTGAGCACGATCAGGCCGTCGTTCAGCAGCAGCACGTCGCCCGGGTGCACGTCCTGCGGCAGCGCCTTGTAGGCACAGCCGACCGCATCCTGGTCGCCGGCGTTCGGGTCGAGCGAGACGTCGAGCGTGAAGCGCTCGCCCTCGCGGAGCGTCACCACGCCGTCGCGGAAGCGGTCGATCCGGATCTTGGGGCCGCTCAGGTCGCCGAGGATGCCGACGTAGCGGCCGACGCTCTCGGCGGCGTCGCGCACGAGCTTCACGCGGCGCGCGTGGTCCTCGAAGCGACCGTGCGAGAAGTTGACGCGCACGACGTCGACGCCGGCGCGGATCAGGTCGGCGAGGACCTGGCGGTCGTCCGTCGCCGGGCCGAGCGTGGCGACGATCTTCGTGCGCCGCGGAGCAGGTACCATCCGGTCAGCCTTGCCGGTTCGCCGCGCGGGCCTCTAGCATCGCGACCGCGGGAAGCGTGTTGCCCTCGACGAACTCGAGGAACGCGCCGCCGCCGGTCGAGATGTACGAGATGCCGTCCTCGACGCGGTACTTCTCGATCGCGGCCAGCGTGTCGCCGCCGCCGGCGAGCGAGAAGGCCTTCGAGCGGGCGATCGCGTTCGCGAGCGTCTTCGTGCCCTCGCCGAACTGGTCGAACTCGAACACGCCGACCGGGCCGTTCCAGATCACCGTGCCGGCCTGCTCGATGATGCGGGACAGGCGCTCGGCGGTGTCCGGCCCGATGTCGAGGATCATCTCGTCTGCGCCGACGTCCGCCACGGACTTCACGTCGGCCTCGGCCCTGGCCGAGAACTCCTTCCCGACGACGACGTCGGTCGGCAGCGGGATCTCGGTGCCCTTGGCCGCGGCCTGCGCCAGCAGCCGCTTCGCGATGTCGGTCATGTCCGCCTCGACGAGGCTCCTGCCGACCGGCAGCCCCTGCGCCAGCAGGAAGGTGTTGGCGATGCCGCCGCCGACGATCAGCTGGTCCACGCGCGCGAGCAGCGCCTCGAGCACCGTGAGCTTGGTCGACACCTTCGAGCCCGCCACGATCGCGACCAGCGGCCGCTTCGGCTTCTCCAGCGCGGTCTCGAGCGCGACCAGCTCGTTCACGAGCAGCGGGCCCGCGCAGGCGACCGGGGCGTACTTGCCGACGCCGTGCGTGCTGGCCTCGGCGCGGTGCGCGGTGCCGAAGGCATCCATCACGTAGACGTCGCAGAGCGCTGCCATCTGGCGCGCGAGTTCTTCCCTGTCCTTCTTCTCGCCCTCGTTGAAGCGCACGTTCTCGAGCAGCACGGCCTCGCCGGCGGCCGGGGCGACGTCCGCGCCCGACAGCCAGTCCTTCACGAGCGGCACCTTGCGGCCCAGCAGTTCGGACAGGCGCGTCGCGACCGGCGCGAGCGAGAACTCGTCCGCCGGCCTGCCTTCCTCCGGGCGGCCGAGGTGCGACATCAGCAGCACGCGCGCGCCGGCGTCCAGCGCCATCCGGATCGTGGGCAACGAGGCGCGGATGCGCGCGTCGCTGGTGACCACGCCGTCCGCGACGGGGACGTTCAGGTCCTCGCGGATCAGCACGCGCTTGCCCTTCAGGTCCAGGTCCTGCATCCGGATGACTTTCATGCCTGCCTCCACGTCAGCCCGCGCGGCTCCAGGCCAGCGTGGTGTCGAGCATGCGGTTCGAGAAGCCCCACTCGTTGTCGTACCACGCGCACACCTTCACGGTGGTGCCGTCGATGACCTTCGTCAGCGTGGCGTCGTACGTGGACGAGGCCGGGTCGTGGTTGAAGTCCACCGACACCAGCGGCCCGTCGCTGTACGCGAGCACGCCCTTCAGGGCGCCCGTCGAGGCTTCCTTCAGGATCGCGTTGATCTCCTCGATCGTGGTCGCGCGCTTCGCGACGAACGTGAGGTCGACCAGCGAGACGTTGATGGTCGGCACGCGGACCGCGAAGCCGTCGAGCTTGCCCTTCAGTTCCGGCAGCACGAGACCGACCGCGGCCGCGGCGCCGGTCTTGGTCGGGATCATCGACTGCGTGGCGGACCGCGCGCGGCGGAGGTCCTTGTGGAACACGTCGGTCAGCACCTGGTCGTTCGTGTAGGCGTGGATCGTCGTCATGATGCCGTTCACGACGCCGATCTTCTCGTGCAGCGGCTTGACCAGCGGCGCGAGGCAGTTGGTCGTGCACGAGGCGTTCGAGATGACGGTCATGTCCTTCCGGAGCGTCTGGTGGTTGACGCCGTAGACGATCGTCGCGTCGACGCCGCCCTCGGCGGGCGCCGAGATGACGACCTTCTTCGCGCCGCCTTCCAGGTGCTTCGCGGCCTTCTCCTTGTTGGCGAACAGGCCCGTGCACTCGAACACGTACTCGACGCCGAGCTGGCCCCACGGGAGCTTCGACGGATCGCGCTCGGCGAGCACGCGGATCTTGTCCCCGTTGACGATCATGCAGTCGCCGTCGACCGAGACCTCGCCCGGGAACTTGCCGTGCGCCGTGTCGTAGCGAGTCAGGTGGGCGTTGGTCTGCGCGTCGCCGAGGTCGTTGATCGCGACGATCTGGATCTCGCCGGTGCGGTTGGCCTCGTAGAGCGCCCGCAGCACGTTGCGACCGATGCGGCCGTAGCCGTTGATACCCACCTTGATGGCCATGTCGTTACCTACCTCTCGTTGTGACTCTTCTGCGCACCGGACCCGCCGACCGCGGCGGGCGCCGCGAATCAGCCGCCGAGCACCGCGCGGGCGCGCTCGACCACGCGCTCCGCCGTGAAGCCGAAGTGGCGGAACAGGTCCTTCGCCGGCGCCGAGGCGCCGAAGCGGTCCAGGCCGATCACGCGGTCGAGCGTGCCGACGTAGCGGCACCACCAGTCCGGCGAGCCGGCTTCGATCGCGAGGCGGGGCACGCCGGGCGGCAGCACCGCGTCGCGCCAGTCCTGCGGCTGGCGATCGTAGACTTCCGGGCACGGCATCGACACGACGCGGACGCGCCGGCCCGCTGCAGCGAGCGCCTTTTGCGCGTCGACGGCAAGCGCGACCTCGGAGCCCGTGGCGATCAGCACGAGTTCCGGCGCGCCGTCGGCCTCGACGAGCACGTAGCCGCCGCGGCGCGCCGCCGCGACCTGCTCGGACGTGCGCGGCTGCGCGGGCAGCGCCTGGCGGGTCAGCACGAGCGCCGTCGGGCCGTTGCGACGCTCGATCGCGTCCGCCCACGCGACGTGCGTCTCGAGCGCGTCGCACGGCCGCCAGAGCGTCATGCCCGGGATCAGCCGCAGGCTCGCGAGGTGCTCGACCGGCTGGTGCGTGGGGCCGTCCTCGCCGAGGCCGATCGAGTCGTGCGTGTAGACGAGCACCGTCGGCACCTGCATCAGGCAGGCCATGCGCACGGCGTTGCGCGCGTAGTCCGAGAACACGAGGAACGTGCCGCCGTAAGGCTGGAAGCCGCCGTGCAGCGCGAGGCCGTTCAGGCCCGCGGTCATGCCGAACTCGCGGACGCCCCAGTAGACGTAGTTGCCTGACGCGTCCGCGGCCGTGACGCCCTTCGAGTCCCTGCGGTTGGTGTTGTTCGAGCCGGTGAGGTCCGCCGAGCCGCCCAGCAGTTCGGGCAGGCTCGGGCCGAACGCGTTGAGCGCCGCCTGCGAGGCCTGGCGCGTGGCGACGGCGCCGGCGGAGGACTGCACCTTCGCGAGGGTTTCCTGCAGCAGCTGCGGCCAGTTCGCCGGCAGGTGGCCGCGCATGCGGCGCTCGAACTCGGAGGCGAGCTCCGGGTAGAGCTTGCGGTACTCCTTGTACGTGCGCTGCCACCTGGCTTCCGCGCGCTTGCCCTTGGCGCGGGCATCCCACGCGTCGCGGATCTCCTGCGGCACCACGAAAGGCTCGTGCGGCCACTCGAGGCGCTCGCGGGCCGCCTTCACCTCGTCCGCGCCGAGCGGCGCGCCGTGCGTGGCCTCGGTGCCCTGCTTGTTCGGCGCGCCCCAGCCGATGATCGTCTTGCAGCAGATCAGCGTCGGCTTCGCGGTTTCCCTGCGGGCCTTCCTGATCGCGCGCATCAGCTGCCCCGCGTCGTGCCCGTCGACGTTCCGGATCACCTGCCAGCCGTAGGATTCGAAGCGCTTCGGCGTGTCGTCCGTGAACCAGCCGTGCACCTCGCCGTCGATCGAGATGCCGTTGTCGTCGTAGAACACGATCAACTTGCCGAGGCCGAGCGTGCCCGCGAGCGAGCAGGCCTCGTGCGAGACGCCCTCCATCAGGCAGCCGTCGCCGGCGAACACGTAGGTGTAGTGGTCGACCAGCGCGAGGTCCGGCCGGTTGAACTGCGCCGCCAGGATCTTCTCGGCGAGCGCCATGCCGACCGCGTTCGCGAGCCCCTGGCCGAGCGGCCCGGTGGTGGTCTCGATGCCGAGGTGCGGCTCGCGCTCCGGGTGACCGGCGGTGTGCGAACCGAGCTGGCGGAAACGCTTCAGCTCGTCGATCGACAGCGGGTAGCCGGCCAGGTGCAGCAGCGAGTAGAGGAGCATCGAGCCGTGGCCGTTCGACAGCACGAAGCGGTCCCGATCGAACCAGGCCGGGTTCCCCGGGTTGTGCTTCAGGAAGTCGCGCCAGAGCACTTCCGCGATGTCCGCCATGCCCATCGGCATGCCGGGGTGGCCCGAGTTCGCCTGCTGGACCGCGTCCATCGAGAGCGCGCGGATGGCGTTGGCAAGCGGGCGACGGTTCTGCATGCGGGGGAGTCCTGGGTCGGGGCGTGGGCGGAGCCCTGGCGGGCCCGAGGAAGCCGCGCATTTTCCCTTACGGCCCCTCGACGGGGCAATGGTCGAGGCCTCCTGTATACTCACGGGTTTCCAATCACTCCGCGGGGCTCAGATCCGGATGGCTTCCCAGTCTGTGAAGAACGGCGCGAACTCCTACCTGTTCACCTCCGAGTCGGTGTCCGAGGGCCATCCGGACAAGGTCGCCGACCAGATCTCCGACGCCGTGCTCGACTCCATCCTCGCGCAGGACCAGAAGGCACGCGTGGCGTGCGAGACGCTCGTGAAGACCGGCTGCGTGATCGTCGCCGGCGAAGTCACCACCTCCGCGTGGGTCGACCTCGAGGCGCTGGTGCGCCGCACCGTCCTCGAGATCGGCTACGACAGCTCCGACATGGGCTTCGACGGCGCGAGCTGCGCGGTGATCAACATCATCGGCAAGCAGTCTCCCGACATCGCGCAGGGCGTCGACCGCAAGGACCCGCGCAAGCAGGGCGCCGGCGACCAGGGCCTGATGTTCGGCTACGCGACCAACGAGACCGACGTGCTGATGCCCGCGCCGATCACCTACGCGCACCGGCTCGTGAAGAAGCAGGCACAGGTCAGGAAGAGCGGCAGGCTCCAGTGGCTGCGGCCGGACGCGAAGAGCCAGATCACCTTCCGCTACGAGCACGACCGCCCGGTCGGCATCGAGGCGGTCGTGCTGTCGACGCAGCACGCGCCGGAGGTCTCGCAGAAGAAGCTCCGCGAGGGCGTGATGGAGGAGATCATCCTCCCGGTGCTGCCGAAGAAGTGGCTCGACAGGAAGACGAAGTTCCACATCAACCCGACCGGCAAGTTCGTGATCGGCGGGCCGGTGGGCGACTGCGGCCTGACCGGCCGCAAGATCATCGTCGACAGCTACGGCGGTTTCGCCCGCCACGGCGGCGGCGCGTTCTCCGGCAAGGATCCGTCGAAGGTCGACCGCTCGGCCGCGTACGCCGCGCGCTACGTCGCCAAGAACATCGTCGCCGCGGGGCTCGCGGAGCGCTGCGAGGTGCAGGTCTCCTACGCGATCGGCGTCGCCGAGCCGACCTCGGTGATGGTCGAGACCTTCGGCACCTCGAAACTGTCGCGCGAGCAGCTGACGAAGCTCGTGCGCGCGAACTTCGACCTGACGCCGTACGGCCTGCGCGAGATGCTGGACCTCGCCCGCCCGATCTACGAGGCGACCGCCGCCTACGGCCACTTCGGCCGCGAGGAGCCGGAGTTCAGCTGGGAGCGCACCGACAAGGCCAAGGCACTCAAGGCCGCGGCCCGCTGAGCCGACATCCCGGCACGGCGGTCGCGTGACCGCCGTGCTTGCGGGCTCGCACGCGCGCGGCATACTGCCGGCGAATCCGCGGGCCCTGGACCGGCGAACGGCCGGACGGGAACGAGCCCGGCGCGCCCGGGACGGACAGGATCGACACGCGGCCCTCCCGGGGTCCGCCGGAGCAGAACCCGCGGGGATCACACCCCCCGCCCATCCGACCGCCCGAGGGGCGCTGCAGCAGACCGGCAGGGGCCGGCACTGTCAGGCTCGGGACGACCGGACGACTCGACAACGGCGCCCGTTCCATCCATCACCTGGAGTGAACGCATGAACGCCGTAGTGAAGCTGAAGAACGACTTCCACGTCGCCGATCTCAAGCTGGCCGCCTGGGGCCGCAAGGAGATCACGATCGCCGAGACCGAGATGCCCGGCCTGATGGCCGTCCGCGAGGAATACGCGGCGCGCCAGCCGCTGAAGGGTGCGCGCATCGCCGGCTCCCTGCACATGACGATCCAGACCGCCGTGCTGATCGAGACGCTGAAGGCGCTCGGCGCGGACGTGCGCTGGGCCTCGTGCAACATCTACTCGACCCAGGACCACGCCGCCGCGGCGATCGTCGATGCCGGCACGCCGGTGTTCGCCTACAAGGGCGAGAGCCTCGAGGAGTACTGGGAGTTCACGCACCGGATCTTCGACTGGGCCGACGGCGGCACGCCGAACATGATCCTCGACGACGGCGGCGACGCGACGCTGCTTGTCCACCTCGGCCTCAAGGCGGAGGGCGATCCGTCCGTGATCGCGAACCCGACCAACGAGGAGGAGACCGCGCTCTACGCCTCGATCGCCAAGCGCCTGAAGACCAGGCCCGGCTACTACGCGGCGATCGCGAAGAACATCCAGGGCGTCACGGAAGAGACGACCACGGGCGTGCACCGCCTGTACGAGATGCAGAACAAGGGCACGCTGCTGTTCCCGGCGATCAACGTCAACGACTCGGTCACGAAGTCGAAGTTCGACAACCTGTACGGCTGCCGCGAGTCGCTGGTCGACGCGATCAAGCGCGCGACCGACGTCATGATCGCCGGCAAGGTCGCGGTGGTCTGCGGCTACGGCGACGTCGGCAAGGGCTCGGCGGAGGCGCTGAAGGCGCTGTCCGCGCAGGTGTGGGTGACCGAGATCGACCCGATCTGCGCGCTGCAGGCGGCGATGGACGGCTACCGGGTCGTGACGATGGACTACGCGGCCGACAAGGCCGACATCTTCGTCACCGCCACCGGCAACCTGCACGTGGTCGACTACGGCCACATGAGCCGGATGAAGCACAACGCGATCGTCTGCAACATCGGCCACTTCGACAGCGAGATCGACATCGCGAGCCTCGTCGAGAAGTGCAGGTGGGACGAGATCAAGCCGCAGGTCGACCACGTCGAGTTCCCGGACGGCAAGCGGATCATCGTGCTGGCCAAGGGCCGTCTCGTGAACCTCGGCTGTGCGACCGGCCACCCGTCGTTCGTGATGTCGAACTCGTTCTCGAACCAGACGCTCGCGCAGATCGAGCTGTGGACGAACCGTTCGAAGTACGAGCACAGGGTCTACACGCTGCCGAAGCACCTCGACGAGCACGTCGCGCGCCTGCACCTGAAGCAGATCGGCGCCGAGCTCACCATGCTCTCGCCGAAGCAGGCGGCCTACATCGGCGTGAAGGTCGAGGGACCCTACAAGCCGGAGCATTATCGTTATTGATCGGCGTCGCCTGCCGGCGCGCCGATCCTCGAATCGCGGCGCAGCCGCGATTCGAGGCTGAAGGGCCCGGTCGGACGCGTCGCCCGGGCATGATGCGACGAGGTCTCGGAACGGCGGTCCGGGAAAGCGCGGGAAACGGGGGGTCTGCGGTGACGCAGGCCCCTTTTTCGTTCGGGGATGGTTTCGTGACGCCTCGCGCGGGTTCGCGTGGGGCCGGCGCAACGGACGGCGCGCCGCCGGCGGCGCGGAACCGTCGAGGGGCGCAAGTGTGCGGTCGCTCACGCAACGCCCCGCTCCCGCATGATCGGGATCACCTCCGGGCACTTTCCCCGGGGTCTATGCTCCAACCCCTCGGAGCGGCTCCATGCGGCCGGAAACGCGTCACGGAACGACCCCACGTGCGTCCACTGCGCCTAGTCCAGTTCACCGACCTGCACCTCTACGGGGCGATGGACGGCCGCCTGCGCGGCGTCGAGGTGCTGGCGACGCTGCGGGCGACCCTCGCGGCCGCCGCAGCCGACCTCGACCGATGTGACGCGGTGCTGCTGACCGGCGACCTCGTGCAGGACGATCCCGCGGGCTACGCCCACGTACAGGCGCTGTTCGGCGACTCTCCCGTGCCGGTCTACTGCCTGCCCGGCAACCACGACGAACCCGGCCCGATGCGCGCCGCGCTCGCGGCGGCGCCGTTCCGCCTCAACGCGGTCGGCACCCACGGCGCGTGGCAACTGGTGATGCTCGATTCCTGCCTGCACGGGGAGGCCGGGGGCCGGCTCGCCGCGTCGGAGCTGCGGCGGCTGGATGCCGCGCTCGCGGCGGCGCCCGATCGCCACGCGCTCGTCTGCCTGCACCACCACCCGGTGCCGATGGCGAGCCGGTGGCTCGACACGGTCGGCCTCGACAACGCGCCCGAATTCTTCGACGTGCTCGACTCGCATCCGCAGGTGCGCGGCGTCCTCTGGGGCCACGTGCACCAGGTCTTCGACTCGGAACGCCGCGGCGTGCGCCTGCTCGGCACGCCGTCGACCTGCGCGCAGTTCAAGCCGCGCGCCGCCGGATTCGCCGTCGACCAGCGTCCGCCGGCCTACCGGTGGCTCGACCTGTATCCGGACGGCCGCATCGAGACCGCCGTCGAGTGGGTCGCGACGGCGACGCCGCAGGCGGTGGACGAAGCCGAGCCTGCACGCGAACGCCGGGCCTCCGTGCGCTGAAGCGGGCCCGCGTCAGCGAACCCGCGTGGGCCCCGGTGCGCGAGTCCCAGAGCCGCCACGCGTCGAACCTCGGCCCCGACGACGGCGAACGGGCGCCTCGCGCCGGCTCAGACCTCGACCATCTCGAAGTCCGCCTTCGACGCGCCGCAGTCCGGGCAGTTCCAGTCCGCCGGCACGTCGGCCCAGCGCGTGCCCGGCGGCAGACCGCGGTCGGGGTCGCCACGCGCTTCGTCGTACACGTAGCCGCAGATCACGCAGATCCAGGTCTTCATTTAGTCTCGCGGGCGATAAACTGCCGGTCCGGAGGTATCCCGTGCCGACGTCCCGCGAACTGTACCAAGAAGCCGCCCGCTACATCCCCGGTGGCGTCAACTCGCCCGTCCGCGCCTTCCGCGGCGTGGGCGGCGAACCCGTGTTCTTCGCGAAGGCCAAGGGCCCGCACGTCTGGTCCGCGGAGGGCACGAAGTACGTCGACTACGTCGGCTCCTGGGGCCCGGCGATCCTGGGTCACGCGGACGACGACGTGATCCGCGCGGTGCAGGAGCGCGCCGCCGACGGCCTGTCGTTCGGCGCGCCCACCGCGCTCGAGACCGAGGTCGCGAAGAAGATCATCGAACTCGTGCCCTCGATCGAGCTGGTGCGCATGTGCAGTTCCGGCACCGAGGCGACGATGAGCGCGATCCGCCTCGCGCGCGGGTACACGGGGCGCGACAAGATCGTGAAGTTCGAGGGCTGCTACCACGGCCACTCGGACTCGCTGCTCGTGAAGGCGGGCTCGGGCCTGCTGACGCTCGGCGTGCCGAGCTCGCCGGGCGTGCCGAAGGGGCTCGCGGACCACACGATCACGCTCGGTTTCAACGACGTCGCGCAGGTGCGCGAAACCTTCGCCGGGGTGGGCGAGCAGATCGCCTGCGTGATCGTCGAACCGGTCGCCGGCAACATGAACTGCATCCCGCCGGTGCCGGGCTTCCTCGAAGCGCTGCGCGAGGAATGCACCAGGCACGGCGCGGTGCTGATCTTCGACGAAGTGATGACGGGCTTCCGCGTCGCGCCCGGCGGGGTGCAGCAGCTCTACGGCATCCGGCCGGACCTCACGACGCTCGGCAAGGTCATCGGCGGCGGCATGCCGGTCGGTGCGTTCGGCGGCAGGCGGGAGATCATGGAGCGCATCGCGCCGCTCGGCCCCGTGTACCAGGCCGGCACGCTGTCGGGGAACCCGGTCGCGATGGCGGCCGGCCTCGTCACGCTGACGAAGCTGTCGCGGCCCGGGTTCCACGCGAAGCTCGCCGGCATCACGGACCGTCTCGTCGGGGGCCTGAAGCAGGCGGCGGCGGCGGCCGGCGTACCGCTCGCCACCAACCACGTCTGCGGCATGTTCGGCTTCTTCTTCACGGCTTCGCCACAGGTCACGAGCTACGCCGCGGCGACCGCGTGCGACGTCGAGCGCTTCAAGCGCTTCTTCCACGCGATGCTGGACGAGGGCGTCTACCTCGCGCCGTCCGCGTTCGAGGCGGGCTTCGTCTCGATCACCCACGGCGACGCGGAGCTCGAGCACACCGTCGCGGCCGCGGAGCGCGCCTTCCGCAAGGCGGCCTGACGCGGCGCGGTGCGCAGCTGCGGCGCCGTGAGCGGCCGCAGCGCCGGGTGCAGCCTCAGCGCCGCGCGCGCATCTCGATCAGCTCGCGGTACGCGGCCAGCGTCTCGGCCGCGACGCGATCGAGGTGGTAGGCGCCGAGGTCGGGCCGCATCCGCGCGGGCCGTGCCGCCGCCAGTTCGCGCAGCGCCGTGCTCATCGCGTCGACGTCGTCGATCGGCACGAGGCGGCCGGGGAACCTGCGCAGCACCTCGGACGGGCCCTGCGTCGCGGTCGCGAGCACCGGCGTGCCGGCGTCCAGCGCCTCGAACAGCACGCGCCCGAGCGGCTCGCTGCGCGACGGGCTCACGAACAGGTCGAAGGCCTGGTAGCACGCCTTGACGTCGTTGCGGAACCCGGTGAAGCGCGCCCGGCCGCCCGCCAGCCGCTCGAGCCGAGAGCGCTCGCGGCCGTCGCCCACGATCGCGAGCTTCGCCTGCGGCAGGTTCGCCGCGACGAAAGCGCGGACCAGGGTATCGAAGCCCTTCGACTTCGCGAGGCGCCCGACGCCGCCGACCAGGAAATCACCCGGGCCGGCCCCGAGTTCGGAACGCAGCTGCGCGACGGCCTCGGCGGAGAGGCGCGGGGCCGGCACCAGCGACTCGTTGATCTCGAACACGCGGCCGCGGTAGGTGGCGAGGTCCTTCTTCTGCCACTGCGCGATGACGATCAGGCCGTCCATCGCGAGGAAGTGCGGGCCGTTGACCCACATGTGCAGCGTGGCGATCGTCGGGCAAGGCGGCGGGCGCTCGGCGAGCAGGCGCGTGGACTTCCGCAGGTGCCCGTGGACGACTTCGGGCCCGAACTCGTCGATCGCGCGCGCGACGCCGCGCGCCGAGAACCAGCCGTTGACCTCGACGACGCGCACGCGCGGGTCGAGATGGTCGCGGATGCTCGCGCCGCTGCGCGCCCGATGCCCGCGCCTCACGACGAGGCACACCTCGTGCTCGCCCACGTGCGCGTTGCACATCTCGGCCGTCGCACGCTCGGTGCCGGCGAAGCCCTTCGACAGGCAGATGTGGAGTATCCGCAAGCGCCCCGCGCTCCCGTGCGACCGCACGCGCCCCGTGACGGCCCATAAGGTACCAGAGGGTCGAGGGCACGGAGCCCGGACGCGACCTCGGGCCTCAGCCGACCGGTGCCGGTGGCGCGAGGCGCCCGTGCCGCTCCAGCCGGCTGCGGACGCCGGTGCGGGTGCGACCGAGCGCCGTGGCGATCGCCTCGAGATCCTCGCGGGCGTCGAAGGCCTCCAGCAGCCGCGCGTCGTCGGACGCGGACCACGGCTTGCCGACGTTCGGCGGCAGCCGCGCGCGGCGTGCCCGCTGCCGCTCGAGCGACTGCAGCGCCACCGCCCCCTCCGCGAGGCTCGCGCGGACCGCTGGCAGGTTCCACGCGGCGTCGGCGCGGAGCGACGAGCCGTTCAGGGGATGCAGGCCTGCCGCCAGTGCCTGCAGCACCGCGGCGGCCTCGCCCGGGGCGGCGTGCGGATCCCGGGCGGAATCGGTGGCGAGATCGGCAGCCGATTCGCCGGCGAACACGGGCGGCGTGGCGCGTGGGTCTTCCATGACGTTCTCCTGGCGTAGACGGCTCCGGTGCGGAGCCCGCTGCCAGACTGCTCGCGGCGCTGCCGGGAGGCGAGCCGCGAATCCCCCGCGTCCGGGGCGTTTCGCCGCCTCCTCCGGTTGCGATGCGCCGGGGCCCGCCGCGTCGCCTCGCGCGGTCGCACGGTTCGCCAGGCCGCGCCGTTTGCGAGGCCGCGCGCGCTCGCGTACCGTCCCCTCGATGCGCGCCTACGCCGCCTTCCTCGCCGCCATCGCCGGCACCCTCCTGCTCACCGCGCTCGTCGCCTATCCCGTCTATGCGGGACTGCATGCGCTGCAGCCCGAGTGGGCGTTCCACAAGATCGCCTCGCGCCTGTGGCAGCTGCTGATGCTCGGCGCGGTGATCGTCGTCGTCTGGCGGCTGCGCCTCGGGACGAAGCGCGACTGGGGCTACGGCGTGCCGCGGCCCGCGTGGCTGCGGCAGTTCGGGATCGGCCTCGCGCTCGGGCTCGCGACGATGCTGCCGGTGACGCTGACGATGATCGGCCTCGGCGTGCGGCCGCTGCGACCCGAACTGTCGCTCGAACTGCTGACGGGCGCGTTCTTCGCGGGGCTCGCGTCGGGGCTCGCGGTCGGCTTCGTCGAGGAAACCTTCTTCCGCGGCCTGCTGCAGGGCGCCGTGATGCGCGAGACCCGGCGGCCCGCCATCGCACTGGTGGCGGTCGCGGTGCTGTACTCCGCGCTGCACTTCCTCGATCGCGTACGCATCCCGCACGAACAGGTGGACTGGGGCTCCGGCCTCGTGCTGCTCGGCGGAGTGCTCGGCAAGTTCGCGGCGTTCGGCACGATCGTCGACGCGTTCCTGTGTCTCGTCGCGGTCGGGCTCGTGCTCGGTGTCGTCACCTGGTGGAGCGGCAGCATCGCGCTGGCGGTGGGCCTGCACGCGGGCTGGGTGTGGATGATGCGCACCACCGTCGGCGTGACGGCGGCCGACGAGTCCTCGCCGCTCGCGTGGACGATCAGCGAATCGACCGGCTACACGGGCTGGCTCGTGCTCGGGTGGACGCTGGTGGTGCTGGCCGCGCTGCCGTGGGTACGCCGGCGCTGGCCCGCGGCGTTCGACGACGCTTCGCGGGCCGCTACTCGCCCGGCAGGCGGATGATCGGCGCGAGCGTGCGCAGGCGCTCCAGCGGATCCACCGCCTCGAGCAGGGCCTGGCGCGCCGGCGGCTCGAGCGGCGAGAGCTCGGCGATCCGGTTGGCGACCCAGCCCGCGTCGTCGTAGTGCGGCTCGACGAACGAATAGGCGTCGCCGAGCCGCGGCAGGGCCTTGCGGATCACCGTCCCGAGATGGGCGCAATCCTGCGGCACCGGCAGGCCCGGATCCGGCGGCAGGTCCTCGACCTCGCCGACGTTGAGACCGTCCTGCTGCCGCCACGCGCGCAGCAGCCGGAAGCGCTGCTGCCCGAGGCAGGTCAGGCCGAGCAGGCCGTCGTCGAGCTGGTAGAAGTCGACGATCTTCGCTTCCGTGCCGATCGCGGCGGTCGCGACCTGCGAGCTGCCGGCCTCGCGGCCCTGCTGCAGCAGGACGACGCCGAAGCCCGTCAGTTCCTTCATGCAGCGCCCGACCATGTCGACGTACCGCGGCTCGAAGATGCGCAGCGTCAGCGGGCCGCCGGGAAACAGCACGGTGCCGAGCGGGAACAGGGGCAGCGTGCGGGTCGTCGTCACGAGCCCTGCCCCAGTGCGGCGAGCAGCTTCGCGTGCAGCCCGCCGAAGGCACCGTTGCTCATCACGAGCACGTGATCGCCCGGTCGCGCGTCGCGCGCGAGCCGCTCGACCAGGGTGTCGACGTCGCCGGCGAGTTCGGCGCGGTCGCCGAGCGGCCGCGCCGCGCTCTCGAGGTCCCAGCCGAGGTCCGTCGGCCGGTAGAAGTAGGTGCGATCGGCGGCGGCCAGCGAACCCGCCAGCGTGTCCTTGTGGACGCCGAGCTTCATCGTGTTCGAGCGCGGCTCGAGCACCGCGAGGATCCGTGCCTCGCCGACGCGCCGGCGGAGCCCGTCGAGCGTCGTCGCGATCGCGGTCGGGTGGTGCGCGAAGTCGTCGTAGACGGTCACTCCGCGCACCGTGCCCCGCACTTCCATGCGCCGCCGCACGTTGCGGAACGAGCCCAGCGCCTCGAGCGCGACGCCGGGATCGACGCCCACGTGGCGCGCGGCCAGCAGCGCCGCCAGCGCGTTCTCGGCGTTGTGTGCGCCGATCAGGTCCCAGCGCGCGCCGCCGATCCGGCTCGCGCCCTGCCAGACCTCGAACTCGGACCAGTCCGGCACGACCGCGCGCACGTGCCAGTCGGCGCCCGGCTCGCGGCCGAAGCGCTCGACGGGCGTCCAGCAGCCGAGCTGCAGCGTGGCCGCGAGTTCGGGGTCGGCGCCGTTGACGACGAGGCGCCCCTGCCCCGGCACCGTGCGGACGAACTGGTGGAACATGCGACGCAGGCTCGGCATGTCCGGGTAGATGTCGGCGTGGTCGTACTCGAGATTGTTCAGGATCGCGGTACGCGGCCGGTAGTGCACGAACTTGGCGCGCTTGTCGAAGAACGCGGTGTCGTACTCGTCGGCCTCGACCACGAACACGGGGCGACCGCCGGTCGCCGCGAGCGCGGCGGCCGCGGGCGCGCCCGGGCGCGACGGGTGGTCGCCGAGCGGCGCGGACGCGCCGCCGAGCCGCGCGGAGACTCCGAAATTGCCGGGGATCCCGCCGATCAGGAAGCCGGGCGCGAGACCCGCACGCTCGAGGATCCACGCCAGCAGGCTCGAGGTCGTGGTCTTGCCGTGCGTGCCCGACACCGCGAGCACCCAGCGGTCCTGCAGGACGTGCCGCGCGAGCCACTCGGGCCCCGAGGCGTAAGGCAGGCCGCGATCGAGGACGGCCTCGATCAGCGGATTGCCGCGGCTCATCACGTTGCCGACGACGACGACGTCCGGCGCGGGGTCGAGCTGCGCGGGATCCCAGCCTTCGGTCAGCGCGATGCCGAGCGCCTCGAGCTGCGTACTCATCGGCGGGTAGACGTTCCTGTCCGACCCGGTGACCCGGTGACCGGCCTCGCGCGCCAGCGCGGCGATGCCGCCCATGAACGTGCCGCAGATGCCGAGGATGTGGACGTGCATCAGCCCCCGCCCCCGGCGGGCGAGAACTGCTCGAGCACCGCGTAGCTCAGCAGGAAGTAGGTCATCGACACCGCCATGCCCAGCAGCAGCGGCCCGTCCAGCGCCTGGCGCACGACGTGGCCGATCACGAACAGGTACCAGACCAGCAGCGGGAGGGTCGCGAGCGCGAGCAGCGTCTCGACCGGCCCACCGCCGGTGGTACCGCCGACCGCGAGCAGCGCGAGCAGCGGCAACGACAGCAGCAGGCTCGTGCCGAGCACCGCGCAGAGCGTCTGCAGGTAGCGGTTGGTGCGCCGGCCGATCGCGAGCACCACGTAGAACACCAGGGCCGTGAAGCCGAGGTCCGCGAACGCGCGGAGCCAGGCCTGCTCGGGACCGTCCACCATCCACGCCTGCAGCGCGGAGACCGTCGCGTAGGCGACGGCGAGGAGCGCGAGGAGCACTCCCGACGCCGGCACGTCGCGCGGGCCGCGCCGCCACAGCGCGATGTCCCAGAAAACCTTGAAGAGTTCGAGCATCGCTCCGTGAACTTCCGAGCGAGGCGCTCCGCCCCGTATGATGCGCCGCGCATTGTAACCGCGGACCCGTCCGCCCGTCGGCCGCGATCGGCGGCGATCGGCGGCGGCCGGCCGCACCGCTGCCGCTCTCCGAGGCCGAATGCTGGTCGCCGATTCAGACTCCCTGGCGCTCGCCTGCGACTCGCTGGCCAGGCTGCCGCGCTTCGCGCTCGACACCGAGTTCGTGCGCGAACGCACCTACGCGGCCGAACTCGCGCTCGTGCAGCTGGGTGGCGCCGAGCGCGTGCACCTCGTCGATCCGCTCGCCGGTGCCGATCTGGCGCCGCTCGTCGAGCTGCTCGGCAATCCCGGCCGCACCAAGGTGCTGCACGCCGGCCGGCAGGACCTCGAGGTGCTGCTGCCGCTGACCGGCGCGCCGGCCGCGCCCGTGCTGGACACGCAGGTCGCCGCCGCTCTGCTCGGCATGCCGGCGCAGATCGGCTACGGGGATCTCGTGAATCGCGAACTCGGCGTGGCGCTCGCGAAGGGCCAGGCGCGCACGGACTGGTCGCGCCGGCCGCTCTCCCCGGCGCAGCTGGAGTACGCGGCCGACGACGTGCGCTACCTGCTGCCGCTCGCGGAGCGCCTCGAGGAACGGCTCGCGGCGCGCGGGCGCCTCGCGTGGCTCGCCGAGGAATGCGCGGCGCTGGCGGACCCGCAACTCTACCGCGTCGATCCCGAAGCCGCGTGGCAGCGCTTCAAGGGCATCGAGTCGCTGCCGCCGCCGGAGCAGCTGCGCCTGCGGGCACTCGCGCGCTGGCGCGAGGCGCGTGCGCAGCGCCGCAACCTGCCGCGAGCCTGGGTGCTCGCCGACGACGCGGCGCGCGAGATCGCCCGGGTCGCACCCCGCGACGTGGCGGCGATCAAGTCGCTGCGCGTGATGCCCGACGGCGCGGTGGACAAGCTGGGGGGCGAGATCCTCGACGCGCTCGCGCAGGCCGCGCGCGACTCCGCCGACGGGCTGGTGCAGCGGCTCGAGGGACGCCCCACGCCCGAGGAACAGGCCCGCGCGAAGCGACTGACCGAGGAACTGCGGCGGGTCGCGCAGGCGGTCGAGATCGCGCCCGAGGTGCTGGCGACGCAGCGCGACCTCAAGAAGCTGGCGCGCGGCGAACGCGACGTCGCCTCGCTGCGCGGCT
>Ga0315900_10004903_pt1 | contig 18648 bp, 15 predicted proteins | sample LakEriMetagenome_FD_203521 | JGI IMG/M metagenome (GOLD analysis project Ga0315900, IMG submission 203521) | Freshwater fungal communities from buoy surface, Lake Erie, Ohio, United States - Buoy 12 MA114 | ecosystem: Environmental > Aquatic > Freshwater > Lake > Lake biofilm | place: USA: Lake... | reverse complement strand
CCCAAGGGATGGACCTGGTCAAGCATTACCGAGAAACGGCTTTTATGGGTTTTGCAGAGGTGGCCCGCAATTTGCGGACCATTTTGGGATTGCTGGATTTGGCCCGCAAGGACCTCCAAGCCTATGCACCGGATGTACTCTTATTGATTGATTATCCGGGCTTTAACCTGCGTATGGCTCGTTATGCCCATGCTCTGGGGATTCGGGTGGTTTATTATATTTCTCCCCAGGTCTGGGCTTGGAAAGAAGGCCGTGTTCGTCAGATCCGTCAATCGGTGGATTTGATGTTATGTATTTTGCCTTTCGAAAAAGATTGGTATGCCCAGCGTGGTATGCAGGTTCACTATGTAGGACATCCTTTGGCGGATCAATGCAGGCCTTTGGAATCCGAGCAGGTGGTGGCGACGCGGCAGGCTTTGGGGATTCCCAGCGGGCCTTGCGTTGCCTTGTTGCCGGGTAGCCGCCTTCAGGAAATCCGCAAACACGGCTCGCTCATGCTTCGTTCACTGGCCAGGCTTTCGGGTGGTGGTCAGGTGTCGAGCGGTGGCTTTGTGTCGGGTGGTGGTCAGGTGTCGAGCGCTGTTCCGATATCCGCGGTTTTGGCCATGGCCCCCGGTGTGGATCGATCCGTTTACCGTCCCTTGGAGGAGGAAGCGCGCGCCCTCGGTTTGAAACTCCATTGCTTGGTGGGGAAGACCCGGGAACTTCTTGGCTGCGCCGATGCGGCTTTGGTGGCATCGGGCACGGCAACCCTCGAAGCGGCCCTGATGGGTTGTCCTATGGTGGCGGTGTACCGGGTTCATCCCCTGTCCTATTTCATCGGCAAGGCCCTGGTCAAGGTTCGCTTTGTGAGCTTGGTGAACTTGATTCTGGACCGGGAAGCGGTGCCCGAGCGCTTGCAGTCCAGGGCCATCCCGACGGTCCTGGAGGCCGAGTTACGCTCCCTCTTGGCTCCGTCCTCGGCGGCCGCCGCGGCCCAGAAACAAGCCTTTGGGGAGCTGAGAGGCCTTTTGGCCCGCGTGAACGGCGATGATCGCGGGGCCACGGCCGCCGCCCGCGCCGCAGATTGCATTGTCCGCTGGGCCCAGGACCCCAAGGGCTGAATTTTCCCTCCCTTGAACGATATTTGCAGTCCTCCGGGGGATTAGCTCAGCTGGCTAGAGCGCTTGCATGGCATGCAAGAGGTCGTCGGTTCGACTCCGATATCCTCCACCAAAAATCAGAACTTAACCCCTTGTTTTTCAAGGGGTTTTGTGTTTGAAGCCACTTGGTGCTCCTTGTTCCAACCTCAAAACCACCCTTTACAATGAGTGGTTTTGGGTCACGTTTGGGTCACAAATCCTGGAAGGGTGCTGTATCTGTATCCAATTACAAGGGCAGAATCAGGTTGAGGTGGCGCTATCTAGGTGCGCGATATTCATTGAGCCTTTCCTACTGGTGCGACTTAAACCTGCTGGAAGCACAGAAGGTAGCCTTGCAGATAGAGCAGGATATGATTGTTGGCACCTTTGATCCAACCTTACTTAAGTATGCACCTATGCGGGGTGTGAAAAAGGCAGCACTTTCTGTAGGAGAGCTATCATTCACGCAGATTTTTGAGTATTGGACCAAAGAGTTTAAGCAGATGGATTGTGAGGTGCATACCAATTATAATTCTACCAGAAACATGATACGCAAGTGGGGTAGGGTGACTGCGGGTTGTATTGTCAAGAAACTGAACTGTGAATCCATTTGTGCAGCCACATTCAATAGAAGACTTACCATCCTCAAGAATTTTGTAGATTGGTTGGTGGCCCAAGGACATTGGGATGCACCAAATCCTTTAGCCCAAGTCAATAGGAGAAAACAAAAGAAACAACCACTCCCTAAGAGAGAGCCTTTTACAGAAGATGAAATCAAGAGCATTCTGCAAGCCATAAAAGATGATAGATTTTGCTCTCAGTATGCAGTTACCAAGCATTCCTTTTACTATCCTTTTCTTTATTTCCTCTTCAAAACAGGAGTTCGCAATGCAGAAGCTGTTGGTCTAAGGGTAGGAAGTGTGAACCTAGATAGCAAAAGAATCTATATCCATGAAGTTCTAGCAAGAGGCCTCAAGGGATGCGCCTCTATCCACAGAACAAGAAAGGAAACAAAGAATGGCAAGGAGCGTCAGCTTCCCCTCACCGCAGATTTAGAATTGGTACTTAAGCCACTCCTTGAAGGAAAGTCTTATGATGATTTGGTCTTTACATCACCCAAAGGACTTCCAATAGATGACCATAATTTTCAAAATAGGGTCTTTAAGAAGGTCCTGCAAGAACTCAAGATTCCTGAGCGCGTCCTGTATGCAGCCCGGCACACATTTGGTAGCCGCTGTGTCGATGGAGGAATGACCCCAGTAATGACCGCATTTCTTATGGGAAATAATCCAGAAACAGCACTTAGACGCTACACCCACCAAATCAGTTTACCTGCTGATTTACCTGAGATTTAATCTAGTAAAAGCAGTAAATAGTATTTAAACGGAGAAATGAGCATTAAATCACATGCTAGTCTGAATAAGGTTCAGTAATTTCATGTTCAGACGTGGGCAGTTTTCTGAGAACTTCTGGTGGCGTTAACTCACTGTCAGGTACATTCAAAATTGCAGCTCTGATGTAAGGGTGGACTGAAGACTGAACTCCAAGGCGCTCTATGAGTTTCGTGCGAGCAGTTTCAGTTCCTTTGAATACATGCTTAGGGTTAACATACCATAGACCAGACATTTCAGGCACTTTGAATATGAGGTTTAGCTTCTTCATTTGATCCTCAGCTTCAATAAGAGTGCGCGGTGAACGAACGCTTTCTTTGCCTAGAACCCTTTCACAAAAAGAAATGAATTCTTCTCTAAAACTAGGTGCCAACTTAATTTGATTCCTTGAGTTCATTTTCTCACACATGAAATCAAAGTAACTTCTCTGAAGCTGTTTAAGATGGATGAGTTTGTGTTGCGCATTAAAGTAAAGGCGAACACTATTTTCTACAAAATGGACCTCCGCTGAAAACAACATGTTGTCTTCAATTTTCATCACCTCAACTCCCTTTTTTTTGCGCATTTTTGTACTCATTGAATACGGAATATTAGTATATTTGTGCCTTATTGATTCAATAGGGGCATTTTTGCTCAAAATAAACCCTTACATAAAGATTGTCTTGAATGACCAAACAACTTTTTGATTTCCATAGAAACATGATCAAAGATGGCCATGCCTCCAGTACCAAAGGTAGCATCATTGTTAAGACAGAAATCATTGAAAAAACCATTGTAGATAATGATGGTTTGAAGTCTATAGACTACAAACAAATATACCTTTTACTAGGACATATCAAGTTGGGCTATGAGGCACTGTTCGCCATAATGAGTTTAGAAGGACATCAAGTGCGTGTTTTTCTCTTCATACTAGCATATCTAAGAGATATTGAAACTGCATGCTTTCAATGGAATGCCCTTGAAGTAAGTGACTATTTGAAGTATTACGAATCAGCTACAGGGGAAAGTTTAAAGCCCACCAGCTTAAGACAGGTTTTCAATATACTAAGGTCTAAGAACTTAATAAAGCGCATCAAACGTGAATATTACATGATCAATCCCGCTTACATGGGACTTTCAAACAAAAGCACCTTGAGGTCGCTTATAAATGACTACAATGAGATCAAGGAAACAATAGCACTTAGACCTGTTAAAAAAAGCAAGAAGTGAGCAACGCCACTCCCATTCTGGTAGAAAAGCGACCATTAAACACGCAATAAAGCATATAGCAAATACTGATAGCTATAACTTACTAAAGTTGGGGAGATTTAAAGTGATTTTGTTACTCATTCAACAGGAGTTCAAGAACCATTACAATACAAAAAGTCATAATGTACACCAATCAAAGTTTAACTTACGGTACATATTGGCAGCCCAATTGATGATAAGAAGTTTAAACTTAAGAAGTTTATGGGTCTTGAACCAGATGATTACGCATAAGGATTCCCATTTGACTTTATTACCCACCCTGATCAGCTGTAAGCAAGTGTATTCGTGGTTTTTATTCTTTCTTTAATGTTTCTCCATTTTGATGACTTTTCAAAGCAAACTGTAAGGTAAAATTGATTATCAACACGTAATGAGCTTGTTTTAACACATAGTTAACTCATTTTGCTATGAATAAATCAAAAAAAAGAGTGACTACATGAACACCTTGCTTCCATATTTAATGTAATGTCAAGTCTTACATTTATGCTTGCCATAGAGTATTAGATAACTATATTGTTAATGCTTGTTTTTATTCCAAACTTTCGTTATGTTTTATCATACGTTCAAATTCATCTGTAATATCTTTTTCTTCTTTACAAAGAATAAAATCAAGAGGAATCACTTCTGGATAACCATTGCAAAAATCCCAAATTAAGTTTGCAGCAAAATATCCATTAGCCATTAACATATCTATCGTTGGTTCTTTGAGCGATTCATTATGAGGGTATTTGACAGAAAGTCTTCCAAATGAAAAAAAAATGTAACCATCATTCTCTAATTCTATTTCTGCTGAAAAAATTGAGGATTCATCGTGATCCTCAAGCAAACTACTTAAAAAGATATGATGGTCATTTACAATCCAAGTTGTAGGTTCATTTTCATTTAAAAAAGACTTTTCTGCATTATTAATTAAGGTGTTTAATGCTTTAACGTGAAAATTTCTACCACGTAAAAATGGTAGTACAAATAAAAAATCAACAGAGTTTATTGAAAAACTGTTGTTTGATTTATTATATGAAAACCAGTGTCCTACTGCCATTTATGAAAAAATATTAACCCCAAAATTCTGGATCTTGTTGATCCATGTCAAGTTGGTCATTATAACTATTCCAATTTAAACCAAAGTTATCTTTTAATAAATAAGGGCTAAATGCAGCTTCATCATCAATAGGCGAATCATCTATGCTAAAATCATCATCTCTGAAGTATGTAAAACGCTCCTCCCAATTAATGATATATTCACAAATACAAGGCGCTTTGCAACATACATTACAGATATCATCACAATTTCCAGTTACTATGCTGTATAGTTCAATTATTTTATTACCTTTCTTAAGATACGAATGACCTTTCTTATTGTTTAATTTAAAACCCTCTAAAATGTCGCCTCTTCTTAATGTTTTTGTGATCCCGATTCTTTTACTATTTTCAACATCTAAGTAATTACCATCTGAATCCAAAACCTCCATAACCCCAAAACTCACTTTTTCAGATTCTGAATTTATTGATTTAGTTGAAACAGGTTTATCAGATGCTATTAAAAAAAATGTATTTTCTTTTTCTGTAAATTTGAAAAAAAATACATAGTCATTTTTAGAATTTAATATTTCACTTTTATCATGATGGTAGGGGGTTAATTTTTTTATACTTTTAGATCTAAAAGCAAGTTTTATACCTCTATAACCATCACGTGTTGATCTAGCCAACATAATCCATAAAACATCATCTCTGTTGTCAGTTCTTATTACTTTGTAGATTTTGTTTAAACAATCAAATTGATTATAGAGAGTATATCTTTCTTCATGATTATATCCAATTAGTTCATTAAATTCAAAATTAGAATAGAGAGAATCACTCATTTTAAAGCCAAATACAGGTATTTCTAGTTGTTCATAATTTTCTAAAATGTTAGTAAAACTATGCTGTAAAGTAAGATAGGAATATAATTTACCCTCATTTAGATTTGCCAATTTTTCAGCTTTTTGTGCTAGAGGTTCTTTCAGATTTTTTTGTATTGACTTCAAATTATCACCAAATGATTCAATCAATTCATTTATTTGTTCTTTTAGAAGTAAGTTGTTTTTATGAAGATATTTAAGCTTCTTCAAAGAAGGAATAATATTGCCTGGATAATCTGCAATGATTTTATACTCAATTTTTTCTATGGCTATAATTGATTTAACTAAAGACATATATTCTTCGAGATCTTCAAGGGAACTAAAACTGAAGTCATGATTTTTATTATATAAAGGCAGATCTAAGTTCTTTTTGGTAAATAAACTCAAAATAAAATCACAACCTAAATCCGATTCCCATTCAATTAATGAGTTCCCTGCGGATAAGCTTTTACTGATTTCTCCTTCTCTAGGAAAATAATAACCAATTTTCATTTTATACAATTATTGTTGCTGCCCAATCATCACATTCTCATTAAGTCGTTCGACTATGTTTGTTTTAAGCTCAATATTATTTCTTTAAAGCTCTCAATACCTGATTGCAAGTTTTCAATGATCCCCTCAGCCAATACATCAGGATCAGGTAAGTTATCTAAATCAGTTAAGCTTTTATCCTTGATCCATGTGATGTCTAAACTTGTTTTATCTCGCTCAATGATTTCTTCATAAGTAAACTTTCTCCATCTTCCTTCAGGATTAGTGTCAGGATGATAGGTTTCTGTTCTTTTGTTAATGTTCTCTGGATTGTAGCATGAAATGAAGTCCTGCAAATCCTCCAACTTTAAAGGATTCTTTTTTAAGGTGAAATGTATGTTTGTTCTAAAATCATAAAACCATACCTCTTTAGTCCATGGCACTTTTGAAGCTGGCTTACTATCATAGAACAGAACATTTGCTTTGACACCCTGCTTGTAGAAAATACCAGTAGGCAATCTTAATATGGTATGCAAGTTTGATCCTTCTAATAGTTTTTTCCTTATTGTTTCTCCTACACCACCTTCAAACAGAACATTGTCAGGTAAAACAACAGCTGCCTTACCATCTGTCTTCAACATGGTTCTGATATGCTGCATGAAGTTCAGTTGTTTGTTACTCGTGGTAACATAGAAATCTTGCCTGTTATATGTCAATTCCTCAGAATCCTGTTCACCTTCTTCATTGGTAAACGTCATGCTACTCTTTTTACCAAAAGGTGGATTAGCTAAAACATAGTCAACTCTGTATCCTGGATCTGAAATCAATGCATCTGTAGGAGAAATATGACTATCAGAATCAAAGTCACCAATGCTGTGTAGGAAAAGGTTCATCAGCGCCATTCTTCTGGTACTAGCAACTATCTCGTTACCATAAAAAGTACTCATTTTTAGGAACTGCTTTTGCTCCTTGTCTAATGAATAATTAGCAGGGTTAGCAATGAAGTCATATGAGGCCAAAAAGAAACCTCCTGTACCACAAGCAGGGTCTGCTATGGTCTTCATAGGTTCTGGGCGTACACATTCTACCATTGCTCTAATAAGGGCTCTTGGAGTAAAATATTGACCAGCTCCACTCTTGGTATCTTCAGCATTCTTCTCTAGTAAGCCTTCATAGATTTTCCCTTTGATATCAGCACCCATTGTACTCCATTGTTCTTTGTCAATCATGTCAATGAGCTTGAAGAGTTTAGCCGGATCTTGTATTTTGTTCTGACTCTTAGTAAATATCTGACCTAAGAATCCTTTTGAATTGGCTAACTCACGCAGGGTATTTGTGTAATGAATCTCTAATTCAGCACCACGCTTGTCTGTTAAAGCCTGCCAGTCATATCCTGCAGGTATATTTAAAGGTCTATTGTATGGAGGTTTACTAAACTCATCAGCCATCTTTAGAAATAGCAAATAAGTAAGTTGTTCTAGATAATCTCCATATCCTACGCCATCATCTCTCAATACTGTGGAAAAACTCCATACTTTACTGATGATGCTGGATGTATTATTAATTTCTAAGTTCATATTTTCATATTAATCTATATTCAATCCCCAATTAGGATCTGCATTATAAAAATCATCAAGACCATCATTTATCCAATCTCTCTCATCTTGCCATGACCAATTTTCTTCCTCTTGTTCACTTCTAAATTCTTTTCCCAATATTTCCTCTAGTTGTTTTTTTAAATAATTTTCAAGAAAAATTTGTTGTAAACGTGGTATCTCCCAAAAAGGCAGGTATAATTTAAAGTCTTCTTTATAAATGTTTTCTGAATTTAGCAAATCTAAACCTTGTTGTGATTTCATTGCATTACTTTCTTCAGTATTGTTCCTCATTATTGGTTGATGAAACGCCAAGTCATGAAGATATTCGCAGTAACTAACAAACCTAGGAGATAGTATAGACTTGCCTTTTAAATACTGATACATAAAAGAATATCTATGTTCATGAGTGCTATCGCTACCATATTCAAAATAATTTGCTAGATCACGGTTCACTTCTCTCAAGTTGTCAAAGTTTTTATAGTTGACGTGGTGATTTTTTGGCAAAATAGGGGTAAAGTATTCCACTACAGCTTCAAGATGCAGTTCAGGTTTTTCCCTGCCTGAAGCTATAAAGTCAATGTAATTTTGAGAATAACGAAACAGTTGTCCAATTGGCACTTCTACCACATCCTTATCCCCAAAATTCTCAGAAAAATTTGATTTAACAACTTTACTTTGGCTTGCAGGTAAATGGAATTTCAAAGAATAATTGCCTTGATCGTCATCAGTATATTCAAAGTGAGTACAAAGCGACAATCTCATTGATGGAGGCCATGGACAATTGCTTTGTGCACTTAAATAAAAAGCATTACGTTGATGTATCGAATTCAAACATACTTCAGACTGAGTCAGGGATATATGTTTTAATTCTCCTAGTTCTTCGTCATAGTATACATTAGATTTTTTTTCATAAAGTTCTTCTATTACCAAGTGACTTCTTCCAATATTTTTGAGTGCTAATTCAGCTAACAAGATATTTTCAGTATTCTTAAAAAGTGTTTTTAGATAGTCATTAGAATTGACAATATTTTCAAAATCATTCACAAAATCAATGTACTTCTTATAGTCATACTCCTCAAAAAAATTGTGCACCAACCTCCAGTCAATTTTTGTATGAGATATTGATTCATTATTCTCAAATATTTTTGCACTTGATGCTACTTCAAGTGGATATTCTCCTTTGAGATAATCAAAATCAAACACTACACCCGTTTGCTTACAATAATAATAGTACATGGTAGCACATATTGCAAAAGTTTGCTCAGAACTTAAGTAGTCTGATCGGCCAAAATTGTTAAACACATAAATTATATCAGCATAGTTTCCAGAACCTGATGACATAAATATAACAGGAGGACAATCACGAAAGCCAAAAACTCCTGTTTCTTTGGGTGGATAAATGCCAAAAGGATGTTCCCCTTCATTGTATTTCACAAAGAAATTAAGTAATGAATTTTCTTCCCAAAAAAAGGAAGCAATTTTAAGGTAGGTTTCTGTCATGCTTAGCTTTTACTTTCTTTGTTTTAGTTTTCTTCTCTGGTTGTGCAGCTGCACGTTCTACTCTAATGCGTTCTAACAATACACTTGCAGGTTCATCATTGGGGTCTTGTGGCACCAATTTTCCCTCAAATGCCTTTTTCAAAATACCCTGCCTCAATGCTTCTGCCTGCTGTAACCCTTGCTCAATGCTTTCTTCTATTTTGTCGCATACTGAAAGACGTGACTCAATCTCCTCTACAAGCATTTTTTGAACAGATTTGTCTTTTGGGAGCTTTAACATAAGCTTAGAAAAAGCAGCTTTTGAAATCTCTTTGAATGTTGTGCCACTAGCCAACTTATCTGCTTGGTCAACATTACATTTTAACGCATAGTATAGTAAGTCACTATCAAATTCAGGTCTTGGGGTTACGCTCTTAAATCCTTGGTTCGTGCACAACTCATTACTAGCAATAGCAACATATCCTATTGGTGCTCGTGATGAAAAAAGTACAGTTCCTGCAGGAAGCAACTTAGCTGATGATTTTTGCAAACCAATTGCAGTTATAGATTTCCTACCAACACTTATATACTTGTTTGAGTATCCTGATAAATCAACTGGAGAAATCCAAGGGATATCGCCTTCCCAATACAAAGATTCTGAAGTAGAAGGTGTGCCACCAGAGTTTATTTCACCCACGCTCTCTAAAGGTAGTTCAAGCCACCCCTCAGGCAATTCACCCTCTTTTACATCAGGGTTAGTCAATCTTCCCTCAAAAGCATACTTCAGCACTGATTGTCTGTACACTTTAAGTTGCTGTTGTGCTGTTTTGAGGGTTTCAATGCCTTTGTCTAACTCACTGAAAAGGTCTTCTATCTTAGCAACTATGCGTTGTTGTTCTTGAATTGGAGGAACATAAACATTTAGATTCTTTAAGTCTTCAAGTGAAACATTATTCATTGCCCCTCCACGTGCTTTTGACTTTACTTTTTGTACAAAATATTCAAGTTGCCACAATAAAAACTTTGAAATAAGAGTATCACCTGTACCTTTAATTATTGCAAGTGCCTGATTTGTATTGGCGGGTATGTGCTTAGATTCAACAATACATGTAACTCCAATAGTTCCAGCAATAGAAAATAAAATATCACCACAATTTAATTGAGACTTAAGTTGAAATTGATGAGCTTCTTCCGAAATAAAATCTGTTATACTTTTTAAATTTATTGAACCATTTTGTATGTTTTCTACTTTTAAGAAGTTAATTCCATTCTTTTGAAATGAAAATCCATAAGTAGTAGGAGTACCACCCTTGGTTATCTTTTCAGCAATATTCCCCAATCTTACAATGCCCCAATTCTTTATCATGCTACTAATGCTTCATTTAGTTCTCCAATAATTGTTTCCATCTCTGCACCAAATAGTTGATTTAATTTTCCTCTACCGCCTAATGAGTCAAAAGGGGTGTAATCTAAATCCTCAATTTCCAGATGTACACTCGTAGCAATATGATCTTTCATTAAGTACAACCACTCCATTTGTTCTTTAGTAAACTTTATGGTAGCACCTTGCTGTTTCCTCCATACCCAGTCAGCAAAGTTTTTGTCTACAGTTTTATCAAAAGTGGTTAATGTATTGTCTATACGGGCTACTCTTCTGATGAGTGAAACCAGCGCAATCAGTTCATTCTTTGGTTGCCCGGAAACAGATTCTAATTGCTCATAAGCCTTCCAAATGCGTAAAGGAGCAAGTGTTGGTTTGTTTCTGATAATTTGTTCACTTAAGTCTTTCAACATTTTAAAGGTAAGCTCTCTTCTTCTAAAAGGTTGATCATAAAAAATCTGCAATGCCGTAATCTCATCTTTATTTTCTTCAATCCAAAGTTTGAAATCAGCAATAAGTTTCTCAGCTTCTGCTTGTTGGTCCTTAACCCATCCACTATTGACCATAGTATCAATATTCAGTGTATCTATGATTTGGTCATACTTCTTACGCACATCCACAATAAAATCCCTTAAATCAGGATTGTGAAACACGCTAATGGCATGCTCTAATATGGCTTGATGTTGTTGATTAACCTGTTTTTCCAACTCTTGTGGAGCAAGACCAGGTTGGTTAGATTTTATTGCTTGCTCAATGCTTTCCATTGTATCAGGATCATGCGCATAAAGCAACTGCCTCACTACTTCAGAAATTCCTTTTCCTTGTGCCTTATCTTCAAAATTATGCTTTTCAAATTCATTTATTTGCTTATCCAAGCGCAATAATCTATTAGCAAGTGTAGACATCATTTCTTCACTTCTGTCACCAACTGAAATGCGTTGAAGGATTTCTTTTAAAGAAACAGATGGCGCTTTTTCTAAAGGTCTACTATCTGTCTTTTGAGATTGCTCAACACCGATAGCGTCAATGATTACAAAATGATCTTTGGCATATTTAGCTGATGGAGTTCCTTTTGATTTTAGTTCTTCTAGTGAACATGTTCTGGTGCCTCTACCTTTCATTTGCTCATAGTAACTTCTACTTTTTACATCACGCAAAAACAGTAATACTTCCAATGGCCTGATGTCTGTACCTGTAGCAATCATATCAACCGTTACAGCAATGCGTGGATAGTAATCGTTTCTAAACTGAGAAAGAATGGTTTTAGGATCTTCCTTACTTTGATAGGTAATCTTTTTACAGAAGTCACTACGCTCATCAAATTCTTCTCTGACAATATCTATGATGTCTTCAGCATGACTGTCTGTTTTTGCAAATATGAGCATCTTTGGTACCTCAAAGTTTCCATTGGAATCAACCCTATCTGGAAACATCGTTGGAAGTTGTTGTTTTACTTCTTTTATAATGGTTCTTATGGTACTTGGATTGACAATGTCTTTGTCTAATTGTTTAACCGTATATTCTACATCTTCATCAACTGATTCCCAAAATTTCTTACGTGTAAGTCTCTCACGTTTATCCACCATTTCACCCATCTTAATGGCTGCACCATCTTTGGTGATTTGAGTTTCTATGCTGTACACATTATATGGCACTAACACGCCATCCACAACTGCTTTCTCATAACCGTAATCAGATACTATGTTTTGGTTGAAGTAACCAAATGTTCTATTATCTGGAGTTGCTGTTAATCCTACTTGAAAGGCATCAAAGTAATCCAACACTTGTTTCCACAAATTGTAAATACTCCTGTGGCATTCATCAATAACTATGTAATCAAAAAACTCAATAGGTAATTTCTCACTGTAAACTACAGGTAATGCTTCTTTGGTATATGAGCGCTGTTCATTAGGATTTTCCTCTTCAGCACTTTCATCTAATTCAACACCCTTTAAAATGCTGTATAATCTTTGAATGGTGCTTATGTACACTTGACTGTCTTCAGGAATAAAAGAACTTGTCAATCTGCTAACACCATACAATTCAGGAAATAGTCTATTATCATCCTGAGGTATATACTTTCTAAATTCACCTTCAGCTTGTTCCCCTAAGTTTTTAGTGTCTACAAGGAATAATATACGCTCTGCCTTTACATGTTTTAAAAGTCTATAGACAGAAGTGATAGCAGTAAACGTTTTACCTGACCCAGTTGCCATTTGAACCAATGCTTTAGGTCTATTCTTTTTGAATGAGGTTTCTAAATTGCTAATGGCATCTATTTGACATTCTCTTAAACCAGAAGGATCTAGCTCAGGTAAGTTTTCTGACATTCTAGTTCTCAATGAAATGTCTTTTCTAATCCACTTAGCCAATGTTTCAGGTCTATGAAAAGTAAAGATTTCTCTGTAACGTGGATTGGGATCTCTTGTATCTGTGAATTTGGTTATTGCGCCTGTACCAAGATATAAAAAAGGTAATGGTAAATTATCAATCAGTTTCAGCTTAGCATTTGCATATTCCTCTACCTGACTTTCATGTATTGAAAATTTGACACCTTCTTCTTCGCGTTTGGCTTCAATAATACCAACAGGTTTTTGATTGACAAATAGTACATAGTCAGCAGGTCCAACCTCTGTTGAATATTCTCTTACAGCTACTCCAATACCTGCTGATAAATTGAGTCGCTTTTTGTCTTGAATAAGCCATCCACAAGCATTAAGTTGCTTGTCAATATTATCACGCGCTATTTGTTCAGGATTCTGGTTAATCATGCGTATTTATTACTTGACAAGACAATGCTTAAAATCTCTGCTGCTTTCTTTGTGGTACCTTGATCTGGAACATCTTATTGAATTTCCGGAGGTACAACTCCACTCTTTAGAGAAACCAGCAGCCCTTAATTTGATCTCGTTCCAACTTAGAGGCATACTTTATTGATAGATCTGTTAAAAGTTGACAGATGGGGTCAAGCAAGTTCCTGTAGTGGTGAGCGTAAATCTATAGGTCTTGCACGACTTCATAACCCTCAAAAGTACCCAAAATACAGCGCCTCACCAAGAGTTTGTGAGAGTGCAGGGTCCCTGTTACAACCTCCCCCCACTGTCTCTAATCAACCTCTAACCCCCCTAGGTGATGCAACTAAACCCAATTATTTATGGAACTCAAACCAACCAACAGAAAGCAGGCTAGAATCAGGCTTGCTTTACAAGGTCCTTCTGGAAGCGGAAAGACCTACTCTGCGCTGATGCTTGCATACGGCATTAGTCAAAACTGGAGCAAGATTGCAGTGATTGACACCGAACACCAATCTGCTCATCTCTATTCCCACCTAGGGGTCTACCAAGTGTTAGCTCTCGGTCCACCTTATTCCCCTGAACGCTTTATAGAAGCAATCAACACCTGTGAGGATGCAGGTATGGATGTGATCATCATCGACAGTCTATCTCATGAGTGGGAGGGAGATGGTGGTATCTTAGACACCCATGCTCAAATGGTGGGAAACAGTTTCACTAACTGGAGTAAGCTTACACCGCGTCACAATTCGCTTATTCAGCGTGTACTGTCTTCTGGGAAACATGTCATTGCCACCTTTCGTAGTAAGCAGGATTATGTACTATCTGACAAAAATGGAAGATCTGTACCTGAAAAAGTAGGCATGAAAGCTGTAGCGCGCGATGGGGTTGAGTATGACTTCACCGTTGTATTTGAATTGGACATCTACCACAATGCCACCTGTACCAAGGACAGAACGCAATTGTTCAACATCAACAGTCCATTCAAGATTTCTGACAAAATTGGCGAACAGATCCATAAATGGTGCAAAGAAGCAGAACCTGTCAGCGATCAGGAAGCGTTTGAGAGGATTACAGCCTGCAAGACAATAGCAGAGTTGAATCACCTTCATAAGCACAACCCTGCGTTGCGGAGGTTCGCCACCTACTTCAATTCAAAGGCGTTTAAACTGAGGGAAGAAGTCGAGGCATCCAATCAACACCTAAGCAATGGCCAGGCTACCCACGCTTAGTAACCTTGGTGAACTGGACGTGGTCTATAAGTACCATGAATCCATGGAAGGACGTCCTGAGCTCAAAAACCCTCAGCAGGTAGTAGATGTATTGAAACATGTCTTTGACACCCAGAAAATGGGGTTGCAAGAGCAATTGGTGGTTATTTACCTCAATCGACAGAACAGGGTAATTGGAACCTGCAACATGTTTAAGGGCTCTCATTCCTCCATCGTGATTGATATGCGTCTCATCCTAGGCGCTGCAATCAAAATAATGGCATCAGGTATCATTGTCTCTCACAATCATCCTTCAGGAAATCTAAAGTCGTCCAATGAAGACAGAGTGTTTACCAAGCGTTTGGCTAGTGCCGCATCACTTGTTGACATGAAGCTCATTGATCACCTGATTGTAACTCCTGATTTTAAGTATGCTTCCATATTGGAGGACCAAGACCCTGACCATTAACACGCTGTTTTACTAATCTAAACACCGGGGAGGCATTATGTCTCCCCTTTTTCATTTCACATCAACCTAAAACAAAAACAATGTACAACGCACAAGAATTTCTCATTCAATCATTACCTGCAGTTCCTCTGGGGGTTCAACAAGTCAACCGCTCATCTCTTAGCATGCAAAGGCCTTTTGTAGAAGCAAATACACAGGCGGTAGACCTTCAGCATCTTCAATCTGATTGCACTGTTCCAGTCTTTGCAAAGGACAATGAACGAACCATTGCCCACCAAGAATTCATTGATGTTGCGCTTGAGGCCATCAACCAGGTCTATGGGAATGGTCAACTAGTACCTGAAATTAGGGTATCGCATCCTATCAAAGGAAGGACACCAGAGGCTATTCACAAGGCAGCAAACCAGCTTCAAGAGCATGAAAAAACCATATACTATGAACGTATGGCGTTTGCTGTTGAAATTCCAAGCATCACCCAAGAGATCAATGGGAATTTACTGACCCTTACCGCTGGTGGTGTTAGGGCCTACAATGCTCAGAACCTCTACAACAAAAAAGCGCTTGAACACTTTAAGTTTTTCATAGGTTTCAAGAACATGGTCTGTTGCAATATGTGTATTTCTACTGATGGCGCTAAAGAAGACCTGCGTGTAGGTTCTACAGAAGAACTCTTCATACGTTTGATTCGACTGATGGGTAATTACTCACTAAGCAGACACCTAGAACGTATGCAACAGTTGAACGAGCAGTACATCACCGAAAAGCAGTTTGCACAGATTTTGGGCAAATGCAGGTTGTACCATCACCTTCCTAAAGGGGATAAATTGCATGTTCCACCTTTGCAGTTCAACGATACTCAGGTTAATGAGGTTGCGCGTGCATATTTTCATGATGAGAGCTTTTCACGTCAGTCTGATGGGAAGATCAATTTGTGGAAAATGTATAACCTGTTCACAGGTGCCAACAAGAGCAGCTATATTGACATGTTCCTTCACAGAGGGGTTAATGCGAGTGAATTGGTGCAGGGCATTTCTGATGCGCTGATTTTCAATGATTCTCCATACAGATGGTATCTGGAATGATGACATAAGCTGTTGTCAAGTAATAAGTCACTGAACAGGATTCTGGGGCGGGGGTAGTCACCCATGACCACCCCTCAAATGTGCGCCTTTTTCTTTTTCATTGTTCTTATTCCTTACTAGTCACCCATGACTAGGGGGTGTGGTCACCCATGACTACCCCCCTGGTCACTGGTGAATAGGGCATCAAAAAAAAGTTAACAAATCCTTAATATCAACAGGGAGTTTTTTCTTATCTTATTTATGTAAACAACCTTAAACATGAACACATCTCAAGAGGAATTTTCTTTGGAAAATTATCAATTCACAGCAACCCAGTTGCCTACAAAAATGACTTACAAACAGGCTCACAATGTCTGTTCTACCATGGGAGAAGGCTGGCGACTACCTTCTTTTGAGGAACTTTATCACATGTATCAAAAGTCATCAACGACTTGCAGCACAAGAGTTTGTTCCAAAGGCGCATGGTGTCAAGAAACTGATCTCACGGGTGAGCCTTTATTGCTAAGTTTTGATGGCACAACCCACACTGCAGGACATTGGGCAGGTGATGTAAACACAGATATGTTTCATTATTTTGTTGTCTTAGTCAAGGAGTTATAGGTTTTAGATAGCCAAAAAGTAAAAGGAAGGTCGTCCAACAAACTGGGCGGCCTTTTTGCTTTATATCCACCTCTAAAAGAGCGCGTACAATCATATTCTTGAAAAGGCGCGCCTTGTGTAGATGAAGTAGAATGCACTTTTGGAGTTATTTCACCCCTTGCTATATTGCAGTTTTAAATAAACTAACTATGTCACTATACATAGAACATCCGATTACTGGAGAACAAATACAAGTGGCTAAAGAGGATTTCCCTTCAGAGATGAACTGGGATGATGCGATGGAAGCTTGTGAAGTATTGGGCAACGGATGGAGGCTACCTATCGAGCAGGAGCTACAGGCAATGTTTATGCAGCTGCACTCGAAAGGAAAGGGTAATTTTAAGTGTACTTGGTATTGGAGCAGTTCGCAGATCAGCTTGGACAGCGCCTGGTCCGTGAACTTCGACGATAGCAACGGTGCCTTTGTCTGCTGGAACCTCGACAAGAGATTAAGCGGCCAAGTGCGTGCTGTTCGGACTATGCAACTATACATAAAACATCCGATTACTGGGGATATAATACAAGTAGGTGAAAATGACTTTTCCAATGAGATGAACTGGGATCAGGCAATGGAAGCCTGTAATGTTTTAGGCAACGGCTGGAGGTTACCTGACGTGGAGGAGCTACTGGTTATATATGAGGAGCTGCACACGCAAGGCAAAGGTAATTTAAAGGATGGGTGTTATTGGAGCAGTTCTCAGAGCAATATGTTCGGCGCCTTGGAGGTGAGCTTCGGTGACGGCAAAGTCAATACAATCAACAAGTGCTACACCAAACATATACGTGCGGTTCGGTCTTTATAACTATTCAGCTATTTAACTATTTAGCGACTTAAAAGGGTGACAGATCAGGATCAGATCAAACTGCTAGATGATGAACTTGCAGAGCCAAGGGATGACCATCAGTGCTAAGTGATCAGGTCTGTGCTTTTAGAATAAAATGATAAATCAACTTTGTATCTTTGCCTATGTTGAATGCTAATTGGGTCACATTTGGGTATCTGTTCTGCAAAATAGAATGTAGAATGTTGATTACTAGCGTGTTAAGCTGGCTAGAGCGCTTGCATGGCATGCAAGAGGTCGTCGGTTCGACTCCGATATCCTCCACCAAAAATCAGCCCCCAAGCCCCTCCAACAAGGGGCTTTGGTTTTTGAGGGTGCTCGGAGGCCATGGGGCAACTATTTGCAGGCACATCTTTTGTCTATCTAAGAATGTCTGTAAACATGAATTATGAAATTCGGAAATCCTCGTAGAGAACAAGAGAGCTCAAGGGATTTGTTATAAGGACCTGGTTAAACCAAGTACAGGGGTATGGGTGCTGATGTTTGTATTTATCGAATGGTAAAAGACGTTCCGGGAAAACCGTTAAAGGTCCCGTAATTGTTCCCTGAATTCATGAGGGGATATTCGCTGCTAGCCTTTTCGTCTCCGTTGATGTAGAGATTCAATATCGCTTTGCCGGAAATAGCCGCCGAAGAGCCGGCTCCGTAGAAGGATATCTTTAGGGGGCGTTGTTCGGCGCTCAACGTGAACTCCTTGGTCCAAGTGGGACCTGTGGGCGTTATCGATTCGGTTTGCATGGTGCCCGTGGAATTGGTGTAATTGATTTGGAGGCCATAGCCGCCAAATTGAGGCACAAAGCGCGAGGGAAGCAGGATTTCGTACTTGATAACGAGGACCCCTTGCAGGCTGTCTTTTTGGCAAGCCCCTAACAAAAACGCCCATAGAACGAGCGTGAGGAGGCATCGAAGGCAGAAGTTCCTGGCGTTGGGGGCAAGTTTCATGGGAAACTCGGCTTGGAGACTTCTAATTTAAAAAATTATTTTGGTTTTCTTGCTTTAGTCGCCCCTTGGTGTATTTGCCAGGGT
>Ga0315900_10004902_pt1 | contig 18648 bp, 26 predicted proteins | sample LakEriMetagenome_FD_203521 | JGI IMG/M metagenome (GOLD analysis project Ga0315900, IMG submission 203521) | Freshwater fungal communities from buoy surface, Lake Erie, Ohio, United States - Buoy 12 MA114 | ecosystem: Environmental > Aquatic > Freshwater > Lake > Lake biofilm | place: USA: Lake... | reverse complement strand
GATATAATCTCTTTAGATTTTAGTTCTTGGAATTCCGGTATTTCTGGTACTTCTTTAGGAGATTTACTAGGAACATCTTGCATCATTTTTTTGATCTCATTTGGATCTGGAAATTTAACATCTAAAGTCACATCTTCTATAATTCTTCCATATAAGAATCTAATAGCTTTCTCCGCTAGTATCTCTAGATCTCTTTCGTGACCCATTTGCATTCTTTGAACTTCAGCAGCTATAGAAGGTAGACGTCCCATATCTGGACCATATCTTCTTTCTATCTCCCTTACTTGTTCTTTGGAATATATTTCGGTTTCTTTTTTATATGAATCAGTTCCTTCTTTACCCCCAGGTAATGCTGGGTGATTTCTTAGGGAAGCTTCATTTAAATAATCGTGAAAATTCTTAATCATGCCTTTTATATTATTTTTTGTATCTATTTTTTATAGCTGATAAATTAACTTCTATTTCTCCTTTATTATATCTTAGATTGCTAATTAGTTTTGCGATTAACTCTTCTTCGGTAGCAGTTGGCAATATAGTTTCTATTCCTGCTTTAGGTTCAGGTTTAACTGAAGGTTTATCCCTTCTTATCGGAGATGGGTATTTAGTTTTTTCTTCTTCTGGCTTTATAACAGGTGTTTTAATCCCAGGTTTTGGTGAATTAGCTAAAAACTCATTTATTGAGCTGTAAATTTTCATATTCTTAGATTTTATTTTTGATATATATCAAAAAAATTATTTGATAAAATGGACTTTTACGAACTACAAAAATCATCTTTAATACTAGAAAATATAGCTGCAGCAAAGGCTCTTTTGATTAAAGATTATGCAGAAAAACAAAAAAAGAATGTAAACGAGATTCCAGAAGAGATCAAAAAGAGCATATGGAGAGATCCGAAGTACCAGCAAATTTTGGACCTTGCCAAAGAAGGGAGGTACCACGAAAATGGGGAAATTAGATCTTCGGGTGGTCCGGGAGGATCTAAAAAATTGCCAAAGAATGAAGGGTGGATATACCTTCTTACAAAATTATATGTTATAGATGGATGCCCTTGGGAAGAGTTGGTTTCGGTAGATGCTGATGGAAATCCTACTGGTATCTATAATATGTTATCGGGTTTAAAATCCAATTTAAATGAACTTCCTTTAAAAAATGTAGATGCTTATGCTAGGATAATTCCTTCTAAGGAAGACGAAAGACCAGCATATGAGGTATTAGGAGATGATCTTAGAGAAATTCAATCCAAAAGAAAGCTTAAAAAAATCTACGACGAATTTATACCTAGAATGAAAGAAGAATTTAAAAAAGCTTCAGCTTCTAAAGATACTTCGGATAAAAAATTAATAGAGGAATTAGAATTAATAGCTCTATCTCTAGAAAAATTAAAACCCAGGGTAAACCCCGAAACGGGAGAAACCGAAAATCCTTTTAGAGAGTGGAAAAAAGCTACAGGGATGAAATATTCGGATACCCCGGATAATTTAAAAGCATATCCCCAATTCAAGGACCCTAAAGTAGCTTTTAAAACCCTGGTTAGAGATTCTTCGGAACTAATAGATAACTGGGACAAAGGCCTTGACGAATACACAGAAAAAATAGTAGCTCTAGGTCTTAGAGCTGGTATTTTCTATAACAAAAAAGGGTATTTAGCCATGTCGGCTAGAACTCCAGAAGCACAAAGAGCAGTTTCTGGGGACACTAATTTCTGTATAAATAATGATTCTACTTTCTGGAGCTACGGAGATGGTTCTATTCAGTTGAATATCATAAACGGAAATCTTCCTAAAGCCAATAAAAAATACCTTTTGGGTGTAACCATTAAAAAAGATGGAGTCGTTAAAAATTGTGCTTGGAAGACCAATTCTGGATCCGATAGGGATTTTCAAAGATCAGGAATAAACTATGCAGAATTCCTAAAGGGACTAGATTACCCTAAAGAACTTATAGATTCAATTATAGATAATTTTTCAGAAGAGGTAAACATAAAACTTTCGCTAGAAAAATTTTATAGAGAAAGTAAAAGTTTAACTCCGAATTCTCTGATAGTAAGTTTAATAAACATAAAATCTGGAATATTTAGCGGAACAGTTTCTCCAGAACAATGGGATCAGATCTCAGGAATAGTTTCTTTCATAGTAAAAGAGGAAAGAGGTATACCAACTTCGGATTTCCTTAAGGAGTTTAAACAGAGCGGATTATTTACTGTTGCTGCCTGGGAGGTTTTTGATTATGTCGTTGAAGGGGATTACACTAAACAAGACATGGAAAAAATAAAAGAAAGAACTCTAGAGGTTATTTCCGAAATGGAAGGATTTATTGTTATGAAAGAAAGAGGTAAAACATTCAATATCCCGGAGGATCAGTATAAAAAATTAATTTCTATTGTAAAATACAAAGACCAAAACATTGCAAAATTGGATGCTTTAATAGCAGCAAAATAAATTGAAAAAAACGGAAAGAAATACTAGGACCCACTGTAGAGACTGTGGTTCTAAATTATCCAGAAAGAGTGGGGAATGTCCTAAATGCGGAGAATTTTCGGAAGAAAAATACCATTCACACGAGGAGTTACAAACACACACCTCCCAATTGGCTCAAAGATCTTTAGCCCACCAGGGAAATCAAAAACTTTCAGAAGGGAGAATAAAAAGATTTGAAGAATTTATATTCGAGAATAAAGCTTACAGCTACGCCCAAAAAGCTCTAAAAAAAGGAAAAGAATTGGTAAAAGAGATTAAAGATGGGGTAAAAAGAGAATCTAAAGAGACTAAGGAAGCAGCAGAGATAATTCAAAAAATGGTTATGGGAAAAGAAGTAACCGAAGAAGAAAAGAAATTTTTAAAATACCAATCGATGGATTTACTTAAGGTTCTTCCTTTAATAGCAATACAAGGTATACCTATCCCTATCCCGATTACCCCTTTGTTGATAATATTAGGTAAAAAATACGGGTTCAATATTCTTCCAGACTCTCACGAGAAAATTAAAAAAGATAAATAGATTATTTTTTAGCAGCTTTTGCTTTTTTGGCTTGTTTATATAGAGCCTTATCCTGCATTTTGGTGGTTTTACCCCCTGTTATAAATGAATTTACTCGTGCGTGAGCCCACTGGTCCGGGGTCGTACCGGGAACGTGTCCGGTCTTCCATGCGGCCTTCCCGCGTCTGAAAACCTCTTTTAATATTCCTAAAGGAAATCCTGATCTTTTCGATTTTTTTCTAAGAGCTTTATCTGCTGGGGATCCTTTGGTGCTTACACTATATTTTCTTTTCCCCTCGCTAAGATCAGAAGAAAAAGAGTCGTAGTCTAATATCTTATTTAGCTTAGAATGTGTGCTACTTTCTCCGTACATTTCTTTATATTTTTTAGTGTATTTGCTTACCGTGGTTTTAACTTTTTTTCCCTTTTTAGCTTTACCGCTCTCGTAATCCGCATCCCATTCTTTATAGGCAGAAGAATCCGAATCTTTTTTCTTCCCGTGTTCTTTAATCTCCTTTTTCATTACTCCGGGATTTTTACTTAGGTATCTTTGAGGTACTTTCACATTTTATATATCTAAAAAAGATAAATAGTTTGTGCAAAGAGAAGAATTTAACACCAAATACTCTTCTTTTTTAGAAGAAGGTTTTCCTGGTCTTGTTATAGAAGATACGAGATTCATAGATCAATTGGATAAATTTTTTTCCGAGATAACGAAAATAAAAGGATTTAAATACTATAAGATATCGGAGGGGAATCATTTATCACTAGTTATGAAAACCAATATATCTAGAATTCTTCCAGTTCTAGGATGGGTAATAGAAACTAAGATAGAAGAAGATCTTTCCTACATATTAGATATAGAAAAGCAAGTAAGAATAAGAATAAAACAAATACAAAATGAAAAAAATACAGGGATTTAATGATTACATAGAAATCATAAACGAGTCTAAATCTTGTCCTCCTGCTACACAGGATATAAAGCTAAACCTAAAAAATCGGCAAAAAGCTATAGACGAATTTGGATATGGACCATTAGATCCTAGCCAGCCAAATAAAAAATTCTGGGACGAAAAAGCCGAAGAATGGAAATTAGATACTGTTAAAGAAGCTAAAAGCGCGCTATGTGGAAACTGTGCAGCTTTTGATGTATCCAAAAAGACTTTAGATTGTATAGCTAAAGGGATAGGAGATGATGAGGGTTCTGAAGATCCTATGGACGTAGTAGAAGCAGGAAAACTGGGGTATTGCAGATTTCTAAAATTTAAATGTGCAGCTAAGAGAACTTGCGATGCTTGGGTTACCGGAGGTCCTATAAAATAATTTTTATTTTCTCGTTTAATCCTTATATTTGTAAAGTATGGGGAAATTTGATATTTTTAATTGGTGGAAAAGAGGGGTTAGAGTAACTACTCCTTTAACAAAAGCTCCTAAAGGATCAGGATACCCTTTAGTTTGGCATCAGATCCAGCATGGAGATTTTAGAGAAAGTCCTTATTGGGAAATGTCTAACGAAGAAATTAGACTTTTTGAAAAGGAAGTAGAGGAATACGTAAAGAAGAAACCCTATCTGGGACACGAAGCTTTAGATGAATGGTCAAGATCTAGATGGTCCACATACCAAAAAAGAATTCAGAAGCTAAGGGAATCTCACGTAGAATACGAGAACAAAAGAATACACCTTCTTAAAAAAGGTTTTTTAGAAGCTTTCGATTTTGATGTTTGGGAAGAATCTATTTCAGAATGCGAAGGGGATGAAATGGATCTGTACGAGATATACAAAAGAAAATCGGGGGAAAAAAGAAATGAACAAAGATAAACTAGACGGATTGGTAAAAGAGGGATGGCTGATATCTCAGATTCACCCATCTTTGGATCTTACTATTTATAATTACTCCCAAAAAACACAATACGAAAAGAATTGGACCGAAGAAAATCTTTCTTGTAGAGGGTTAGTTCTAAACTCTAAAGGCGAAGTAGTTGCACGTCCCTTTAAGAAATTTTTTAATCTTTCTGAAGTAGAAGAAAAAATTCCAGATTTACCTTTTGAGGCCTTCGAAAAAATGGATGGATCTTTAGGAATATTTTTCTGGTATAACGGGGATCCAGTCTTTGCTTCTAGAGGTTCTTTTACTTCGGATCAATCCCAAATGGGATGGGGAATGTTAAAAAATTTAAATTATGATACATTAGAAGAAGGGATCACATACCTATTTGAAATAATATACCCCGAAAATAGGATAGTTATAGACTACGGAGAAGAAGAAAGGCTAATACTTCTCGGAGCAGTAGAAACAAAATCCTATAAAGAAATTCCCTATTTAGTTCTAGAAAAATTCTCTAAAGATAATGGATTTGATTTAGTTAAAAAATGGAAAAATAAAAAGTCTATACCGGATCTGGTAAAAGAAAATGATCCTAATAGGGAAGGATATGTATTAAGATTTTCTAATGGATACAGGGTAAAAGTTAAATTTGAAGAATACTGTAGACTTCATAAGATAATAACTAATGTATCTAATATTGATATATGGGAAAAATTAAAAGAAAATTTACCCATTGACGAGATAATAGATAAAGTTCCTGATGAATTCTATGAATGGGTTAAGAGAACGGAAAATGATCTAAGAGAAAAATTTCAAGATATTCTAGAAGAATCCGAAGAAAGAATTTATTCAATCAAAAAGAAGTTAGGGGATTCCGAAAGAAGAATCTATGCAGAAGAAATAAAGAAAGAAAAGAATCCCGGGGTTCTTTTTAACCTCTTAGACGGAAAAAGCCCGGACCAGATTATATGGAAATTAGTAAGACCTAAATGGTCTAAACCGTTCAAAGAGGAAGGATAAAATTTTCATTTTTCTTTTGATATATAATTTTGAATTATAAAAGAAAGAAAAATGGCAGCTAAAAAAACATCAACGAATACTGTAAGACAGTTCGTTAAAAAAGCAAAGAGAAAAAGACCGGGGATTCACGCAAAAACCAAATACTCTAAGCTTAAAAAATCTAGAAACTACAAAAAATTATATGTAGGACAAGGGTAGAGAAATCTACCCTTTTTATCTTCTATAATGTTTGTATAGATTAGAGTATCCCTCATTTCCCATAATTTCTTTAATATAAGAAGAACACTCATTCACGTATCCTTCATAAGTATGAGATTCGTGAGGGTCATTTTCATATTCCTCTGCTTCTTTCATTAGACATTCCCTACAAGCATTCTCTAAAAGGGCCTTAGCTTTTTCACTCATGCAAGATCCTTCTTGCATCGTGTACTCATCTAGTCTTAGTATTTTATTGGATTGGTTCTTCATCTGATGATTTCTCTGGGTCTTGTTTTTTAGGATCTTCTTTTTTGCTAAATATCTTTTCTATAACTGTAAGTCCTAATCCTCCTCCTGCAATAAGAGCTAAAGCATCGAACATAAATTCCGGGGTTTGTTTAGTTTCGGAAAGGAAAGTAGCAATATAAGTAAGTACTATTATATTTACTAGAGTAAAAAATGCGGAAAATCTTTTTGATGAAATTTTTCCATCCGAGGATAACATTTTAATAAAAAAATCTTTCATGGCTATTTTATAATTGGTTTAATTATATATCTTAACGGGATCTATTTTTTTAAAGCAGAAGATTTCTTATATTTGATAAAATGGAAAATATCCTAAATTCTATATACGGTTTTTGTAAATCTAGGAATAAAGGTCCTTCTTATATGAACGGGGGAGAAAAAACTCCAAGAGTTAATTTTATAATAGATCTATTGGAAAAAAATAATATTTCTTATGAAATTGATGAATTTTTTATTGAAAAATTCAATTGTAAAGGATTTAATATCATACTAAGAGGAACTAATAAAAGAATGATTATAGCACATCACGATATAGTAAACCCAAATTCAGATAATGCAAACGACAATTCTGCTTCTGTGATAAATGCAATTTACTTAAAATCTATATTACCCGAAGTAAATGTAGTAATTACGGAGGGAGAAGAGGTTGGATTCATAGGAGCTAGAAGACTGGGAGAACAGATCATAGAAGGTAGATTCGGAGAGATAGAATGGGTTTTAAATTTAGAGCTTACCGGAAAAGGGGGTACTAATTTCTTCATAGGAAACTATCCGGGTTCTCTATCTGAAAGAATAAAAAGTATATTTAATCCTCCTTCAATGAGGACCCCCGGAAACGATTGTCTTCCTTTAATTTCTATGGGGATAGACACTACTGTGATTAACCCTCTCCCTTTATCTCAGGAAGAATCTTTATTGGAAAATGAAAATGGATTCCTTGATGTAAAAATGTTGAATAAATGCCATTCGGAAATAGATAATATAGATAATATTTCAATAGAAGATATGAAATCTTTTGTGGAAAATATATTAATTCCTATAATTTTAAATTAGATCTTAGAAAAAAATAAATAAGTTAGATATATAATAAGTAAAAATAAAATTAGATATGAAACATATAAAATTATTTGAAAATTTCGAGTATAGACTGAATGAAGGTTCGGTTAAATTAGAGGAAGGAATATTTCAATGGATGCCTTTTGATCGATATAAAGGACCAATTGATTTCGAAGATACTGATATTCAAGGTTTAATCGAGATATCTAACGAATCCGAAAAATCAGGAAATGCATCAGAAATCGGGGACGCTGGACTTTTCGTGTGTCACTTACCTTTAAATAACGGAGGATTTGTTAGAGTTATTACAGAAAAAGATAAATCTATTTCCCCGTTAACTTTCAATGTTACGACTTGGGATTCTGATTACAAAATGACTAGCGAAGATAAAGAAGTTCCTTTAGAAGATCTTTCTGGATACATTAGTAAAGGAAACGTATTTAGTAACTTCTTATAATATCAAAAAAATTAATTTATATAGACCCTGCAAAAGCAGGGTTTTTTTTGATATATAAAATAAAAAAGAATTATGATACAGGGTAACTACGGATTTCCTTTATATGCATCAACCAACTATGCTCCTGGAGCTACTGGGGCTACTTTTGGTCCTTCTTCAATAATGGCTCCAATATCTACAGTATTGGTTACTCAAGGAGCGGCAAGAGTTTTAGATTATTATGATCTTAATAACAATAGAATAACTATATCATTGGGAACGGTAGCAAGTCCTACAGTTTTTAATTTAACCATATTAGCTACAGGAGCTTCTTTAACCCCAGGAGCTTTTTACGGATTTACCCAAGGAAAACCTTTTTAAAATCCCATTTGTTTGACGTAATAATGAGCTTGCTCCCAAGAGGTCTGAGGATCCATTCCTTTTTCTTCTTGAAGGGATCTCATCATTTCCCTCTCTATTATTTCGTGGTTTAAAACCCTTCTAAAAGTTTCAGGATCAAGTCCTCCTGATATCCATATCTCGTCCTCCGGTATATAAGAAGTTTTTTTTCCCCAGTGGTGAGATCCAATATAGGAATTCCATTCAGGTTTATCCTCCGATATTTTTTCTCTATTTATAATTTTTATAGATATATTATTGTATTTTCCGCAATTTTTAAATTTTTGATTCTTATTAAATTTTATAGTAAGATATTTTTTACATATAGAATCTATAGAATCTGAAGATTGGCTTTCCAAAAGAAAAGAATTAAAATTTTTTAAATTTTTCATTTTAGTTAAAATTTTCTAATCTCCGATTTACTTTATCCCAGTCTATAATTTTAAAAATTTCTTTTAAGTATGATTTTCTATCTGCTTTGTGTTTAAGATAATATGCATGCTCCCAAACATCTATTCCCAAAAGAATCTTATCATTAAAAGATTCTTCCATTAGAGGATTGTCTTGATTTGAAGTATTTTTAATGTATAAATTTCCGGAAAGATCGGATATTAGCCAAACCCACCCGGATCCGAACTGGGAAAGTCCGGATTCTAAAATTTCCCTCTTTAAATTAGAAAGAGAAACAAAAGAAGTAAGTATAGATTTTTTTATTTCCCCCTGAGGAACATTCATTTCAGGGGTAAATTGATCAAAATATAAAAAATGATTGTAAAATCCCCCCGCATTATTTCTAAGCTTATCGGTGTACCTTCCAACGTTTCTTAGTATGCTTTTTATTCCCTCCATGTTCGGTCCCATTTGAACGGGTATAGATTCTTCTTCTACACATTCATTTAAAAGATCGGTATATTTTTTATAATGAACATTGTAATGTTCTAGCATAGTTTCTTTATCAATAAAAGGTTCTAGATCTCCGAAAGTATAATCTAAAGGTTTCCTTTTAAAATAAGAAGATTTTGCTTCGTTAATTGGAAAATAATCATAAAAATTTACGATTTTCATTTTTGGTTTTTAAAAATTAATATCTCTAACGGGTTGGATTTTAAAAGTTCTACCTTTCCCCGAGAACAAAAGGAAAAATCCAGGAATCCAAGGCTGTGAATTGGTAGTTATATTTTCGAGATCGAAAAAAGTTCTACTCTCAGAATTTTGGTCCGGATTTAGGGTTTCTTGGATTATGTAATTATAAGTAGTAGGGAAATATAATTTTTTACTTTTTGATATCCCTAAATCTCGGGAAATATCTCCTATATAAGACATTTCATTCAAATCAGGTAATCTCCATCCTCCTCCTATCTTTAATGCTATAAATTCATTGAATAAAGATTCGTCTAGCATTAAATGATATTTTTGAGGCATTCCAATATAATCTTCAAGTTTTCCCGGAACGCTCCAGTTTAATTGGTCCGGCCAAATCTCAAAATTTCCAAGCCTAATATATTCCATAATTTATATATCTTTAGTAAAAAGAAAACCCCCAATCTATTTGATAGGAGGTTTATTTATTTTACGTCTAAGCTATTTATTTGGATTTACCTAAGTGATTCATATAAAATCAATTAAAATCCATTAGAACTAATCTATTATCATGTCATTTAATCTTTTCAGAGTAAATTCAGATTCGAAAGTAACCCCGCTAGAAGAAAAAGCAGATCCTGTAGATATAGCATCTATTTTACCTTTACCTATCTCTATTCTTCCGCCGGGAACATCTATTTTAGATTGTCCTGCAAATACGCTATCCGCATACCCAGCATAGTCAAAAGCTTTTTGTCTTTTTATGGAAGAAAGACCGCTTAAAGGACTTATTTCGCTAGATTGATTTTCTTTAGATAAAGGATTATAGGATTCGTCATGAACTTTATCCAAAAAATTATCAAAATCTAGGATATTTCTTTTTTTAACGTCTTTTATGTTCATAGTTTATCCTCCTTTTCTTTTTAATAAATCAGATTGTTTTGTGCTATATTGCCAAGAGCTTCCTTCTATCTTTTCCCTCTGTTCAGGAGTTAATTTACTTACTGCTTCGTCATAAATTTCATTTGCGTCCTGCTGAGGAATAAATTCTTGAGTTGCCACCAATCTCCACAGAGCTTTTAAAGTTTGTTCCAATCTTTTTTCATTTAAGATATATTCTCTCCAGGAATTAGAAATCAGCCTTCCAATAAACCCATCAGGGGTAACCCCTATAAAATTTACAACTTGTCTAGAACTGGGTCCGGTATCTACTAAGTGTTCTTTTAATGCTTTTGCTAATTTTTCAACCCAGAATTCTTCATTATTGTATTTAATTTCTCCCGATATTATTTTGTCCATTTCTTTTAAAGAAACATTTGCTACCGTTTTAACAAAAATCTCTCTTATCCATTCTCCTTTCCCTTGAGGATCATTTGGGTCTCCGCCGGGTATTCCCATATATTCTAATACCATGGAGGTTACCCTTTGCTTTATCGTTTTTTCTAATTGATCCCCTGCTATTCCGGTTACGAACCTAAGAAGACCCATGTCGGTTTCATTTACTTCTTTAAACTGGTCGTAATCTTTTATTATATTATTCTTCATAATGATTCTTTTTAACATATCTATATATCAAAAAGAATCTAAGAAAATTTGAATGGCTTTTTGCCTATATTCTATTTTATCTTTTTTTATTTCGGGATTTTTTAAAGCTTCTTTTTTTCTATTCACTATTAAATCCGGAAGCATAGGAGAAAAAGTATCTTTTAGTATTTTTTTGTCCGTTCTCCATTCTTTTGGGATATTAAGAGCAAACCTAACAAGATCTAAATTAAGAAAAGGATTTCTAAGCTCGAGAGTGTGAGCCATAGACATTTTATCTAATCTTGGTAAATGATAAAAAGAAAGTTCTTCGAATATGTCTGATCTCTGGGAATCGTATTCATGGATTCTAGAATACCCTCCAAAAAGTTCATCTGACCCATCTCCGCTAAGAACTATTCTAAAATTAGATTCTTTTTTTATTGCTTCAAATAGATGATACTGGGGTATGACTGATCCAAGATCTATCGGACTTTCGTTCCAATCCGGGTATATAAATTCATTATTAGATCCCATAGAATAATCTAAGAATTTAACCGGGACTTCTAAATGATCAGAAAGAACATTAACATATTCGCTTTCTCCATTTTCTATAGAAAACCAGGTAGTTTTAGCTCCCATCTCTTTAAGTATCGCTGCAATAATAGAAGAATCTAATCCTCCGGAAACCAAAAGAGAAATTGGATAGTTCTTAGATACTAAACGATTAGAAACACTTTCGAACATTTTATCCCATAGCCAATTCATGTGATCCTCATAGTCTTTTCCTATTAGTTCATCTATAGGAAAATCCCAGGAGTTATAATAAGGGTTTATAACTTTTTCGAAAAGAGGGGAATCCATATTATAAAAATATATGGTATTAGGAAGAATCCTAGTTACATTAGTAAAACAAGTTCTTTTATCTTTATTATAACCCCATTTTCTAATTGAACTTAAAGTGGAATGATCTATTCGAGTTTCTTCATTTACTACTCCTTTTATCTCTGAACAGATTTCTCCTTTGTCGTTTTTATATAAACATTTTTTTCCTAGAGGATCTGTAAAACATAAAACAGAATTTGTATTAGAATCAAATATTACTATTGACCAAAACCCATCCCATTCTCTTATGTAAGGAAGATAAATCCCGGAAAAAAATTCTGGTTCTATATTTTTTATACCTGAAAATAAATTACAAAGATATTCAGTATCGGAAGAAAATTTATTTGAATCGTAGTTAAAAATTTCTCCGTTAAACATAAGGTATATCCCCGGAGATACCTCTATTGGCTGATCCCAATTATCTCCATCCAAAGTCTGTATAGGTAATCTATGGTGGCACAATATATGATTTTGGGTTTCTTTTATAGAGTATTCTATTCCTCTATGACTTATAGATTTTATTCTAGATTCATTAGAATCTTCCCTTCTTAGTAGTAATATTCCACACATATTTTTATTCTTTTAGAGACCCAAAAACAAATTCTATATTTTCCAGATCTTTTACAGTAAAATTATTTCTAAAATATAAGATTTTAAATCCATTATTTTCAAATTCATTTATTACAAAATCGCACCATTTAGATTCTTCTGATCCAAAATCAAAATGATCCCAATTATCTTTATTTCTTGATGATTTATTTGGATTTTTTCCTTCTATATAAATTATAGAAATTCCATTGAGAAGATTGTTTTTACATATAAATTTTATTTGGCTCTTGGCTTCTTCTTCCGATATTCTTTTTTCTAAAAGAGCCCAGGAAAAAACGGTAATTATTCCTCTGTCCAATATAAAATCTTCTATTCCCAAATCTCGGGAAAGCTGCATAAGCATTAATTCTTTTCCCATAGCAAAAAGATGAGTTTCTTTACTCCCTTCGCTAACTAGATTCAGTTCTTTAAAGTAATTTACAAAATCGAATTTAAATTTATGGACACCAAAAGTTTTACTTACATAATCGGAAAGAAAAGTTTTTCCTGAATTTCTTCCGCCTTCAAACACATAAATCATAAGAATAATAGAAAAAAATACAACAATAGTTTCCTATAAATATAAGATTTTTTACGGAATGAAAAAATTAAAAATTGTATTCTTCCCAGACAAAATAAGTTTTTTTGTCTTTTTGAATTTCTAAATACCCTTCAGAATTATATTGATCTTTATTTAAAAAACAAATAAACCGATGGCCATTATATTTAGTAGTAAGCCCAGGAAAAGATTTAGAGATTTCGAATTTTTCTTCTTTCTCTTTCTTTTCTATTTGATTTTTTTCTAGGTATATCCCAAGTTCTTCTTTAGCTCCTCTAATTAAAGATTCCAAAGGATCTTCTCCTATTATCATTTTTTCTGAAATCGAAGATTCTTTTTTTCTAACTCTAGTTCTTCCGTCTGAAAATACTTGTCTATCTTCTACCAATTTAAAAATTCTTTCTCCGTCTTCGTAAAATATTTCTGCCATCACGAATTCTATTTCTCTTATTATATTCTTTCCTTTTTCCGTGATTAAGCATTCTCCCGATTTTATCTCCGACAATAAATGATCTATAGTTTTAGCATACCCAATTCCCCATTCTCCTAACGGAATACCGAATTTAAGAAGATATTCCCTAAGAGATTTAATGTCCATTTCTTCCCGATGGTAGCTTTCAAAAAGTAATAAATGTTTCATTTTTATTTGCCGTCGGAATCAAAACACTTAAAAGGAACTACATTAGGATATTTAGTGAAAGAATCCAGATTTATCCTTTTTAAATGATTTTCTATTGACGGATAAACTGTAGAAGTTATATACCCGAGATTTCTAGCCAATATTTTTAATATTGGGGAATCTGAAGAGCTTAGATTTATAATAGATCTAAACCCCGAAAGAGAATCTGGGCAATCTTTATCTACTCTTTTTATATCCATTCTTTTAAGAAGATTTTTGTAAGGGAGAATCATTAAAGAATTTTCATCAAAAGTTAGAAGATTTCCGGTTTCTCTATCGGTTTGTTCGGTAGAAGTAAAAGCTTCAGATGCAATTTTTTTAGAAGTCTTTTCTCCTAGAACATTATCGTGAATCCATTTAAGACAGCTTATAAATTTTTCTCCATCAAAGGTTATAGAATTAGCTAAAGAAACTAAAAAATTATTAAGACCCACAAATTCTTCTCTGTCCAGATCCATTTCTCTTCTATTCTTATGAGTAATGGATTCAAAAGCTTCTTTAATGTCTGTTTTTAAATCTTCATAATCTACGTAAGGAATTTCTTTGTACCTTATACAGCTTTTCATTTTTGTATAAGCTTCGGAATATTTAAGTTCCTCTCTTTCTAAATTTTCGGATATTAACTTTCTAGTTTTTGTGTATCTATATTCGGGTTTGATCATCCCGAAAGTTTTCCAATATTTAAGATAGTTACTTAAAAAATCAATAAGATCTTCATTATCTTCTCCCTCTATTTTTCTGTCTTTTTTCCATTTTGGCCAGTTGGAAGGGGTTTTAAGAGAAGTTGTTTCTAAAGATATAGAATATAATCCTCCTTCGAAATAAAAATACGAATAATCTTCTGGATTTTTTATTGAAGAAATTGATTTATTCCAAGCAGATATAAATTCCGGAGAATATGATGATTTTAAATCTCCATCATCTCTTAAAAAATCTTCATCTTCTATATTTACTTTGTAAGACTTTCTTAGAGATTTAGAAAGTTGGTAGACTTCTCCTTTCTTAAAGTCGAAATTTTTATAATCTTTAGGTGAATTTTCTAAAGCTTCTTCGTACTGGATCTTTAATTCTTTAGCAAATTCTGAATTTTTAATAACTATTCTATTTTCGTTTACCGGATAGATTAAAGAATCGAAGGAAAGAATCAAAGTAGATTCGTCTATTCTATCCATTATAGATTCCAAAGATTTTTTTATAGATTTTTTATCTTCGAGAGGAACCCAATCCGAAGCAAGTATTGAATCTAGTAAAGTTCTGTCTATTTCTCCGTTTGTATTTTTATTTCCTTCTATTTTTTGTATAGTAGAAACTACTGCTTTTAATGCTGTATTATAAACCCCCGTAATCCCTCCTTCTCCCGATATAACATCCGAAGCGGAAGGTATAGAAGAAAGAGCTCTTTGTATGTGTGATATTAATCTGGTTCCGCATATTTTTTTATCGGAATCCTTATCACCTAAAGACAAAGGAAATACCGATTTAGAAACCTTTGCTTCTTTACTGTCAAAATCATCTAGAATTTCTTTAAAAACTATAGATTGCTGTGCTTTTGCTCTTGTTAAATCATCTAAAGCCCTATGCGTTAATTCCGTTACGTCCGAATAAACTTTTATAACTTCATCATCTTCTTCTACGTTCTGTATAGCTTTATTTACAGTTTGAACTAAAGCATTATTAAATTCTTCAGAAAATTTATGAACTTGTTTTTCTAAATCTTCCAAAGAATTTCTTCCTCTTTCGGTATAACCAGATTCTGGTCTATCTAAAACCCTTCTTTTTTCGTCAAGTTCTAAAAATATCCTTTTCCAGTCTCTTCCGTATCCATTTTTTTGATTTTTTCCTTCTGCCGAAGAAAGTAGATTAATCAAAGATTTTTTAATAAATTCTAATCTTGTGCTAAATCCTATATGGGATTCGTTGATAAAATAAAAAGATTCGTCTAGCTTCTTTTTTTCATCTTTAACTCTTTCAGCTATAGAATCTAAAGCATTTTGTAAATTTGCAGGAGGAGTTTTAAATCTTTTTAATATTTCAGATTCTTTGTCTTTAGAAAGCTCCGATGTTCTTACCAAAGCTTTACAGAATTTCTTTAAGGCAGAAATATATTCTTCTTTTACTTCGGAATATTTACTGTTTGAAAGTTCTGAATTTTCCGAATAATCTATAAGTCTAGAGACTAAAGTTTTTACTGATTTAGATCCAGATATGCTAGAAAGTTTTTCTCTCATAACATTCGGATTTCTTTCTCTTTTTGGAGCAAGATCGAAATTAACTATCTTAAAACAATTCAATGCATTATCCGATATTTTAGATATTAAAGCATCTACCTTTTCGCTCTCTAAAATTAAAGAAGAGTGGCTATTTAATATCATTTTTGCTATCGGATTATGTACAGAAATATTTTTCATTTTATTTTTTTAATATATATCTCCCGTTCCGGGTTCTTCTTTTTTCTCGGTAGATTTCTTTTGATATAAAGCTCCCAATGTTTTAAGTCCATTTGATATTTCTACGTAAATTTGGGATTGTTTATTTATGCTTTCTATTTTACTTTTAATATCTCCTGGTTTTTTCATTCCTTTTGCTTCTTTTAAAGAATCGAATTTAAGAGAAAGATTTTCTTCAGCTTTTTTTATCAAGGTGTCAGTACTTTCTGCCTCGTTTATAAAATTAAAAATACCTAATTTTTTGAACGTATTAAATCTAATCATTTCTTCTAGCAATAGTTATTTTTCCTCTTAGATCTCTTATCTCTTCTAGATATTTTTCTTTTGCTTCTTTTATTTTTTTCTTCTCCTCATCCAGGTCTTTCCCTTTTAGTTTTTTAGATTCTAGTTGTTTTATTAAAGAATCCTGCTCTATATCCATAGCAACATATCTTTCATTTCTTTCTTTTACTAATCTAGAAAGTAAAGATTTTCTTTCTTTTACCGAAAGGGATTTAATTTTACTCGTAAATTCTTTAATTGGAAGATTTAAATAGAGTTCTTGACTTGCATCTGTACCTTCTCCTGCTTCTGGATTTTCTCCCGAAGATTTTATTGGAGAATCGTCCATAAAAGAAGATCCGAATTTAGATTTAAATTTTTCTTCTTTTTCCTTTGAGGATATTAAAGATTTTTGGTATATACCATATATTCTATCAGCTTCGGATTCGTCATTTAAATCTTTTGCCTTTTTGTGCATTTTCTCAGAAATTTCTGCATTTACCCTAGAAATTTCAACATCCCAATAATCAGAAAGTCTTTCGTTCCCTTTTACTATAGATCTAGCTTTTTTATCTATTGCTTCTGCTCTATCGGTTCTTGCTTTCTGTGCAGTTGAAAGAACATCTCTATTTCTTTTGATCATTCTTTCTATCTTTTTTATTTCAGCAGGATCGCTTTTAGACTGTGCAAGTTCTATTTCTAGTTTATCTTTTTCTATACTTCCATTATCCCAGTCTTTTATGTAATCGTTTTCACTTCTTCTATACGAATCTAGAAGTTCATCCAATTTACTTACAGATCCACCTAAAGATCTACTTAAAAAATTTTTAACTTTATCAAAAAATTGCCCTTCATAAAGGCTTTCCCATTCTTCAAATGATAAATTCATTTTTTTAAATTTATTTTTATTTGGATTCGAAATCCATATCGATCTCAGAAATTTTAGCTAATATTTCTTCAGATTTTTTAGGATTCTTTAAATTTCTAGATATAGAGTTAGAATTTTTTCCTAATCCCCTTAAGACTTCCAATTGTTTTTTTCTTCCCTCTATTTCAGCCTGTATAATTGTTATTTTTTTTCTGTGTTTTTCTTTTTGGGTAGAATTTAAAACTTTATTTTTTTTCTTAAGTTCTTCTTTAGCTCTTTCTTCGTCAGCTTCTAAAGAAGCTATATCTTTTTTAATTTCTTCTATTAAATCTATAATATCTTTAGGGTTTACTTTTTTTACCTTTTCTATTATTTTTTTAGATATAGGATCAGAAACTATATTTTTTTCCTCTTTAGTAATTTTTTCATTCTTTTCAGCTTTTTCCTCTTCGGTCGCTTTAAATTTATTTACTTTTTCTTCTAAATCGGATCTTAATTTTTTAATTTTTTCGGTTAAAACGTCCAATTCTTCGGTAGATTTAGCTCTTTTTTTAGCATAGCTGTATTCTTTATCTGCGATAACAATTTTATCGTCTGCTAGTCCAGCTTCTGCATAAGCTCTCCTTCTTTCATTTCCGTCTATAGCAGTTTCTATTATTTCTTTAGCACTTTCTATTTTAAGTTTTTGAGCTTTAATGTATGCATCGTAAGTATTCTTCTCATCGTCTATTTTTTTCTTTATGGCTTCCATTCTAGGCTTGTCTGCTTCAACTTCAGGAGAAAGTTTATCTAACTCATTCTTATATCCTTCTAGCTTAGTCTCGTAGTCATCTTCTTTCTTCAAAGCATCCAACTGTAAAGCCAAATGAACTTTTCTAGCTTTATCTATATAGCTCACTTTAGAAAGTCCCAAAGGTCCTAAAAAAGTTTTAGATGCCCAGTTAGCAAGCATGTTACCAAAAAGTCCTTCGTTAATAGAAACTAAGGATTCATCGACGCCGAGATCTTTTTTAAGATCATAATATAAATTTTCCAAAATAGAATCAGCAGATTCTAAAAGAGAATAATTTTCATTAAATTGTTTGAAAGAAGGTATGTTTTTCATATTTAAACTTTTTTAATTATATATCTATTTCAATTCTGTTTATTTAGGAACCGTATAAAAGATCAATAAAAAAGTCCTAAGTTTCCTTAGGACTTTCTATTAGGTTAGGTTAGGATTAAGCTAAACCTCCTGTAGGTACGTTAACATAGAATGTCAAGTACATAGTTTCTGGTAAGAAACCAGCTTCTACAAGAGCGTATCTTGATTTAACCGCTATCTTAGGAGACATTGTACCTTCAGAGATAGTTTGGATAGACTCAGCCATCATATAAGGCATGAATTTCAATCCTGGCTCATCATCTCCACCTTTTCTACCAATCAATACTCTTGTATCGTCGTATCTCATGTTTTGATCTACGTATACAGTCATACCAGCTAGAGATCCAACAGGGTAAAGTGTACCGTTGTTTTGAGTTAGAGTGTTTGAGAAAGGAGCA
>Ga0315900_10004898_pt1 | contig 18654 bp, 18 predicted proteins | sample LakEriMetagenome_FD_203521 | JGI IMG/M metagenome (GOLD analysis project Ga0315900, IMG submission 203521) | Freshwater fungal communities from buoy surface, Lake Erie, Ohio, United States - Buoy 12 MA114 | ecosystem: Environmental > Aquatic > Freshwater > Lake > Lake biofilm | place: USA: Lake... | reverse complement strand
AACTGGCGGACGGGGTGGGATTCGAACCCACGGTGGAGTTGCCCCCACGGCGGTTTTCAAGACCGCTGCCTTAAACCACTCGGCCACCCGTCCTCCGCCACGGGTTTTGTGCCGTCGCCGCGCGGTGGGCAAGACCAAGCCAGGTGGAAAGCTCTGGCACGGCGGTTGCTACTACCCAAACGTCATGCGACGGGCGCCGCCCGTGCTGGCAGCTTAGCCTTCCTCAACCTTGCCTTAAGGCCGGTCCGCAAGGACCGGCCTTCTTTTTTGCGCGCAAATCCAGCCGCCCGGACCCCCAAGCGCCACACCTGCACGGCAGCGCCCAAATTCCGGTCAGAAGCGATTCCCAAAATGCGAAGCGTTCCGCGAAGCGGCCTGCCAAAGGTGTTAACCCGGCACCAGCACCGAAACCGCCGCCTGCGCCGCGATCCCTTCGCCACGCCCCGGGAAGCCCAGCCGCTCCGTCGTCGTCGCCTTCACCGAGACGCGCTCGACCGGCACGCCAAGCAGACTGGCCAGGCGCTCGCGCATCGCCGTGGCGTGGGGGGTGATCTTCGGGCGCTCGCAGATCAGCGTCACATCGGCATTCGCGAGCATCCCGCCGCGCGCAGCGATCCGCCCGGCGGCGTGCACCAGGAAGCGCGCGCTGTCGGCATCCTTGTATTGATTGTCGGAGGGCGGGAACCAACGGCCGATATCGCCCTCCGCCAGCGCGCCATAGATCGCATCGCACAGCGCATGGATGCCGACATCCGCATCCGAATGGCCATCGAGCCCCAGGGGCGAGGGAAGGGTGACGCCGCAGAGCACCATCGGCCGGCCCTCCACCAGGCGATGCACGTCGAACCCCGTGCCGATGCGGGGGATCATCCGGGCGAGCATGGCGGCCTCCACCCTGGCGAGGTCCTCGGGCCAGGTGATCTTCACGTTGGATTCCCCGCCCGGCACCAGCGCCACGGCGAGGCCGGCCTGTTCGAGCAGCTGGGCATCATCCGTCGCCTCGCCGGTCGCGGCGCGATGGGCCGCGAGCAGGGGGGCGAAGCGGAAGCCCTGGGGCGTCTGGGCGCGGAACAGCCCGGCGCGGGGCACGGTCTCGAGGATCGTGCCGCCCTTGCCGCGTTTGAGCGTGTCGCTCACCGGCTGGGCCGGGATGGCGCCGGGATGGGTTTCGAGCGCCGCGCGCAGCGCCGCGACCGTGCCGGGCGGGATGATGGGGCGCGCCCCGTCATGCACCAGCACGAGATCGGGCGGATCGGCGGCCAGCGCCTCGAGCCCCGCGCGCACGCTCGCCTGGCGCGTGGCACCGCCGGCGACGGGGGGCAGGCAGGGCAGGCCTTCGAGCAGGCCAGCGACCTCCGCCATCGCGGCCGGGGCACAGACCGGCAGCAGGGCATCCACCCCGCCCTCGCGCAGCAGCGCCTCCGCCGCATGGCGCAGCACGGGGCGCCCGAGCAAAGGGAGGTATTGCTTCGGCTGGGCGGCGCCGAACCGGCTGCCGCTGCCCGCCGCCATCAGAAGCGCCACGCATCGCATGATTGCGAGGCTACCGGCTCCGACCATCGCCGCACAGCCCCCGGGCCAGCAACCTCGGGCGGCAAGCCCTTGTCGTGCCGGAAAAAAGGGCAGTTCTACCCGCCAGCCCAGGGAGTCACATTGCCGGCAGGGCAGGGTGCCGCTACATTGCCCAAATCATGAGCATGCTTCCCGAAACCTCCCCCAGCCTGCCGGCGCTCCGGCCCATCTCCCTCGATTCCCGCACGCGGATCGAGGTGCCGGTGATCCTGGCCCCCATGTCGGGCGTCACGGACCTGCCCTTCCGGCGCCTCGCCAAGGCCGAGGGCACGGGCCTTGTCGTCAGCGAGATGATCGCCTCCAACGCCATGGTGCGGGAGAACCGCACGACGCTGAAGATGGTGGAGGTCGATGGCTTCGGCGGGCCTTCCTCCGTCCAGCTTGCCGGCTGCGATCCGGCCGTGATGGCCGAGGCGGCGAAGCTCGTGGTCGATCGCGGTGCGGCCATCGTGGACATCAATTTCGGCTGCCCCGTGAAGAAGGTGGCCCTCGGCCAGAGCGCCGGCAGCGCGCTGATGCGTGACGAGATCGGCGCGGCGCGCATCCTCGAAGCCGTGGTCAAGGCCGTTTCGGTGCCGGTCACGCTCAAGATGCGCATGGGCTGGGACCATCAGTCGCTCAACGCGCCGCGCCTGGCGAAGATCGCGGAGGAATGCGGCATCCGCCTGGTCACGGTGCATGGCCGCACGCGGCAGATGTTCTACACCGGCACCGCCGACTGGGCCTTCGTCGCCACGGTGAAGCAGGCCGTCGCGCTGCCCGTCATCGTCAATGGCGACATCCTCACGCCGCTGCACGCCGCCGAGGCGCTGCGCCAATCGGGGGCGGATGGCGTGATGATCGGGCGCGGCTGCTATGGCCGGCCCTGGCTTCCCAAGCAGGTGGCCGACTACCTCGCCACCGGCACGCTGCCCGAGGATCCGCCGTTGGAGGCGCAACTGCGCATCCTGCTGACGCATTACCACGCCATGCTCGACCATCACGGGCGCGACCCCGGCATGCGGCTCGCGCGCAAGCACATCTCCTGGTACTCCAAGGGTCTGCCGGGCAGCGCGGAGTTCCGCGCCGAGGTCAACCGCACCGACACGGTCGAGGCGGTGCTGGACCTCATCGCACGCTTCTATGAACCGCTGATCGCACGCGGCGTGCGCGCCAGCCCGACCGCTGGCGATGCCGGGGATGCGGAGCTTCTCGCGGCATGAGGGATGGCGGCCTGACCCGCGCGGTGCGCGTGCTGCGCCCCGCCCTGCCGCGCGGCGAAGGGATCGCTCGCCCGGCCAGGGCCATGGATGCGATGGCGGTACTCGGCGCGCTGCCGGTCGCGACCGTGGTGCTGGATGGCGAGGATGGCTTCCACTTCGCCAACCCCGCCGCCGAGCTGTTCTTCCAGCACTCCGCCGCCTCGCTCGCGCAGATGTCGCTGCGTGACCTGCTGCCGATCGACAACCGCATCTTCGGCGTGCTCGCCCAGGTGCGCGCGCATGACGCGCCGGTCTCCGACCATGATTTGACGTTGCAGAGCCCCCGCCTCAACCGGCTCGGCGTCGCCGCGCAGGGTGCGCCTTTTCCGGAATTGCCGGGCGGGGTGGTGCTGACGCTGCAGGATGGCTCGACCGCGCAGATGCTCGACCGGCAGCTGAATTTCCGCGGCGCCGCGCGCGGGGCCTCCGCCATGGCGGAGATGCTCGCCCACGAGGTGAAGAACCCGCTCTCCGGCATCCGCGGCGCCGCCCAACTGCTCGAACAGGGGGCGAGCGAGGGCGACCGTGAGCTTTGCCTGTTGATCCAGGACGAAGCCGACCGCATCCGCAACCTGGTCGAGCGCATGGACATGTTCTCCGAGCGCCCGATCGAGCGCGCCGCGGTGAACATCCATGAGGTGCTCGACCATGTGCGGCGCATCGCGCTCTCCGGTTTCGCCGCGCATCTGAGAATCCATCAGGAATACGACCCCTCTTTGCCGCCGGTCTGGGGCAATCGCGACCAGCTTGTGCAGATCCTGCTCAACCTGGTGAAGAACGCCGCCGAGGCGGTGGATGGGCGCGAGGGCGAGATCCACCTCGTCACCGCCTATCACCACGGCGTGCGCATCGCCGTGCCGGGCTCGCGGGAGCGCATGCACCTGCCGCTGCAGGTCGCGGTGCGCGACAATGGGCCGGGGATCGCCGAGGAAATTCGCGCCAATCTCTTCGAGCCCTTCGTCACCACCAAGCGGGGCGGGCAGGGGCTCGGCCTCGCGCTGGTGGCCAAGCTCGTCGCCGACCAGGGGGCGCTGATCGAATGCGACAGCCGCCCCGGCCGCACCTCCTTCCGCCTTTCCCTGCCGGCGCCACCTGCGCGCCGACGTGAGCCTGGAGCCGCCCCGCATGAGTGAAACCACCGCCCAGGCCCAGCGCACCATCCTGATCGCGGATGACGACCGCGCGATCCGCACCGTGCTGAGCCAGGCGCTCGGCCGCTCGGGCTATCATGTGCGCGCCACCTCCTCAGCCGCCACGCTCTGGCGCTGGGTGGAGGATGGGGAAGGGGACCTCGTGATCACCGATGTGGTCATGCCCGATGAGAACGGGCTCGACCTCGTGCCCCGCATCCGCCGCGTGCGTCCCGAACTGCGCGTGGTGGTGATGAGCGCGCAATCCACCTTCTCCACCGCGCTGAAGGCGACCCAGCGCGGCGCCTTTGAATACCTGCCCAAGCCCTTCGACCTGAAGGAGCTTCTGGCCGTCGTCGGCCGCGCGCTCGCCGCCCCCCATGTCGCCGAGGCGAATGAGGGCGAGGAGCCGGAGGAACGCCTGCCGCTGGTCGGCCGCTCCGCCGCGATGCAGGAGATCTACCGCACCGTCGCGCGGCTCACGACCACCGACCTCACCGTGATGATCACGGGCGAGAGCGGCACGGGCAAGGAACTGGTGGCGCGCGCGCTGCATGATTACGGCCGGCGCCGCAGCGGGCCCTTCGTCGCCATCAACATGGCCGCCATCCCGCGCGAGCTGATCGAGAGCGAGCTGTTCGGCCATGAGCGCGGCGCCTTCACCGGCGCGCTGAACCGCGGCGTCGGGCGCTTCGAGCAGGCGGCTGGCGGCACGCTGTTCCTGGACGAGATCGGCGACATGCCGGCCGAGGCGCAGACGCGCCTGCTGCGCGTGTTGCAGGAGGGCGAGTTCACCACGGTGGGCGGCCGCCAGCCGATCAAGGCGAATGTGCGCATCGTCGCCGCCACGCATCGCGACCTGCGCCAATCCATCCGCAGCGGCATGTTCCGCGAGGACCTGTTCTACCGCCTCAACGTCGTGCCCATCCGCCTGCCGCCGCTGCGCGAACGGCTTGAGGATATCCCGCTGCTCGCGCGCCATTTCCTCGAACGTGCGCGGGCCGCCGGCCTGCCGCTCAAGCAGCTCGACCCCTCCGCCATGGACCGGCTGAAGCAGCATGCTTGGCCGGGCAATGCGCGTGAGCTCGAGAACCTGATGCGCCGCCTCGCCGCGCTCTATCCGCAGGAGAGCATCGGCGCCGATGCCGTCGCCGCCGAGTTGGCCGAGGCCGCGCTGCCCGCCGAGGAAGGCCCGCGCGCGCCCGAGACGCTGGAGCAATCGGTGGAGCGGCACCTCGCCGGCTTCATGTCCGCCCATCGCGACGGCATGCCGATCCGCGACCTCTATGATCGTGTGCTGGCCGAGGTGGAGCGCCCGCTTTTGAAGCTCGCGCTGAGTGCCACGCGCGGCAACCAGATCAAGGCCGCGGCGATGCTCGGGCTGAACCGCAACACGCTGCGCAAGAAGCTGCGCGAGCTCGACCTGCCGGTTGTGCGGGGCCTGCCGTGAAGCGGGGGAAGCGCGCTTCGTGAGGGCTGTCTGAGCATGGCCGCACCCGGCGCGGCGCGCCTCAGATGGCGCGACATGCTGTTCGGCCGGGCGACGACGCTCGGCCTCGCCATCACGGCCGTGCTGCTGGGCATCGTCACCTTCGTATTGCTGGCCGGCGGTAGCCCCTTCGGGCCGACGCGCCCGGGCCAGATCGTGGGCATGGTGCTGGCCAATGCCGGGGTGCTGCTGCTGCTCGCGGCCTCGCTCGCCTCGCGGCTCGTGCGCGTCTGGGCGGAGCGCCGGCGTGGCAGCGCGGGCTCGAAGCTGCATGTGCGGCTCGTGCTCATGTTCGGCGGCGTGGCGGTGGTGCCGGCGCTCATCGTCGCGGCCTTCGCGGCGATCTTCTTCAACCTGGGCATCCAGGCCTGGTTCTCAGACCGCGTGCGCAACACGCTGGAGGCCTCGCTGGTGGCGTCACGCGCCTGGCTCGACCAGCATCGCGACGAGATCCGCGTCGATGCGCTGGCCATGGCGGCGGATCTCAACCGCGCCGCGCAGCTCTTCCTGCCCGACAACCAGCCCGCCTTCGAACGCCTGCTCGCGACTCAGGCCTCAATCCGCGGCCTGACCGAGGCGGTGGTCTTCGAACCCACGCTGGGCCGCGTGCTGGCCCAGGCCGGCTTCCTCGCCGGCGGCGTGATCGAGGCCCCGCCCGCCTGGGCGCTGGAGCAGGTCCGCCAGGGCGAGGTCGCGGTGGTGCCGGCGGAGAGCGATGCCCGCGTGCGCGCCATCGCCAATCTCGACTACCCCACGGGGATGCTGCTGCTGATCGGCCGGCCGCTGGATGGCTCGGTGCTGGAGCACATGCGGACCACCGAGCTCGCTTTCCAGGAATACGACCAGCTCGACCGCAACCGCGGCTCGCTCCAGGTCACCTTCGCGCTGATCTTTGCCTGCGCCGCACTTCTGGTGCTGCTGGCGGCCGTGCTGGTGGGCCTCGTCATCGCCAACCAGATGGCGCGCCCGATCTCGCGCCTCATCACCGCGGCCGAGCGCGTGCGCGCGGGCGACCTTTCGACCCGCGTCGAGGAAGGCACGCAGGATGATGAGCTCGCCACCCTCTCGCGCGCCTTCAACCGCATGACCAACCAACTCTCCGCCCAGCGCGGCGAGCTGATGGAGGCCTATCGCCAGATCGACGAGCGCCGCCGCTTCACGGAGACCGTGCTCTCCGGCGTGTCGGCCGGCGTTGTGGGCCTGGATGCCGAGGGGCGGATCAACCTGCCCAATCGCAGCGCGAGCCAGTTGCTCGGCCTCGACCTCGATGCCGCGATCGGGCTTTCGCTGGCCAAGGTGGTGCCGGAATTCGCCGCCCTCATCGCCGAGATGCGCGAACAGCCCGAGCGTGCGCGCACCGCGGAGATCCCGCTGGGGGCCGCCAGCCTGCACCGCACCCTGATCGCGCGCATCGGCGCCGAGACCCAGGGCGGGCGCGTGACCGGCTATGTGCTGACCTTCGATGACATCACCGAGTTGCAATCCGCCCAGCGCAAGGCCGCCTGGGCCGATGTGGCGCGGCGCATCGCGCATGAGATCAAGAACCCGCTGACCCCCATCATGCTCTCGGCCGAGCGGCTGAAGCGCAAATATCTCAAGGAGATCTCGACCGACCCCGAGACCTTCCGCAGCCTGACCGACACCATCGTCCGTCAGGTCGGCGACATCGGCCGCATGGTGGATGAGTTCTCCGCCTTCGCCCGCATGCCCCAGCCGGTGCTGCGCCCCGAGGATCTGGGGCAGGTGGTGCGGGAGGCGCTGGTGCTGCAACAGGCGGCGCACCCGGAGATCCTCTATGTCACCGACATTCCCAGCCCCGCGCCGCGGCTGAACCTGGACCGCCGTCTGATCGGTCAGGCGCTCACCAACCTGCTGCAGAACGCCGCCGACGCCGTGGCCGCCGTACCGCGCACGGAGGGCGAGCAGGGCCGCATCGGCATCCGAATCGAGCCGGTGGGGGAGGGCATCGCTGTGGTGATCGAGGATGACGGGCTCGGCCTGCCCGCGGGGGAGGAACGCGCGCGGCTCACCGAGCCCTATGTCACCCACAAGCCCAAGGGCACGGGCCTCGGTCTCGCGATCGTGAAGAAGATCATGGAGGACCATGGCGGCCGCCTGGCGCTGGAGGACCGGCCCGAGGGCCGGGGTGCACGCGCGATGCTGGTGTTGCCGCCGATGGAGTCGGAGGGCCATGGTGCACCCATGGGTGCGATAGCCATGTCCGAGGGAGGGTCGATCCGCCATGGCGCATGAGATCCTGATCGTCGATGACGAGCCCGATATCCGCGCGCTGATCGAGGGCATCCTCTCCGACGAGGGCTATGAGACTCGCCAGGCCGCCAATTCCGACCAGGCCATCGCGGCCTTCCGGGCGCGGCGGCCTTCGCTGGTGATCCTCGACATCTGGCTGCAGAATTCGCGGCTTGACGGTCTGGGCATCCTCGCCGCGCTGCATGGCGAGGAACCGCGCGTGCCCTGCGTGATGATCTCGGGCCACGGCAATATCGAGACCGCCGTCCAGGCTATCCAGAACGGCGCCTACGACTTCATCGAGAAGCCCTTCAAGTCGGACCGCCTGCTGCTGGTCATTGCCCGCGCGCTGGAAGCCGCCCGGCTGCAACGCGAGAACAGCGAATTGCGCCTGCGCGCGGGGGGCGAGGCCGAGCTGGTCGGCACCTCCGCTCCATTGGCCCAGCTGCGCCAGGCGATCGAGCGCGTCGCACCCACCGGCTCGCGCGTCTTGATCAGCGGCCCGGCCGGGGCGGGCAAGGAGGTCGCGGCGCGGATGCTCCATCTGCGCAGCCGCCGCGCCGATGGCCCCTTCGTTGCGCTGAACTGCGCCACCCTCGCCCCGGGGCGCTTCGAGGAAGAGCTGTTCGGCGTGGAGGCCGGGCCCGACCCCGTCTCCCAGCCACGCCGCGCGGGGGTGCTGGAACGCGCCCATGGTGGCACGCTGCTGCTGGATGAGGTGGCGGACATGCCGCTCGAGACCCAGGGCAAGATCGTGCGCGCGCTGCAGGAGCAGGGGTTCGTGCGCATGGGCGGGGCGCAGCGCGTCAATGTCGATGTGCGGGTCATCGCCACCACCAGCCGCGACCTCCAGGCCGAGATCGCCGCTGGGCGGTTCCGCGAGGATCTCTACTACCGCCTCGCCGTCGTGCCGCTGCGTGTGCCCCCCTTGCGCGAACGGCGCGAGGATATCCCCACCTTGGCGCGCTATTTCATGGCGCGCTCTGGTGCCACTTCTGGCATGGCGCCGCGCGAATTGAGCGAGGATGCGCTGGCCGCCATGCAGGCCTATGACTGGCCCGGCAATGTGCGCGAGCTGCGCAACCTGATCGACTGGCTGCTGATCATGGCGCCGGGCGATGCGCGCGAGCCGATCCGGCCCGAGATGCTGCCCCCCCAGGTCGGCTCCGCCGCGCCGGCGGTCCTGAAGCTCGACCGATCGAGCGAGATCATGACGCTGCCGCTGCGCGAGGCGCGCGAATTGTTCGAACGCCAGTATCTGGAAGCGCAGCTGCTGCGCTTTGGCGGCAATATCAGCCGCACCGCCGCCTTCGTGGGCATGGAGCGCAGCGCCCTGCACCGCAAGCTGAAATTCCTTGGCGTGCAGGCGGATGACCGCAGCCCCGCGCCGGCCCCGAACGCCTGATCGAGAGAGAGCCCGCCACCGATGTCCAAGATCGCCTACGTCAACGGCCGCTACCTGCCGCAGCCCGACGCATCCGTGAACATCGAGGATCGCGGCTACCAGTTCGGCGACGGCATCTATGAGGTCGTGCACCTCTATGACGGCCGCTATGTGGATGAGGACCTGCACCTCGCCCGCCTCGAACGCAGCTTGCGGGAGATCGCGCTGCCGATGCCGATGTCGCGCGCGGCCCTTTCGATGGTGCTGCGCGAGGTCGCGCGCCGGAACCGCGTGACGGAAGGCCTGCTCTACATGCAGGTGACACGCGGCGTCGCACGTCGGGACCACGCCTTCCCATCGAAGCCCGTGCCGCCGGCGCTGGTGGTGACGGTGAAGCGCATCGCGGCCTATCCGACCGACATCGACAAATGGGCCTCCTCCTGCATCACCCTGCCGGACCTCCGCTGGGCGCGGCGCGACATCAAGTCGGTGAACCTGCTGCCCAATTGCCTGGCCCGCCAGGCAGCGCGCGAGAAGGGCGCGATCGAGGCGATCCTGTATGACGAGGCCACGGGCATGGTCACCGAAGGGGCGGCCACCACCTTCTGGATTGTCGATGAGCAGGGTGCGATCCGCACGCGCTACCTCGACCACGTCATCCTGCCCGGCTGCACGCGCGGCGCGCTGATGGCCGAGCTCAAGCTCGCCGGCATTCCCTATGACGAGCGCGCATTCTCCATCGAGGATGTGAAGCGCGCACGGGAGGCCTTCATCACCTCCGCCACCTCCTTCGTGAAGCCGATTACCAAGATCGACGGCGCGCCGGTGGGCGATGGCAAGGTGGGCCCTGTGGTGCGTCGCCTGTTCGAGATTTTCGCGCGGCATGTGAAGGGCGACATCAAGAATGCGGCCTAGCTGCGTTCTTTGGGATTGGGACAACACGCTGGTCGATGGCTGGGCGGCGATCCAGCAGGGGCTGAACGCCACCTTCCGCGCCTTCGCCATGCCGGAATGGGACCGCACGCAGGTGCTGGGCAATGTCCGCCGCTCTCTGCGCGACAGTTTTCCCGACCTGTTCGGCGACCAGTGGGAGAGGGCGCGGGACATCTTCTACACCGAGGTGCGCGCCTGCCATCTCGATGTGTTGAACCCGATGCCGGGCGCGGCTGAGGCCATCGCCGCCGCCGCAACGATCGGCCCGCAGGGCGTGGTCTCCAACAAGCAGGGCCCTCTGCTGCGCGCGGAGGCCGCGCATCTGGGCTGGTCGGGGCATTTCGGCACGCTGGTGGGTGCGGGCGATGCGCCAGCCGACAAGCCCGACGCCGCGCCGCTGCTCATGGCGCTCGCCGTGCTCGGCATCCCGCCAAGTGAGCGGGTCTGGTATGTCGGCGACACGGCGCTGGACATGCAGGCGGCGCGCGCTGCTGGCTGCAAAGCCGTGCTTGTCGGCGGTGCGCCGCATGATGGTGGGCTCGACCACGCCCGCCCCGATCTCGCCTTCGACGACGCGATGGCACTCCGTGCTGCACTGCACCGTCTTGCCAGAACCCCCTCCCTGGGTGGAAGCTGACAGACTGATCGTGCGGCCCCACCGCGCATCGCTTGAGGCAGACCTGCCACCAACAAGAAGGAACCACCCTCCGTGGCCGCCGAGAAGTCGCAGAATGTGCAGGACGTCTTCCTGAACCACGTCCGAAAATCAAAGACCCCCGTCACCGTCTTCCTGGTGAACGGCGTGAAGCTCCAGGGCATCATCACCTGGTTCGACAATTTCTCGGTGCTGCTGCGCCGGGATGGTCACACGCAGCTGGTCTACAAGCATGCGATCAGCACGGTGATGCCGGGCGGGCCGATCATGCTGTTCGACCCCACCACCGCCGGCGCCGCCACCACCGCAACCGGCGAAGCCGCCCCCCCGCGTGAAGGCCGCCTCACCCTGGGGCGCGAGGTGAATCCTGTCGGGTCCGTTGACTGATACGCCCCGCGCGACGCCGGGCGGCCCGCCCACCGGGCGCGAGACCAAGGCCGGGCCGACCAAGGCCGCGGTGATCCTGCCGCATGAGCGTTTCGGCCGGCCCGAACCGCTGCGCGGCGAGCCCGCGGCGCATCGCGCGGCGGAGGCGAAGCTGGCCGAGGCGGTGGGGCTCACCGCTTCCATCGGCCTCACCATCGTGCACACCGCGATCTTCCCGCTGCGCGCCACCCGCCCCTCCACCCTGCTCGGCGAGGGCCAGGTGGAGATGGTGCATGAGGCGATCGAGAAGCAGGGTATCACCGTGGTGGTGGTCGATGCCGCGCTCTCCCCGGTGCAGCAGCGCAACCTTGAGCGCGCCTGGGGGGCCAAGGTCATCGACCGTACCGGGCTCATCCTGGAGATATTCGGCGAACGCGCAGTCACGCGTGAGGGCACGCTGCAGGTCGAGCTTGCGCATCTCTCCTACCAGCGCACGCGGCTCGTGCGGTCCTGGACGCACCTTGAGCGCCAGCGCGGCGGCTTCGGCTTCCTTGGCGGCCCGGGCGAATCGCAGATCGAGCTCGACCGCCGCCTGATCGATGACCGCATCATCAAGCTGAAGAAGGAGCTTGAGACGGTGCGCCGCACGCGCGGCCTGCACCGCCATGCCCGCGCGCGCGTGCCGCACCCGGTGGTCGCACTTGTCGGCTACACCAATGCCGGCAAATCCACGCTGTTCAACGCGCTGACCGGGGCAGGGGTGCTGGCCCAGGACCAGCTCTTCGCGACCCTCGATCCCACGATGCGTGCCATCAAGCTGCCTTCGGGCCGCACGGTCATCCTCTCCGACACGGTGGGCTTCATCTCCGACCTGCCGACGCAACTCGTCGAGGCCTTTCGCGCGACGCTCGAGGAAGTGGCCGCGGCGGATATCATTCTGCATGTACGCGACGCCTCGCACCCCGATACCGGCGCGCAGCGCGCCGATGTGCTCGGCGTGCTGGCCGAACTCGCCGAGGGGCCGAACGCGCCGCTCGATGAGGGCTGGCCAGCGCGGGTGCTGGAGGTGCTGAACAAGGCGGACCTGCTCGGCGGCGTCGATGCGGTGCCGCCCATGGAGGGCACCATCGCCGTCTCCGCCCTGACCGGGGATGGGCTGGATGCGCTGCGCAACGCGCTGGATGCGCGGCTTTCGGCGGGGATGGAGACGGCGGACTACGCCATCCCGCCGCAGGATGGCGCGCGGCTCGCCTGGCTCTACGAACATGGCGAGGTGCTGGCGCGCAGCGATGCGGAGGAGGCGATCCGCCTGACCGTGCGCCTCACCCCTGCCAATCGCGCACGCTTCGAACAGGGCGGCTGATGCGCTTCGATGCCAAGGCAGCGCGCGCCGTCGCCGCGCTGCTGCGCGCGGCGAGCCGGGCGGAGATCCTGCCCCGCTTCCGCCGCCTCGCCCCGGAATCCGTGCGCGCCAAATCCGGCCCGCTCGACCTGGTGACCGAGGCCGATGAGGCGGCCGAGCGCGTGATCGTCGCCGGGCTGCGCGCCCTGTTCCCGGGCTGCGTCGTGGTGGGGGAGGAAGGCACGGCGGCCGATGCCGCGCTGCTCACCAAGCTGCACGATGCGGACCTCGCCTTCGTGGTGGATCCGGTGGACGGCACGGCGAATTTCGCCGCCGGCGTGCCGCTCTTTGGCTGCATGGCGGCCGCCTTCGTACGCGGCGAGGTCGTGGGCGGGTGGATCCATGATCCGCTCGGCGATGACACGGTGCTGGCGCTGCGGGGCGAGGGCGCCTGGGTCGAGGATGGGGCAGGGGTGCGGCTCGGCGATCTGCGCGTCGCGGCCCCGGTGCCGGTTTCGCGCATGGTGGGTGCCGTCTCCTGGGGCTTCATGCCGGAGCCCTTGAAGTCGCGCGTTGTCTCCCGCCTGCCGCGCCTGGCGGGCACGCTGAATTTCCGCTGTGCCGCGCATGAGTATCGCCTGACGGCGAGCGGGCATGCGCATCTGCAGGTCTACAACAAACTCATGCCTTGGGATCACGCGCCCGGCTGGCTGCTGCACCGCGAGGCCGGGGGCTATTCGGCACGCTTCGATGGCAGCGCCTATGAGGCCTCGCACCACCTCTCGGGCGGTCTGATTTGCGCGCCCGACCGCGCTTCCTGGGAGGAAGCCTGCGCCGCGCTGCTCGACCCGTGAGCGATGCGGATGACGAGGAGGAGGATGCCGGCCCGCCCGGCCTGCCCGCCGGCACACCCTTCTACATGACGCCCGCCGGCCATGCCGCGCTGCGCGAGGAACTCCGCAAGCTCTGGGATGAGGAGCGGCCCAAGGTGGTGGAGGTGGTGAGCTGGGCCGCGGGGCTGGGCGACCGCTCCGAGAATGCGGACTACCAATACGGCAAGCGGCGCCTGCGCCAGATCGACGGGCGCGTGCGCTTCCTGCGCAAGCGGCTGGAGCGCGTGCAGGTGGTGGACCCCGCCGCGCAGACCCGGCGCGACCAGGTGTTCTTCGGCGCGACGGTGACCTACGCGCGCCTCTCCGACGATGCGGAGGTGACGATCACCATCGTCGGCGTCGATGAGGCGGACAGCACGGCCGGGCGCATCTCCTGGGTCGCCCCCGTGGCGCGCGCGCTGCTCGGCGCCAAGGTGGGCGACACGCGCAAGCTGCGCACCCCGGCCGGGCCTGAGGAGATCGAGGTGGTCTCCATCACTTATCCGGGCTGAGATGCGCCGATGAACCTCCCGCCTGATCTTGCCGGCACGCTGGTCAGCCTCGGCCTCGCCTTCTTCCTCGGCGCGCTGATCGGGGCGGAGCGGCAATACCGCGAGCGCAACGCCAATTTGCGCACCCATGTGCTGGTCGCCATCGGCTCCGCGCAATTTGTCGATCTCGGCATGTTGCTGACCTCGGGCGATGGCGCGATGCGCGTGGTGGCGAATGTGGTGACCGGGGTGGGCTTCCTCGGCGCGGGGCTGATCCTGAAGGACGGCACGCATATCCGCGGGCTGAACACAGCGGCGACCGTCTGGTGTTCGGCCGCGGTCGGCGCCTGCGCGGGGGCGGATCTGCCGGCCCAGGCCGTGGTGCTGACGGCCGCCGTGCTGCTGGCCAATACGGCGCTGCGCCCCGTGGTCAACGCCATCAACCGCATTCCGCTGCGCGAGCAGGAGAGCGAGGCGCATTACGAGGTCACCGTCACCGTCGCCCCCGAGCAGGTGCCCGCGGCGCGCGAGGCGATGAAGGCGGCGCTCGATTCCGCCCATTACCCCATCGCCCATGTCGAGGCGCATGTGCAGGGCGCGGGAGCGACGATGGTGGTGGCGGACCTGATCGCCACCTCGGTCAGCGCGGCGGAACTCGACCGGGTGGTGGCGATGCTGAAGCGCGTGCCGGGGGCGACCGACGCGGCCTGGACGCGCAGCGGCAGCCATTGATGCCCCCCTTCCGATAAGCATCATCCAGGATGGTGATGCGCGCCGCGACGGGCGCGGCCTATCTTGCGGGCAATCCACGGAGTTCCCGCCATGACCGATCCCACCGACCCGCTGCCCCCCGGCCTCGAGACCGTGCTGCTGCCCCGCGCGCATGACATCGGCGGCTTCGAGGTGCGCCGCGCCCTGCCGGCGCGGGAACGGCAGATGGTCGGCCCCTTCATCTTCTTCGACCAGATGGGCCCGGGCGAATTCCTGACCGGCAAGGGCGTGGATGTACGCCCGCACCCGCATATCGGGCTCTCCACCGTCACCTACCTCTTCGAGGGCGAGATCCTGCACCGCGACAGCCTCGGCACCGAATTACCGATCGCGCCGGGCGACGTGAACTGGATGACGGCGGGAAGGGGGATCGTGCATTCCGAGCGCACCGCGGTTGCGCGCCGGGCGGCGCCGCACCGGCTCTCGGGCATCCAGTCCTGGGTCGCGCTGCCGAAGGAGCAGGAGGAGATCGCGCCGGATTTCGCCCATCACGGCGCGGCCAGCCTGCCGCTGGTGAAGGATGCCGGGCTGACATTGCGGCTGATCGCGGGCGAGGGGTGGGGGCTGCGCGCGCCGGTCGCCACCCCCTCGGCGCTGTTCTACGCGGACGCCATTCTCGCGCCCAGTGCGGCGGTGCCCATGCCCGACCAGCATGAGGAACGCGCGGCCTACGTCTTCTCGGGCAGCGTCGAGGTGGCCGGCACGGTCTTCGAGGCCGGGCGGATGCTGGTGTTCCGACCCGGCGATGCGATGTCGCTGCGCGCCGGGCGGGAAGGGGCCAGGCTGCTGCTGCTCGGCGGCGCGGCCATGGATGGGCCGCGCTACCTGTTCTGGAACTTCGTGAGTTCCTCGCGCGAGCGGATCGAGCAGGCCAAGGCGGATTGGGCGCGCGACCGGTTCGGCACGCCCGTGCCCGGCGAGACGGAATGGATCCCGCTGCCGGAGAAGCGGGTGGTCCAGGCGGGGCAGTAAAGTCTGTAAAGACGCCGTAGTAGCGCTACGTCACTCGGCAATCTGGCCTGGCGCGGCGGTGAACAGCCGTCGCCAGGCCGCGGGGCCGAGCAGCCGAGCCATCTGCCGCAGGGCGAAATAGGGCAGCAATATCAGCCATATGAGCAGCAGCGAGGCGCCGATCTCACCCAGCCGGGCGAGCAGGTGATCGGCCAGCACGCCGCGCAGATCCTCATGGTGGATCAGGCCGATCACGACCTCCTCCAATACGGTGAATCCAGCCAGCAGCAGCAGGAAGGCGGAGGCATTGCCCAGCACCGCCACCGGCAGCGCCCGGCGCGCGAGGCGCCGCTCAAGCCCCGCCGCCTGGCCGAGCATCATGAATTTCGCCAGCACCAGCGCCTTCACCACCGCCGTGCCATAGGGCACCGCGCCGAAGCGGTGCTCGCCCAGCAGCGCCGCCTTGTAGAGCAGCACCGCGCCCAGCGCGACGTAGAGATAGGCGGATAGCGCGGCGTATTCCCGCAACTCATGGCCCAGCCGCTGCTTCACGCTCGGCTTGTCGGTATGCGCCATCAGGCCATCCCCTTGGTTCTACGCCTTTTCGGCCCGTTTCGCTGCCTGCCAGAGCGCTTCCATCTCCGCCAGAGTCGCATCCGCGGGCGCGCGGCCGCCTTCGGCCAGGGCGGCCTCGACGGCGCCGAAGCGGCGTTCGAACTTGGCATTGGCGGCGGCGAGGCAGGCCTCAGGGTCCAGATCCAGCTTCCGCGCCAAGTTCACCACGACGAAGAGCATGTCGCCCAGTTCATCCGCCTGGCGCGCCTTATCCATACTGGGCAATTCGGCGCGCAGCTCGGCCGATTCCTCCTCCAGCTTGTCGAGCACGGTGCCGGGCTCGGGCCAGTCGAAGCCCACGCGCGCGGCGCGGCGGGAAAGCTTGAGCGCGCGGGTCAAGGCGGGCAAGGCGAGCGGCACGCCCGCCAGTACGCCGGTCTCGGCGCGGCTGGCGCGTTCGGCGGCCTTCTGGACCTCCCAGGCGCTGGTCTGGGCCTCGGCGGTGCGGGTCTCGGCGTCGCCGAAGACATGGGGGTGGCGGCGGATCATTTTGGCGCTGATCGCCTCGGCGATCTCGGCGAAGCCGAAATGCCCAGCCTCGGCCGCCATCTGCGCGTGATAGACGACCTGGAACAGCAGATCGCCCAGCTCATCCATCAGCTGCGGGAAATCCGGCCCGCGGGCGATGGCGTCCGCGACCTCATAGGCTTCCTCGATCGTGTAGGGCGCGATTGTCGCGAAATCCTGCACACGGTCCCAGGGGCAGCCATCGGGCGCGCGCAGCCGCGCCATGATGTCGAGCAGGCGGGTCAGGGCAGCGGCGGGATCGACTTTGGGATCGGACATCGGCAGCTCCGGGCGGGGAGGGTTTCTCTGCGGCGCGGCGTGGCCTTGGGCAAGCGGCTCGGCGCGGTTTATCCCCAGATACGATTGCCGCATAAGGAATATTATGGAAAGTTTTTGGTCTGGGGATAAGCCGGTGGATGGCAGCGGCCCTGGCCGCGCGGAGGGTTCAATCCGGGCAGCGGAATGGCAGGAAGCTGCTCGCGGCCCCCGCATTCATCGCGGCGATGGTCATGGCGTCCGCCAAGTGAGTCTCGGCCGGGCCACGCGGGCAGATCGGCGCGCGGGAGCGGCAGCCGGAGTCCAGGAAGGTCTGGTGCGCCGCCACGAAGCCGAGCGAGATCGCCGTGAGGTCGAAATGCCGCTGCGCGGCGGCCCAATCCGCGGCGTAGCGCGGGCAGCGCGGCGATGGCTGGGCGGCGGCTTGGCTGCTCGCCAGAAAGGCCAGCAGCGCGAGCCACCTCACCCCTCCGGGACCTCCAGCACCATGCCGTCATGGCCGGGCTCGATGCCGGGCGGCAGATTGGCGCAAAGCCAGGCCCAGTCGAGGTCGCTGCTCATATGCGTCAGCACGCAGCGCCGCGGCCGCAGCCGCGCCACCCATTCCAGCACACGCCCCACATTGGCATGCACCGGGTGATAGGCGCGCTGCAGGCACCCCACGACCCAGGTATCCAGCCCTTCCAGCGCCTCCAGGCTTTCTTCCGGAAGCGTGACGACATCGGTGGAATAGGCGAAGCGGCCGATGCGGAAGCCCAGCGTTTCCATGACCCGATGGTCCTGGCGAAAGACGCGCACGGGCATGCCGGCCATGGCCACCGTCTCGCCCGGGGCGACGGCGCGCGGCGTCAGCGCCGGGCGGAAGAAGGTCGGCGGCGTGGGCGGGCGGAAGGCGTAATCGAAGCGGGTCTTGAGCTCGGAGAGCGTCTGGTAGGTGCCAAAGGCGTCGATCGAGGCGCCGCGCAGCCGGTTCACGATGCGCAGTTCATCCAGCCCCATGATGTGGTCGGCATGGGAATGGCTGAAGGCCACGGACTCAAGCTCCGCGAGGCCAGTTGCGAGCAGTTGGCTGCGCAGATCCGGCCCGGCATCAATCAGCAGCCGCCGCCCGGCGCCGTTCTCGACCACGGCGGAGGTCCGGCTGCGGCGGTTGCGCGGCTCGGCCGGGTCGCATTGCCCCCAATCGCCATGCCCGCCTGGCCCGCCCAGCAGCGGCACGCCCCCCGAGCCCCCCACCCCGAGCAGCGTGACGCGCAGCACCGCTCAACCCACCGCGCGCGGAAACAGGCGGCGGAAATTGGCGGTGGTGAGCGCCGCAAGCTCGGTGAGCGGCAGCCCCCTCACCTCCGCCAGCCTTGCGGCCGTGAAGGCCGTAAAGGCGGGCTCGCAACGCTTGCCGCGATGCGGCACGGGGGCGAGGTAGGGGCTGTCCGTCTCCACCAGCAGGCGCTCGGCCGGGGCTTCGGCGGCGATGGCGCGGATCGAGTCCGATTTCGGGAAGGTCAGCATGCCCGAGAAGCTGAGATAGCCGCCGAGCGCCACGGCGCGGCGCGCCAGCTCGGCGCCAGAGGAGAAGCAGTGCAGCAGGAAGGGAAATTCGCCCTGCGCGTGCTCGTCTTCCAGGATCGCCGCGATATCGGCGTCCGCGTCGCGCGCATGCACCACGAGCGGCAGGCCGGAGACGCGGGCGGCGGCGATATGCGCGCGGAAACCCGCCTGCTGCTCCGGCCTTGGCGCCTTGTCGTAGAAATAGTCGAGCCCGCTCTCGCCCAGGCCGATGATGCGCGGATGGTCAGCCTCCCGCAGCAA
>Ga0315900_10004895_pt1 | contig 18656 bp, 18 predicted proteins | sample LakEriMetagenome_FD_203521 | JGI IMG/M metagenome (GOLD analysis project Ga0315900, IMG submission 203521) | Freshwater fungal communities from buoy surface, Lake Erie, Ohio, United States - Buoy 12 MA114 | ecosystem: Environmental > Aquatic > Freshwater > Lake > Lake biofilm | place: USA: Lake... | reverse complement strand
CAAATCCACCCTCGTCAACGACACCCTGCTGGCCGCCGCCTCACGCACCCTGCATCGCAGCACCCTCGAGCCCGCGCCCCATGACGAAATCGAGGGGCTGGAGCTGTTCGACAAGGTGATCAGCGTGGACCAGTCCCCCATCGGCCGCACCCCGCGCAGCAATCCCGCCACTTACACCGGCCTGTTCACACCGATCCGCGAACTCATGGCCGACACCCACCTGGCCAAGGAACGCGGCTACGGCCCCGGGCGCTTCTCGTTCAACGTCGCCGGCGGCCGCTGCGAGGCCTGCGAGGGCGACGGCGTGGTCAAGGTGGAAATGCATTTCCTGCCCGACGTGTACGTGGCCTGCGATGTGTGTCGCGGCCAGCGCTACAACCGCGAGACGCTCGAGGTGCAATGGAAAGGCCGCAACATCGCCCAGATCCTGGACATGACGGTCGAAGAGGCGCTGGCTTTCCTGCAGCCGGTGCCCGCCATCGCCCGCAAGCTGCAGACGCTGATGGACGTCGGCCTGTCGTACGTTCGCCTGGGCCAGTCGGCCACCACCCTGTCGGGCGGCGAGGCCCAACGGGTCAAGCTGGCCCTGGAGCTGTCGCGGCGCGACACCGGCCGCACGCTCTACATCCTGGACGAACCCACCACCGGTTTGCACTTTGCCGACATCGACCTGCTGCTGCGGGTGCTGCACCAGCTGCGCGATGCCGGCAACACGGTGGTGGTCATCGAGCACAACCTCGATGTGATCAAGACCGCCGACTGGATCATCGACATGGGGCCGGAGGGCGGCGCCGGCGGCGGCCGCGTGGTGGCCACCGGCACGCCCGAACAGGTGGCCGGGCATTCGCAAAGCCACACGGGCCGCTACCTGCGCCGGTTTCTGTAGCCTTCGGGGTCGATGGACTCCCTCTCCCAACTTGCCCTGGGCGCCGCGGTGGGCGTGGCCGTCATGGGCCGCCACACCGCCGTCTGGAAAGCCGCCCTGTGGGGCGGCATTGCCGGCACGCTACCCGACCTCGACGCCCTGATCGACCATGGCGACGCGGTGCGCAACATGGTGCTGCACCGGTCGCATTCGCACGGCCTGTTCTGGCTCACCCTGGGCGCGCCGCTGCTGGCGGGGTTGGCGGCGGTCACCACGCGCGGCCGGGGGCACCACCGCCTCGCGGGCGGGCCGACCGCCACCTTCGGCCGCTGGTGGCTGGCGATGTGGCTCGCGCTCGTCACCCACCCGCTGCTGGACACGATGACGGTGTACGGCACGCAGCTGGCCCAGCCCTTCTCGAGCCATCCCTATGGCGTGGGCAGCATCTTCATCATCGATCCGCTTTACACCCTGCCGCTGCTGGCGGGCTGCGGCCTCGCGCTGGCACGGCGCGCGCCGGCGGGCCTGCGCGCCAACGCCTGGGGCCTGGCCCTGTCGACGCTGTACCTCGCCTGGACGGCCCTGGCCCAACTTCATGTGACCGGCGTGGTGCGCGCGCAGCTGGGGGCCGCCCCAGCGGTCCTCGCCGCGCAGGCGGCCCCGCCCGCCTCAGAGGCCACCGCGCCGGGCACGCCACCGCGCATCCTGGTCACGCCGGCGCCGCTGCAAAGCCTGTTGTGGCGGGTGGTGGTTGTGCGCGAGAACCACTACGAGGAAGGCTTTTACTCGCTGCTCGATGGCGGGCGGCCGATCCGATTCGAGGCTTTCCCCACCGACCGCGCGCTCGAGCGCGAGCTGGCCCCGGTCGACGCAGTCCGAAGCATCGCCGCGTTTTCCGGCGGGTTCTACCGCGTGCGGGCCATTGGCGACCAGGCCACCATCACCGACCTGCGCATGGGCCAGGAGCCGGGCTATGTGTTTTCGTTCCGGGTCGCCCGGCGCGAGGGCGGCGCCTGGCTGGCGACCTTGCCCACCAACGAAGGGTTTCGCACGAATGTGAAGGCAGGCCTGTCCTGGCTGTGGGCTCGCATGTGGGGCGCCGACCTGGCGCCGCCCCGGTAAGCGGCGCGATCAGTGCCCCGGCAGGCGCACACCGCGCCGGGTCGTGTCAGGCCGCGACGCGCGCCGCCTCGAGCAGGTCGCGCGTACGCAGCGCCTCGCGCCGCGCCGCCTCGGCAAAATCATCGCCCGACGACGCATACAGGATCGCCCGCGACGAGTTCACCGCGATCGGCCCGTCGGGCCGCCATCCGGCCTTCACCGTCGCCACCGCATCGCCGCCTTGCGCGCCCACGCCGGGAATGAGCAAGGGCACCGTCGGCGCCAGCGCCCGCACCCGCTCGATCTCCGCCGGATACGTCGCCCCCACCACCAGCCCCAGCTGGCCACTGGTGTTCCACCGCCCTTGCGCCAGCGACGCCACATGCTCGTACAGGCGCGGCGTCCCGGGCACCGAGGCCAGTCGCTGGTTCTGCAGGTCATCCCCCCCGGGGTTGGAGGTGCGGCACAACAGGAAGGCGCCCTTGCCCTCGTATTGGAGATAGGGCTGCACCGAATCGAACCCCATGAACGGCGAGAGCGTCACCGCATCGGCGCCATAGCGTTCGAATGCTTCCCGCGCATATTGTTCGGCCGTCGAGCCGATGTCTCCGCGCTTGGCGTCCAGGATCACCGGCACCTGCGGATGGCGGCTGCGCAGATGCGCCATCAGCTGCTCGAGCTGGTCCTCCGCGCGATGCGCCGCGAAATACGCGATCTGCGGCTTGAAGGCGATGGCCAGATCGGCCGTGGCATCGGCAATGCGCGCGCAGAAGTCAAAGATGCGGGACGCCTGCCCGCGCCATGCGCCCGGAAAGCGGGCGGGCTCCGGGTCAAGTCCCACGCACAGCATGGAACCGTGGCGGGTCTGGGCGCCGCGCAGCCGCTCAAGGAATGTCATGCAACGATTGTACGAACCGCCCTGGAGCCTCCGGCTGCGCCAGCGGCGACAATCGCCGCATGGCCGCCCTCACCCGTTCCCAGCTTGTGCTGCTTGTCGCCCTGACCCTCACCTGGGGCATCAACTGGCCGGTGATGAAGGTGGGTGTCACCGGCTACCCGCCCCTGACCTTCCGCACCTTGTCGATCTTGATGGGGCTGCCGGTGCTGGCCCTGGCGCTGCGCGCGCTCAAGGTGCCCATGACGATCCCGCGCCAGCACTGGCCCGAGCTGTTCCGGCTGTCGGTGTTCAACATGTTCTTCTGGCATGCCTGCATCATTCTGGCGGTGCAGCAGCTCTCCAGCGGGCGCTCGGCGATCCTGGGCTACACCATGCCGATCTTCGCGGCGCTGGCGGGCATGGCCCTGTACGGCCAGCGCCTCAATGGCCGCGGATGGCTCGGCGTGGGGGCGGCCGGCCTGGGCGTGGTCCTGTTGCTGTGGCATGAATTCACCGGCCTGGCGGGCAATCCGGCGGCCGTCGGCCTGGCCCTGCTGGCCGCCGCCGCCTGGGGCCTGGGCACCCAGATGCTGCGTCGCACCGCCATCCCGCTGCCCACGCTCACGCTGTCCCTCTGGATGACGGTGCTCACCGCGGGGGTCATGGCCATCCTGGCCACTGTCTTCGAAATGGACCGCTGGCGGATGCCCTCAGGCCCGGTGGCGGGCGCGATGGCCTACAACGCCCTCATCATTTTCGGCTTCGCCCATGCCGCCTGGTTCTCCCTGGCCCGCGACCTGCCGCCCACCGCTTCCACCCTGAGCGTCATGTTCATCCCGGTGCTGGGCGTGTTCAGCGGCGCGTGGTGGCTCGATGAGGTGCTGCACTGGCAGGACTGGGCCGCCGTCGCCCTGATGGTGGTGGCCATCGCCTCGGTGCTCTGGCCGTCGCGCAGCCCGCTCGCGCGCGCTCCCGGCGATCCCACGCATACTTGAGGGATGCTGCGATACCTCACCCTCCCGGTCACTGCCTTCCAGCAAAACTGCTCCCTCGTCTGGGACGACGCCACCGCCCAGGCGGCCGTCATCGACCCCGGCGGCGACCTTGACCGCCTGCTGGCCGAAGTCACACGCCTGGGCCTCAAGCTCGAGCAGATCTGGCTCACCCATGCCCACATCGACCATGCCGGCGGCACCGGCGAGCTTGCCGATCGCCTGGGTCTTCCCATCATCGGCCCGCACGAGGGCGACCAGTTCTGGATCGACGGTCTGCCGCAGCAAAGCCAAATGTTCGGTTTCCCGCCGGCGCAGGCCTTCACCCCCACGCGCTGGCTGCGGGACGGCGACACCGTCACCCTGGGCCACCACACGCTTCAGGTGCGCCACTGCCCCGGCCACACCCCAGGCCATGTGGTGTTCCACGCGCCCGACATCCAGCGCGCCTTCGTCGGTGACGTCCTGTTTGCCGGCAGCATCGGCCGCACCGACTTCCCCCAGGGCAACCACCAGCAGCTGATCGACAGCATCACCCAGCGCCTGTGGCCCATGGGCGACGAAACGGTGTTCATCCCGGGTCACGGCCCCGAAAGCACCTTCGGCCGCGAGCGGCGCACCAACCCCTTCGTGGGGGGGACCTGAGGCCTCCAGGGCGGCCGGGACAGCTTCTGCCGCACAAGCGGCCAGCTTCAGCCTGCCGCGCGTCGAGCCAGCGCCTGCTCGTACAGTCCGCGCACGCGCGGCACGTTGTCCCGCAGGCGGGCGATGCGCTCAGGCCCGGTGGGGTGGGTCGAAAGGAAGCCCGGCCCGTCGCCGCCCCCGGCGGCGCGCCCCATCTTCTCCCACAGGCGCACCGACGCCTCCGGCTCATAGGCGCCGCGGGCTGACAGCTCCAGCCCCACCAGGTCGGCATCGGTCTCGTCCTCGCGCGAGAACTTCAGCGTCAACAGCTGCGTGCCGATGTTGGCCGCCACATCGCCCAGCTGCCCCAGCCCCAGCACCTGGGACAGCACCGACAGGCCCATGCCGGTGCCGCGCGTCTTGGCGATGCGCGCTCGCGCATGTTCGCGCAGCGCATGGGCCATCTCATGGCCCATCACCACCGCCGTTTCGTCCTCATCGAGCTTGAGCTGGTCCAGCAGCCCGGTGAAAAACGCGATCTTTCCACCCGGCATGCAGAACGCGTTGATCTGCTTGCTGCTGATCAGGTTGATCTCCCAGCGCCAACTGCCCGAGCGATCATTCCACCGCGCCGCATGCGGAATCAGGCGGCGCGCGATCGCACGCAGGCGCAGCAGCTGCGGATGGTCATCGGGCGCGAGCGCGTTTTTTTCGCGGGCCTGCTGCAGCAGCCGACCGTATTCCTGGCTCGACGCGGCTTCGAGCTCGCCGGCGGGCACCAGTGTGCGCAGGCGCGAGGCCTCGCCCACCGCCACCTGGGCCAGCGCCGGGGCCGCGACCATGCCCACCGCCGCGGCACTGGCGGCCCGCAGGAACGCACGGCGCGGATGCCAGCGCGCACCCGCCCCGTCGGCCTCGGCAGCGGGCAGGAGGGCGGGGTTCGCGGCCAACCCCGGCGAATCATCCGGGGCGGCGCCCCGGGCAGCGTGATAACAGGCCCAGCACATGCGCCCAATGATAATGACGCGACACCATGGCCATGACTGACAACCCCACGCCCGCTTCCGTCACCGACGGGGATGCCAAACCTGTCACGCCGGCGCCGGCCGGCTGGCTCGCCGCGCTGCGGGTCTACCTGGAGCCCGCCAGCCTGCGCATGCTGCTGCTCGGATTTGCCGCCGGCCTGCCGCTGTTGCTCGTGCTCGGCACCCTGAGCTTTCGCCTGCGCGAAGCGGGCATCGACCGCACCACCATCGGCTACCTGTCCTGGGTGGGCCTGGCCTACGGCTTCAAGTGGGCCTGGGCGCCCTTGGTCGACCGGCTGCCGCTGCCGGGGCTGACCGCCCGCCTGGGCCGGCGCCGGGGATGGCTGCTGCTGTCGCAGCTGGCCATTGCGGCGGGCCTGGTCGGCATGGCGCTGGTCGACCCGCGCACCCAGCTGCAGGCGCTGGTGGCCTTCGCGCTGGTGGTGGCCTTCGGCTCGGCCACGCAGGACATCGCGCTGGATGCCTACCGCATCGAGTCGGCCGACGCCAACCGGCAGGCCGCCCTGGCCGCCACCTACCAGACCGGCTACCGCCTGGCCATGATCTGGGCCGGCGCAGGCGTGCTGTGGGTGGCAGCGGGCGCAGAAACCGCGGCGCCGGCAGCCGCGGTCGCAGCCTCCGCTGCAGGGGCCGCAGCCCCGGTGCCGGGCGCGGCCTACCAGCAGGCCGCCTGGCAGCTGGCCTACCTGGTCATGGCCGTTTCGATGATGGTGGGCGTCCTGACCGTGCTCGCCTCGCCCGAGCCTGCCCGCCGGGTGCTGCCGCCCGCGCGCACGCTGGCCGCCTGGCTGCGCGAGGCGGTCGTCGAACCCTTTGCCGACTTCATCCGCCGTTACCGCTGGCAGGCCGCGATCGTGCTGGGCCTGATCGCGGTCTACCGCATCAGCGACGTGGTCATGGGCATCATGGCCAATCCCTTCTATGTGGACCTGGGCTTCACCAAGGCCGAGGTCGCGGCGGTGAGCAAGGTTTATGGCGTGATCATGACCCTGGTGGGCGCCTTCGTCGGCGGTGTGCTGGCCCTGCGCCTGGGCGTGATGCGGGTGCTGATGCTCGGCGCGGTCCTGAGCGCGGCGAGCAACCTGCTGTTCGCCGGCCTGGCCGCCCGCGGGCATGACGTGCAGATGCTGGTGTGGGTGGTCTCGGCCGACAACCTGGCCTCGGGCATTGCCTCGGCCGCCTTCATCGCCTACCTGTCGAGCCTCACCAACATCAGCTATTCGGCCACCCAGTACGCGCTTTTCAGCTCGATCATGCTGCTGGCCCCCAAGTGGCTCGCGGGTTTTTCGGGGCAGTATGTCGATGCCTTCGGCTACAGCCACTTCTTCATCGCCACCGCCGTCCTGGGGCTGCCGGTGCTGCTGCTGGTGGCGCTCGCGGCGCGGGTGCATCCCCGCGAGAGGTGAGGGCGCCGGGTCTACCGGGCCTGCAGGGCCTGCAAGGCCTCCCCCACCCGCTGCGGCGTCACCTCCCGCAGGCACCGCTGGTGGCCCAGCGGGCACTCGCGTTCGAAGCAGGGCGCGCAGTCGAGCGGGGGCTGGTAGGACGGATCGTCCTTGAGCCAGACCACCCGGGCCGCCTCATTGAGCGGCGGGGTGTGCAAGGGGCTCGACGAGCCGAACACCGCCACCTGCGGGATGCCGAACGCAGCGGCGACGTGCATCAGTCCTGAATCGTTGCTCACCATGGCGCGCGCGCCGGCGATGAGTGCGATCGCCGCCGACAACGGCGTCTGGCCCGCCAGGCTCACGCAGCGCGCCGCCGTGTCCGGTGCCGCCCCCACCGCCTGCACGATCGCCTCGCACACCGGCGCGTCCTTGCCCGATCCGAGCAGCACCACCGGCAGGCCCTGCTGCGCGATCAGGGCCGAGGCCAGCTGCGCATAGTGCGCCTCGGGCCAGCGCTTGGACGGCCCGAACTCGGCCCCCGGCGCGAACACGAAATAGCCCCCCGGCGCGAGGCCGTGCGCCTCGGCCACCCGCGCGGCTTCGCCCGCAGGCAGCGCCAGGCGCGGCCGGTCGGCCTGCACACCCTCCTGGCCACTGAGCGCCGAATAGAACGCCACCATCGGCGGCTTGTCCCGGGGGTTTTTCAGGCGGTGCGTGAGCAGGCCCACCCGGGCCTCGCCGAGATAGCCCACGCGGCGCGGGATGCTCGCCAGAAAAGGCAGCAGGGCGCTCTTGAGGGAATTGGGCAGCACATAGGCCGTGTCGAAGCGGCCCTGCAGCTCGCGCGCGATCTGGCGCCGCGCACGCAGCTGCAGCCCGCCGTGCTGGAAAGGAAACTCGACGACCGCCTGCACCTGAGGCATCGCGCGGTACACCGGCGCCACCCAGGGCAAGGCACCCACGGTCAGCTGCTCGCCGCGCGCATGCAGACGCCGCAGCAGCGGCTCGGTCATCACCGCATCGCCGATCCACTGCGGCGCGATGACCAGGGACTTCACGCCGGGTTCAGTGCCCGCCGCCGAAGTGCTCACCGGCAGCCAGGCGGTACACCGTGCCGCAGTAGGCGCAGCGCGCTTCGCCGGTGCGGGCCACGTCCAGGAACACGCGCGGGTGGCCGTTCCACAGCTTCATGTTCGCCTTCGGGCTGGGGCAGAACACGCCGCCGTTGCCGTTCAAGTCACGGGCCTTGAGTTCGACGACGGCTTCCTTGCGGGCAGGGGTGGCGGTGGACATGCGCGCGTCCTCCTCAAACCTTCGTGAGCCAGTGGGCGTACTTGGGATTGCGGCCCTGCACGATGTCGAAGAAGGCCGACTGGATCTTTTCGGTGATCGGCCCGCGCGAGCCGATGCCGATCTGCACCCGGTCCAGTTCGCGGATCGGCGTCACTTCGGCGGCGGTGCCGGTGAAGAAGGCCTCGTCGGCGATGTAGATCTCATCGCGCGTGATGCGCTTTTGCACGATCTCGAGACCCAGGTCGGCGCAGATGTGAAAGACGGTGTTGCGGGTGATGCCGTTGAGGGCGCCGGCCGACAGATCGGGGGTGTAGACCTTGCCGTCCTTGATCACGAAGATGTTCTCGCCCGCGCCCTCGCTGACGAAGCCGGTGCTGTCCAGCAGCAGCGCCTCGTCATAGCCGTCGTCGGTGGCTTCCATGTTCGCCAGGATCGAGTTGGTGTAGTTGCTCACCGCCTTGGCCTGCGTCATGGTGATGTTCACATGATGGCGGGTGTAGCTCGAGGTTTTCACGCGGATGCCGCGCTTGAGCCCCTCTTCGCCCAGGTAGGCGCCCCAGGCCCATGCCGCCACCATCAGGTGGATGGTGTTGCCCTTCGGAGAAACGCCGAGCTTTTGAGAGCCGATCCAGGTCAGGGGGCGCAGGTAGCAGCTCTCGAGCTTGTTGGCGCGCACCACCGTCCTTTGCGCCTCGCTCACCTGCTCCTTGGTGAACGGCAGGTTCATGCGCAGGATTTTGGCGCTGTTGAACAGGCGGTCGGTGTGCTCCTGCAGTCGGAAGATCGCGGTGCCGTCCACGGTCTTGTAGGCCCGTACGCCCTCGAACGCGCCGCAGCCATAGTGCAGGGTATGGGTGAGGACATGGACCTTGGCATCGCGCCACTCGACCAGTTCTCCGTCCATCCAGATCTTGCCGTCACGATCGGCCATGCTGGGAACCACGCTCATGTCTCTTCCTTCGGTGGGGGATCAACCAAAACAACCATTCTAGTGTGCGGTCGCGCTGTCAGCCCCGTCGGGCCGCCAGAGGGTCCAGGAGACCAGCCGCCCGTCCTGGAACTGCGCGGTCACATGGGAGCCGCCCGGGTCCGTCCAGCGGAAGATCTCGGGCTGTTCGTCCTTGGGCGATCGCAGCTCGCCCATCGCCCGGGTGATCGCCATCACATGCAGCAGGGACACCCCGGCCCGCAGCCTGGCATTGAGCATGACCGCGCTGCCCACATGGCCCACCGGCCGGTCGGCGGCCTGTTTGAGCACGTGCATCACCCGGGTGACATGCAGCAGCGCCCACATCACGCCGCCGGACACCACCACCGCCACGCCGGGCCAGCCATACGCCCGCCAGCCGGCCACGATCAGGGCCGCGCCAGCCACGGGAACCAGGATGCGTCGCCAGTTCATGGGTCGCGATTGTGGCCGATGGCGTGGGGTCAGGCGCAGGCCCGCCGGTTCAGGCCAGCGAGCGGACCACCGCCATCGCCTCTTCGATGCGGTCGACCGGATGGATGGTCAGGCCCTCGAACTCCTGGGCCTGCCGGTCCCGGTCTCCCTTGTCGCGCCCGCTCTTTTTGGGCAGGTTGGCGCGCGGCACCACCGCCACCGAAAACCCGAGCTTGGCCGCCTCGCGCAGCCGCTCCTGCCCACGCGGCGCCGGCCGCACCTCGCCAGCCAGGCCCACCTCGCCGAAGGCGATGAAGCCCTTGGGCAGCGGCTTGCCCCGCAGCGACGAGGTGATGGCCAGCATCACCGCCAGATCCGCCGCAGGTTCGCTGATGCGAACGCCGCCCACCGCATTGACGAACACGTCCTGATCCATGCAGGCCACGCCCGCATGCCGGTGCAGCACCGCCAGCAGCATGGCCAGGCGATCGCGCTCCAGGCCCACCGACAGCCGCCGCGGGCTGGGCCCGCCGCTGTCCACCAGCGCCTGGATCTCCACCAGCAGCGGGCGCGTGCCTTCGAGCGTGACGAGCACGCAGCTGCCCGGCACCGGCTCGGCATGCTGCGACAGGAAGATCGCGCTGGGATTGGCCACGCCCCGCAGGCCTTTCTCGGTCATGGCGAACACGCCGATCTCGTTGACCGCGCCAAAGCGGTTCTTGATCGCGCGCACCAGCCGGAAGCTCGAATGGGTGTCGCCCTCGAAATACAGCACGGTGTCGACCATGTGCTCCAGCACGCGCGGGCCGGCCAGCGCGCCTTCCTTGGTCACATGGCCCACCAGCACCACCGCCGTCCCGCTGGCCTTGGCCGCGCGCGTGAGGTGGGCGGCGCATTCGCGCACCTGGGCCACCGAGCCCGGTGCCGACGTGAGCTGGTCGGAGTACACCGTCTGGATCGAATCGATCACCGCCACCGCCGGCTTGATGCTGTTCATCGTGCCCAGGATCTTTTCCAGCTGGATCTCGGCCTGCACCTTCACCTGCGGACGGTCCAGCCCCAGCCGGCGCGAGCGCAGGGCCACCTGCGCGCCCGACTCTTCGCCCGTCACGTAGAGCGTGGACAGCCCGCTGCGCTCCAGGCCGTCGAGGGCCTGCAGCAGCAGGGTGGATTTGCCGATGCCCGGATCGCCGCCTATGAGCACCACGCCGCCCTCGACGATGCCGCCGCCCAGCACCCGGTCAAGTTCGTCAATCCCGGTGGGGGTGCGGGCCACGTCCTGGGCCTCGATGTCGGCCAGGGGCGTGACCGGCGCCGGCTGCGCCAGGCCGGCGAAGCGGTGGCGGCCGGCCGGGCCTGGGGCTTCCGCCATCGTCTCGACCAGGCTGTTCCAGGCCTCGCAGTGCGGGCATTTGCCGAGCCAGCGCGGGCTGGTGCCACCGCACTCGGTGCAGGTGTAGACGGTTTTTTCCTTGGCCATGACGATCGAGCCTATCAGGCGCGCGAAAAACCGGCCGCCAGCGCCTTCACCACGTCGCTAGCCGGCACCGCCCGACAGGCGCTGGCCTGCTGGCCAGCCCACAGGGGGGTGAAGTCGCCCCGACCCTGGCCTTCGGCCCACGCGCGCAGCGGCGCGATGGCGGCGGTGGCCAGGGGAAACGCCGGGGCGGCCGGGTTCATCGGCCCGAGCTCACGCATCACCCGGTTGACGATTCCGCGCGCCGGCCGTCCGGTGAACAGGCGGGTCAGCGCGGTGTGCCGGGCGGTGTCCGACTGCAAGGCCGCCCGGTGCACCGCGCTGGTGGTGCATTCCGGGCACAACAGGAAGGCGGTGCCCACCTGCACCGCGGCCGCGCCCAGCGCCATCGCGGCGGCCACGCCAGCCGCATCGGCAATGCCGCCGGCGGCGATCACCGGCACCGGCACGGCCGCCACCAGCTGTGGCACCAGGGCCAGAGTGCCGAGCTGGCGGGTCAGGTCCGGATCGAGGAAGTGGCCCCGGTGGCCGCCAGCCTCCAGGCCTTGGGCGATGACCGCATCGGCGCCATGCCGCACCAGCCAGCGCGCTTCGTCCACTGTCGTCGCGCTGGACCACACCGTCGCCCCCCAGGCCTTCACCCGCGCGAGCAACTCGGGCGGTGGCAGGCCGAAATGAAAACTCACCACCGGCGGTCGGAAGCGCTCAAGCACGTCGGCCATTGCCGCATCGAACGGACGACGTCCCGCGCCGGGCGCGATAGCGGCCGGGTCGATGCCGGCCTCGGCGTAGTAAGGCGCCAGGGCCTCGCGCCAGGCCGCCTCCTGCGCCGGCTCGGGCACCGGCGGCACATGGCAGAAGAAATTGACGTTGTAGGGCCGCCCGGCAGCCGCCAGGGGCGCAAGCTCGGCGGCCAGGGCCTCGGGCGTGAGCGTGGCCGCCGGGATCGAGCCGAGGCCGCCGGCCTCACCGACGGCCAGGGCCAGCGTCGCGCCCTGGTAGCCAGCCATCGGGGCCTGCACCAGGGGCAGCGGCAGATCCCGCAGCGCGGGCAGGCGTTGGATCGTGGGCATGCGTTCATTTTCGCGCAAGACCGCAGCATCCCCTGCCGTACCATCCGGGGCATGCACACCCCGAGCAATCCCTTCAAGCAGGCGCTGCGCGCGCAGCGTGCCCAGATCGGCCTGTGGGTCGGCCTGGCCCATGCCTACACCGCCGAAATCTGTGCCGGCGCCGGCTTTGACTGGCTGCTGGTGGACGGCGAGCATGCACCCAATGACGCATCCACCCTGCTCGCGCAAGCCCAGGCCATCGCGGCCTACCCCGCCACGCATGCGATCGCCCGCGTGCCCTCGGGCCAGGGCGAGTTGGGCAAGATGCTGGTCAAGCAGTACCTCGACCTGGGCTTCCAGACGCTGCTCGTGCCCATGATCGACACGCCGCAGCAGGCCGCCGAGATGGTGCGCGCCCTGCGCTATCCCCCCGAGGGCGTGCGCGGCATGGCCGGCGCCCGGGCCTCGCGCTGGGGCCGCCTGCCCGACTACGCCCGTGAGGCCAACGCCCAGGCCTGCCTGCTGGTGCAGGCCGAGACCACCACCGCCCTTGAACACCTCGACGCGATCGCCGCCACCGAGGGGGTCGACGGCGTGTTCATCGGACCGGCCGACCTGTCGGCATCCATGGGCCATGTGGGCAACCCGGGCCATCCGCAGGTGCAGGCCGCGATCGAGGACGCGATCGCGCGGATCCGCCGCGCCGGCAAGGCCCCGGGCATCCTGACCAGCGACGAGGCCCAGGCACGCCACTACCTCGCCCTGGGCGCCCTCTTCGTGGCCGTCGGCCTGGACAGCGCACTGCTGGCCCGCGCCACGCAGGCGCTGGCGCAGGCGTTCAAGGACACGCCGGGGCCGGCCCGCGCGGCGCGCGGCTCCGTCTACTGAACATCGCGTGCACGCGCCTGCCGACCCCCCTGCGGCCCCGGCGCCCACCCCGGGGCCAGGCCACGCACCGGCCCGCGCGCTGAGCGTGGCCGCCTTCGCCACGCTGCTGCTCATCGCGCTCATGATGGGGGCCAACCATGTGTCGGCGCGCATCGCCTTCAACCATGGCGTCGACGTCGCCACGGCGGTGGTGTTTCGCAGCGGGGTGACGATGGGAGTGCTGCTGATCATCCTGCTGATCTGGAAGGTGCAGCCGCGGTTCACGCCCCGGCATCGGCGGGCGCTGCCGGCCATCGGCCTGCTGGTGGGCATCCAGAGCCTGTGCCTGTATTCGGCGGTGGCGCGTCTGCCGGTGGCCCTGGCGCTGCTGGCCTTCAACACCTTTCCCCTGTGGACGGCGCTGTGGTCGGCCGTGCTCTATCGCCGCAAGCCCGAGCGGGCGCTGGTGCTGGCGATGCCCGTCATCCTGGTGGGCCTGTCCCTCGCGCTCGACGTGCTGGGCGCGGCCTCGGGCCTGGGCGCGGGCGCGCAGTGGGCCCGCATCGGCGTGGGCGTGGCCTTCGCCCTGGCTGCGGCGGCCACCTTCGGCCTGGCGCTGGTGATCACCCAGCACGAAGCGGCCGATGTCGATGGCCGGGTGCGCACCGCCACCACCATGGCCCTGGCCGCCTGTGTCGCGCTGGCGATGGCACTCGCAGGCGGGGGCTTGCACCTGCCCACCGCGCCAGCCGGCTGGGTCGGCCTGGGCCTGCTCACCTTCCTTTACGGCACGGCGTTCACCATCATGTTCACCGTGCTGCCCAAATTGGGCGTGGTGGGCAATTCGGCCATCATGAACGTGGAGCCGGTGTTCGCGCTGGTGCTGGCCTGGGCAATCCTCGGGCAGTCCATCGCGCCGGTGCAGGTGGCCGGTGCCCTGCTTGTGGTGGGCGCGGTGATGGCGCTGGGCCTGCGGCGGCGGTGAATCCTGGCCGCGCGAAGTCGGCGCGGGTCAGTCTGCCGAGGCCTCGATCTGCACCGGCACGCGTGGCGCCAGCGCGCACATCAACTCATAGCCCACCGTGCCTGCGGCCTGGGCCACCTCGTCGATCGGCAGGACCGCGCCTCCCGAGGCCCGACCCCACAGCGTGACCTCAGTGCCCAGGCCGGTCTGGGGCAGGCCGGTGAGGTCAACGGCCAGCATGTCCATGCTCACGCGCCCGAGGGTGCGGGTGCGCACGCCGTCCACCAGCACCGGCGTGCCGGTGGGGCAGTGGCGCGGGTAGCCGTCGGCATAGCCGCAGGCCACGATGCCGATGCGCATCGGCCCGGGCGCGGTGAAGGTGGAGCCGTAACCCACCGTGTCGCCCGCCGCCAGGGGCTGCACGCCGATGATGCGCGAGGCCAGCGTCATCGCCGGCGCCAGATCCCAGTGCGCGATGTCGTGCGCGGGGAAATCCGGGGCACTGCCGTACACCGCGATGCCGGGGCGGATCCAGTCGGCGCGCACCGCCGGCTGCCCGCCAAAGCGCAGGGACGCGGCGCTGTTGGACAGGCTGCGCTCGCCCGGCAGGTCGTGCGTGGCCTCGGCAAAGGCGCGCATCTGGTGGTCGATGCCGCGCGGGCCATCGGCATCGCTGAAGTGCGTCATGAGCGTGATCTCATCGACCTGGGGCAGCGCGCTCAGGCGGGTCCAGGCGGCGCGAAAGGCCTGCGGCGTGAATCCGAGCCGGTTCATGCCGGAGTTCATTTTGAGAAACACGCGGTGCGGCGCATGCGTCTTGTGCAGGGCCAGCATGTCGATCTGCGCTTCGCAGTGCACCGTGTGCCACAGCGACAGGCGCGAACACAGCTCCAGGTCGCGCGCCTCGAAAACGCCTTCGAGCAGCAGGATCGGCCCGCGCCAGCCGAGGGCGCGCACGCGCTCGGCTTCCTGCAGATCGAGCAGCGCGAAGCCGTCCACGCCCCGCAGGCCCTCCCACACCCGCTCGATGCCGTGGCCGTAGGCGTTGGCTTTGACCACACCCCAAACGCGGGCATCGGGCGCGGCTGCGCGCACCCGCGCCAGGTTGGCGCGCAGGGCACGGGTATGAATGGTGGCCAGGATCGGACGGGGCATGAAAGGCGGCGTGTTCGCAGGCGCAAGCCGGGCTCGCACGAGGATTGTGTCACCACCCTGCGTGATATAACCCCAAGCTGTTTTTGGAGACGGCACGATGCCGCGACCCGCTGCCACGCGGGCCCCGCGGCCGCACACGAATGAAGCGCGGCTTTTACACCATCATGTCGGCGCAGTTTTTCTCCTCGCTGGCCGACAACGCGTTGTTCGTGACTGCGGTAGAACTGCTCAAGTCCGGCGGCGCGCCCGAGTGGCAGCGCGCAGCGCTCGTGCCGATGTTCGCGCTGTTCTACGTGATCCTCGCGCCGTTCGTCGGCGCCTTTGCCGACGCCCTGCCCAAGGGCCGGGTGATGTTCATCAGCAATTCGATCAAGGTCGTCGGTTGCCTGATGATGCTGTTTGGCAGCCATCCCCTGCTGGCCTATGCGGTGGTCGGCCTGGGCGCGGCGGCCTATTCGCCGGCCAAGTACGGCATCCTCACCGAGCTGCTGCCGCCGTCGCAGCTGGTCAAGGCCAACGGCTGGATCGAGGGCCTGACCATCGCGTCCATCATCCTGGGCATCCTGCTGGGGGGCATGTTGATCAGCCCCAAGATCGCCGGGCCGCTGCTCGGGCTCGACCTGCCGACCCTGGACACCGGCATCGACACCGCGCCCGAAGCCGCCATCACGCTGCTCATTGCGGTCTATGGCCTGGCCGCCTGGTTCAACACCCGCATCCCGCACACCGGCGTCCAGATGCGCCCGATCCCGTCCAACGTGCTGGCGCTGGTGCCAGACTTCTGGAGCTGCAACAGCCGCCTGTGGCGCGACAAGCTCGGGCAGATCTCGTTGTCCACCACCACCCTGTTCTGGGGCGTGTCGGGCAACTTGCGTTACATCATCCTGGCCTGGAGCGCCGCGGCCCTGGGCTACAACACCACCCAGGCCTCCGCGCTCACCGGCGTGGTGGCCGTGGGCACCGCCGTCGGCGCGGTGGTCGCCTCCCTGCGCATGCGGCTGGACATGGCCACCAGCGTGATGCCCCTGGGCATTGCGATGGGCCTGCTGGTGGTCCTGATGAATTTCATCAGCAACGTCTGGGTGGCCGCACCCTTCCTGATCCTGCTCGGGGCGCTGGGCGGCTTCCTGGTGGTGCCGATGAACGCGCTCCTGCAACACCGGGGCCACAACCTCATGGGCGCGGGCCGCTCGATCGCGGTGCAAAACTTCAATGAACAGGCCTGCATCCTGGGGCTGGGCGCGCTCTATGCGCTGTCCACCGGGCTGGGCCTGTCGGCCTTCGGCGCGATCACCGGCTTCGGCCTGATCGTGGCCAGCGTGATGTGGCTGATCCAGCGCTGGCATGCCAGCAACCTGGTGCACCACAAGGACGAAGTCGATCACCTGCTCGAGATCGCGCGCCACGACAAGACGCATGGCTGAGGCTGGCGCCGGCCCCTCCGGCGGACCGCTCAAGCCGGCGCTGGCCCTGACGATCAATGCCCTCGTGTGGGGCCTGTCCTGGTGGCCCCTGCGCGAGCTGCAGGCACTGGGCCTGCATCCGCTGTGGTCCACCGCCGGGGTGTACCTCCTGTCGCTGGGCGTGCTGCTGGCGGTCCGGCCGCAAAGCCTGGCCGAATGCCGGGGCCATGCGGCACTGGGATGGCTGGCGGTCGTGGCCGGCCTGACCAACGTCGGCTTCAACTGGGCGGTGTCGATCGGCGACGTGGTTCGCGTGGTGCTCCTGTTCTACACCATGCCCGCCTGGGTGGTGCTGCTGGCCTGGCCGTTGCTGGGGGAGCGGCCCACCGTCGCCAGCGTGCTGCGCCTGCTGCTGGCCCTGGCCGGCGTGGTGGTGGTGCTCGATCCCGGCCTGCAGCGCCTGCCCCTGCCGCGCGAACCGGCTGACTGGCTGGCGCTCGGCGCGGGCCTGTGCTTTGCCCTCACCAACATCCTGCTTCGCAAGCTGGACCAGGTGCCGCCCAATGCGCGGGTGGTGGCGATGTTCGTCGGCGGCATGCTGATGGCGGCAGCCACCGCCAGCGTCGGGCTCGCGCAGGGTCTGCTGCCTGCCCCGGTGCTGCCGCTGGCGGGCTGGCCGGTGGCCCTGCTTCTGGGCGTCGCCTTCCTGGGCGGCAACCTCGCCTTGCAGTACGGCGCCTCGCGCCTGCCGGCGCAGGCCACCTCGCTGATCATGCTGTCGGAAGTGATCTTCGCCAGCGTGTCGTCGGTGGCCCTGGGCGCGGCGGTGTTCTCGCCTGGCATCGCCACCGGCGGCGCACTGATCCTGGTTGCCGCCGCCTGGTCGGCCTGGCCCACGCGCGCGCCTGGCGGGTCGCCCGCCCGGAACGATTGACATCTGGCGGGTGCGAAGATGCGTCCCACCGCTGCCTTTTTTTGCTGGAGCCGACCATGAACCCCGCCTCGTTCCATGATTTCACCGTGCGCCGCCTCGAAGGCGCCGACTACCCGATGTCCCAGCTGCGCGGGCAGGTGGTGCTGGTGGTCAACACCGCCAGCGCCTGCGGCTTCACCCCGCAATACGAGGGGCTCGAGACCCTGCAGCAGCAGTACGGCCCGCGCGGCTTCACCGTGCTGGCCTTTCCGTGCAACCAGTTTGGCAAGCAGGAGCCGGGCAGCGCGCAGCAGATCGCCGCCTTCTGCGATGCGCGCTTTCGCGTCACCTTTCCGCTGATGGAAAAGGTGGAGGTCAACGGACCCGGCGCCATTGACCTGTATCGCTGGCTGAAGGCGCAGGCGCCGGGCGTGCTGGGCTCCGAGGCGATCAAGTGGAACTTCACCAAGTTCCTCGTGGGCCGTGACGGGCGGGTGGTGCGGCGCTATGCGCCGATGGTCAAGCCGGCGGCGATCGCCAGAGACCTGGAGGCGGTGCTGGCGTAAGGCCGTCGACACAGCACATTCGCCGGGGCCGCGAGGCCCTCAGCCGCTCAGCCCAGCGCCTCGTCCAGCACCTCCACCCAATGCCGCACCGGCGTCCCGGTGCCCGACTGCAAGTGGGTGATGCAGCCGATGTTGGCCGAGACGATCGCCGCAGGCGCCAGCGTCCCCAGGTGCCCCAGCTTGCGATCGCGCAGCTGCTGCGCGGTCTCGGGTTGCAGCACGGAATAGGTGCCCGCCGAGCCGCAGCACAGGTGCGATTCATTCGTGGCCACCCGCACCGTGAAGCCCAGGGCACCCAGGTGCTGCTCGACGCCGCCGCGCAGTTTCTGTCCGTGCTGCAGGGTGCACGGTGGGTGGTAGGCCAGCACCTCTTCGGGCGGCTTGACGCGACCCTTCAGCGCCGGCACCCAGTCGGGCAGCAGCTCGCTCAGGTCTTTCGTCAGGGCGCTGATGCGCGCAGCCTTGTCGGCATAGGCCGGATCCTGCCGCAGGTGATGGCCGTATTCCTTGACCGTGACCCCGCAGCCCGAGGCATTCATCACGATCGCCTCCACCTCACCGCGCTCCACAAACGGCCACCAGGCGTCAATATTGGCGCGCATCTGGTCGCGCCCGCCCACCTGGTCGTTCAGGTGGAACTTCACCGCCCCACAGCATCCGGCCGCCGGCGCCACCACCGCCTGGATGCCCGC
>Ga0315900_10004894_pt1 | contig 18659 bp, 17 predicted proteins | sample LakEriMetagenome_FD_203521 | JGI IMG/M metagenome (GOLD analysis project Ga0315900, IMG submission 203521) | Freshwater fungal communities from buoy surface, Lake Erie, Ohio, United States - Buoy 12 MA114 | ecosystem: Environmental > Aquatic > Freshwater > Lake > Lake biofilm | place: USA: Lake... | reverse complement strand
CCACAAGGGGGGAGGGGATTGGAAGCATACGGCTACCAAACCACCAAGCTCACCGCCACCATCACCGCCTTTCAGCGCCACTGGCGGCCTAAACTATTGACGGGTGAATGGGATCGCGAATGCGCACTTATCCTTAATTCCTTACTAGACTCTAAACTCTAGACTCTGTACTCTTACTTAACCAGACAGCCAGACGATCGCAGGCGAAAGCTTGAGGAAAGTCCGGGCTCCACGTGGAACGGTGGCGGGTAACACCCGCCGAGAGTGATCTCAGGGACAGTGCCACAGAAAATATACCGCCTTGGCATAGGTTGCGAAGGTCTCGAAAGTTGCGAAAGTTGCGTAGGTCAAACCTACGAAACCTATGCAACCTAAGAAACCTACGAAACCTCAGGGTAAGGGTGAAAAGGTGCGGCCGAAAGGCTTAAAGTAAGAGCGCACCGCGCTTCTGGTAACAGAAGTGGCAGGGAAAACCCCGCCGGGAGCAAGATCAAATAGGGGTGGTGTGCCTCCACGCACGATACCACCCGGGTAGATTGCGCGAGGTGCTTGGCAACAAGCATCCCAGATGAATGATCGTCCTCGACAAAACCCGGCTTATCGGCTGTCTGGTATTAATCCTTGATTTCCTGACCCAGCATGCGCGGGGATTTGAAATCCACCAGCTCACAGCGGGCATGAGAGAGCACCTGCCAGTCCGGCGTGTGGCAGCGGAAAATCGCGCTGGCGCAGGTGGGGAACTTAATCGACATGCGCTCGATCAACTCTTCATCGCCGCTGTGGCACAGCTTCATCGCCAGCTCATGAATGCCGGGATTATGCGAAACCACGAGCAACTGCTCTACGGCATCAGTCGCATGCTCAGCAATCACCGATAAAATTTCGCCCGCTGAGGCAAGATAGAGCTTATCGCTGTAGGTGACGGGCAGCGTATCGCGGTAAACCTGTTCGATGCCAAACCATGTTTCGGTCGTGCGCACAGCCGTGGAGCAGAGGGTCATATCTGGCCGGATACTTAACTGGCGCAGGTGGTTTCCTACAATCTGCGTGGCTTTCTGCCCGCGTTCTACCAGATGGCGGTCGCGGTCGTCCTGCCCGGGCGAGCCGGTCTCAGTCTTGGCATGGCGTAATAAAATCAGTGTCTTAGTCATATTTCGATGGCTGGATAAAGAGCGCGGGTCATGTTATCATATTATTAAGACGAGTCATCTAGTAATCCTAGGGTCAGGACTCATAAATATTACACTATGGCATTGAGGCAAAAATGACAAACTACAAGGAAGAAAGCGCAAAGCGTAGCGGGACTACGGTTAAGCTTTCTAACACAGTAGTTTGTCATTTTTGCCCAACCCTTCGGGCGCAGCGATTTTCGCCGCCCGCTTTGTCAAAGCCCTTGTCCGTAGTGCCGACTACGGCCTGCGGGCTTTTCCTCGCGGAAGCGTCGGCGAAAATCGCTAGCGTGACATAGTGCAATATTTATGAGTCCTGACCCTAGCAACATGTCCAGCAAAACCAACTCCATCCTCACGCATTCGCATGAGCGGTTCATTAACCGCGAAACTTCGTGGCTGGCGTTTAACAACCGCGTGCTGGATGAAGCCTTCAACAAAGAGCACCCACCGCTTGAGCGCCTGAATTTCCTTGCGATTACCGCGAGCAACCTTGATGAATTCTACATGATTCGCGTGGCGGGACTGAAGGATTATGTGCTGCGCGGCATCACCAAACAATCCATCGACGGCAAAACCCCAGCCGAAGAGCTGGAGATGATCCAGCTGCGCGCCGAGGTGATGATCGAGCGCCAGCACCGCTGCTGGATGGAGCTGGAGGGTGAGCTTGCGGCAAACGGCTTTACCGTGGCTCGCCACGGCGATCTCACCGCTAAGGAAAAAACATGGCTGGAAAATTACTTCATCGATAATATTTTTCCGGTTCTCACCCCCATCAGCATCGACCCTGCGCATCCGTTTCCGTTTTTGCCCAATAAGGGGCTCGCGCTAATTTTCCAGCTGCGCATGGCAAACGGCGGCAAGGATCAGATCACCATTGTGCCGCTGGCGCGCCTGCCGCGCTTTATCCGCCTTCCTGGCACGAAACCCCGCTTTGTGTTTCTCGAAGAAACCATCGAGGCGTATTTCGCCATGCTGCTGCCGGGCTTTGAAAAAATCGATAGCGCCTTTTTCCGCATTATCCGCGATAGCGATCTCGACCTTGAGGAAGACGCCAACCAGAATTTTGTGCGCTATTTCGAAAAGGCAGTGAAGCAGCGCCAGCGCGGCCGCGTGATCCAGATCAAGTTTGCAAGACCCGCCTCGCGCCCGCTGGTGCAGTTTGTGGCAGAGCAGATGAATGTGGGTCTTACCGATGTGATCGAGGTGGATGGCATGCTGGGGCTTTCCTCGCTGCGTGAGCTGGTGGAACAGGCGCCGGCTGAAATGTGTTTTGCGCCATTTCAGGTGCGCTTTCCTGAGCGCATCAATGATTTTGGCGGCGATTGTTTTGCAGCAATTGCCGCGAAGGATATCGTCATCCACCACCCGTTTGAAACCTTTGATGTGGTGGTGCAGTTCATCCGCCAAGCTGCCGCGGATCCGGATGTGGTTTCGATCAAGCAGACGCTGTATCGTACCAGCAAAGACTCACCAGTGGCACGCGCGCTGATTGCAGCAGCCGAGGCGGGTAAATCGGTCACTGCACTGGTGGAGCTCAAAGCGCGTTTTGATGAAGAGGCCAATCTGCAATGGGCGCGTGATTTCGAACGCGCCGGCGTGCAGGTGGTGTATGGGTTTGTGACGCTGAAAACCCACGCAAAAATTATTCTTGTCACACGCCGCGAGGGCAAGAAACTCGTCTCTTACGCGCATTTCGGCACCGGCAACTACCACCCGAACACCGCGAAAATCTACACCGACCTTTCCTTCTTCACCTGCGATCCGGATCTCTGCCGCGATGCCGCCTACCTCTTCAACTACATCACCGGCTACGCACCGCCGAAGCAATTCAAAAAACTGGTGATGGCGCCGCGCGATATGCGAAGTCACGTGCTCGGCCTGATTGATGCGGAAATTGCCCATGTGCGCGCTGGCCGCGTCGGCAATATCTGGGCGAAGATGAATTCGCTGGTCGACCGCGAGATTATCGATGCGCTTTATAAAGCCTCGCAGGCCGGTGTGGTGGTTGAGCTGGTGGTGCGCGGCATTTGCTGCCTGCGCCCGGGCATTCCCGGCTTATCAGAAAATATCCGCGTAAAATCGATTGTCGGGCGCTTTCTGGAGCACTCGCGCATATACTGCTTCGGAGACGGCCACGCCCTGCCCGATCCCAGCGCCAAGGTCTACTTAAGCTCCGCCGACTGGATGACACGCAACTTCGACTGGCGTGTGGAAGTGATGGTGCCCATCGAAAACCCCACCGTGCATGAACAGGTGATGGGGCAGATCATGATGGCGAACCTCAAAGACGAAACGCAAAGCTGGGTCATGCAGCCAGACGGCACCTACCGGCGCGTTTTTGCTGGCGGTGGCCATGCACTCTCGGCGCATGATTATTTCATCAAAAACCCCAGCCTCTCCGGCCGTGGCAAAGCGCTGCAAAAAGTTAAATCACCACAAATGCTGAAAAATAAAGTGATCAAGAAAGGCAGCTAGAAATCCAGATTAGGCTGAGAGCTGCCACGCAGCGCTTTGTGCTGCGCATGTTGCTGCAGCAAGTAGTGAATCGCACCAGCGGTCACCGCCGCCGTACCTGCTGCAAACACCACTGCCAGCGTTTTTTGAGAGCCAGTCAGATGCAATTCACTGGAAAGAAGGATCTTATCTTTAAGCGGCACATGGCTGACGGCATCTTTGAGCATGCCGCTTACGACATTTTCTTCATCACGAACAATGATTCCTGCAAGCTTCTGGCGTTCTGCCACCATCTGCTCCGGCAGAAGCGAGGAGGCTTCAGCCTGATAGATCAGATGCTCGTCCTGCGAGGTATCAATCCGATACTTATTTCTTGCCTCACGAAGCGCCTTGCTAAGTTTATTTGGGTTTTTACCTCTGAAACTGATCACATCGTTGCTGGCCGTTTCCATCGCGCTTTCAAACTGCCTTCTTGCTGCAAAACGATCTGTCTCGATGGCTTGCCTGTCTATTTCGCTATCAGGCAATGACTGATATTCCTTTTCAAAGCGCCCTAGCGCGGCCAAGCCATCCTTGGCATATTTCGACAGGTTGGATTTAATCTGCTGATTCACGGTCGCAACCAGAGCGCCTGTGCCAGCCGCCGCTGCGGCCGCCGCAGAAAGCAGCTTGGCAGCCACGCCGCCGCGCCCGGCTGCTTCGGTAGATTCGTTTTTACTAGTATTTTCCATTGGTTAACCTTATGCTTCCATCATTTAACCACATCCCACCCCACCAGACAAATGACAGTTTGATGAAACCGCGACTTGCACCTTGCGAAAAACCCTTAAATTGGGCATAAGCTGGCCCATGGCCAAGATGAATCAGGATCCCCTGCAACTTTCCGAACAGCCGTTTCGCGACGGCCGCATCGGCATCATCGATATCGGCTCCAACTCGATCCGCATGGTGGTTTACGACCAGCAGAAGCGCTCGCCGGTTGCGATTTACAATGAAAAAGTGATGTGCGAACTGGGCAAAGGCCTCGCCACCACCGGCATGCTGAACCCAGATGGTGTCGAGCTTGCCAAGAATGCGCTCAGGCGCTTCCTCGCCATGGGTCGCAATATGGAGATCACTTCGCTCTATGTGATGGCCACCGCCGCCGTGCGCGACGCGAAAGATGGCGAGGCCTTCGCCCGCTATCTCGAAGACACCTACGACATCGATGTCGATACCATCTCCGGCAAGAAAGAAGCCAAACTGGGCGCGTATGGCGTGTGCGCCTCAATGTTCAAGCCACGCGGCATCACCGGTGATTTAGGGGGCGGCAGCCTCGAGCTGGTGTGGGTGGATGACGGGCAGATTGCGGATCATACCAGTGTGCTGCTTGGCAGCCTGCGCCTGCTGGATGAAACCAAGGGCGATAAAGAAAAAATGAAAAAGCTGATCGATAAGCGCTTCGGCGAGCTCGATTGGTTGGGTGGTCACAAGACCGAACATTTTTATGCCATTGGCGGCTCGTTCCGCGCGCTTGCCAAAATGCATATGGAAGCAGGGCACTACCCGCTGCGCATCCTGCACGAATATCGCGTGGAAGCGAAAGATTTTCAGGCATTTGTCCGCCAGATCGCCAGCCTACCCGCCGACAAACTGGAAAAATTCCCGGGTGTGGCCGCAAAGCGCATTCCCACCCTGCCGGGCGCCGCAATGATCCTCGATAAAATCATCACGGTTGCCAAGCCCGAGGGCATTGTGTTTTCCGCCAGCGGCATCCGCGAGGGCTATCTTTATGAAAAGCTTTCGCCCTACATCCGCGCGCAGGACGGCCTGCTTGCTTCCTGCACCGAATTTGCGACCAAAGGCGGCCGCTCCACCGCCTACTCTAATGAACTCTACACCTGGATGTACCCGCTGCTTAAGGATGAGTCCGACCGCGACCGCCGCCTGCGCATGGCGTTTTGCCTGCTGTCGGAAATCGCGCAGCATATCCATCCGGAATATCGCGCCGAGTGGGCGTATGAGCGCATTTTATTTTCTTCCATCACCGGCCTTTCGCACCGCGAACGCGTCAAGCTCGCGCTGGCGCTCTACCACCGCCATCAGTTCAAGGTCAAGCAGGTCTGGTCAGAGATGGACATGCTGAAACAAAAAGATGCGGCGTGGGCGAAGCTGGTCGGCACCTGCGCCAACCTCGCTTACCACATTTCCGGCAGCGTGGCGGGCAACCTGCTTAAAACTGAGTTTGTTACCAGCGGTAAAAATGCAACCCTGCAACTTTCCGGCAGCATGCAGGATATCATGGGCGATGCATTAAAGCGCCGCATTGCTGGTGTGGATGAAGCGTATCGCGGTTACGCGGGGAAATAAGCGTCCACAAGCTATAAATACTGGTCTTCTTTGGTCAGGTAATTCTGGACATAGTCCGTAATGCCCTGCGAAAGCGACATGAACCCGGCATCATAACCTGCCGCGAGCAAGCGATCCATTTTTGCCTGAGTGAAATACTGATATTTTGCCAGCAGATTTTCCGGCATATCCACATAGTGGATGTTGGATTTGCGTCCTAGCGCTGTGAAGATGCTATTGGCCATATCGTTGAAGGTGCTTGGTTTGCCGGTGCCGACATTAAACAGGCCGGAAACCGCTGGTCTGTCCAGTAGCCAGAGCATCACACGCACCACATCCTTCACATAAATCACATCGCGCTTCTGTTCGCCATTAGCGTAGTTTTTATCGTAGGAGCGAAACAGGTTCACCCGCCCGGCCTGAATCGCATGCGAAGCGATCTTGGTGATCACGCTCTGCTGATCCCCTTTGTGATATTCGTTAGGCCCATACATGTTGAAAAATTTAAGCCCCGCCCATTGCGGCAGCGTAATCTGCCCGCGCGCGTGCGCGGTGGCCACATGCACATCAAACACATGCTTGCTCCAACCATAGCCGCTCAGCGGCTCGAGCTTGCGGAGGTAGGCAAGGTCAAGTGTATCGTCAAAGCCATTGGCACCATCGCCGTAGGTCGCCGCTGCCGAAGCGTAAATCAGCCGCTTGCTGCGGAGGTGGCACCAGCGCCACAGGCGAATCGATGCCTGCAGGTTGTGCTCCAGCACCAGATCCATATCGCGCTCGGTGGTCGAAGAGATGGAACCAAGATGATAAATGATCTCCAGCGAACCATGGTTGGCTTCCAGCCAATCAAACATCTGCGCAGGTGGGATAATTTCATAGGGGTGATGCTTCGCGAGGTTGCGCCATTTCTCAATTGAGCCAAAATGATCGCACACCACCACATCATGGCTGCCGCGCGCAATCAGCGCCGCCACCAGATTGGAACCCACAAAGCCACCACCGCCGGTCACCAGAATCGTTTTCATAGTTTTGAGCCACTTACGCTGTTTGAGCTTTTACTCATTATAGTATAGAGTGCAGGCTTTAAGATTCCGTAAAGCGCGCAAGGAGAGCAACATGCAGAAAGACAACAAGATTTTTGAAGACCTCGCCAAAATGACCAGCGGCGCTGTTGGCACCTTCATGGATATGAAGCGCGAAATGGACGCGATCGCCAGCGCGCAGGTCGAAAAAATGTTGCAAAAGATGAACTTAGCCACCAAAGAAGAATGCGACACCCTGCGTGAAATGGTCGCCAGGCTGCGCCTGGAGCAGGAAGAGCTCAAAACGCAGCTAAAACAGCTTCAGGAACAAAAAAAGTCGGCAGGATAAGCACTTACCAGAAATTCAAATTAAGATATTGAAAAACATAGATAAAAATATTTCTATTTATTCTTTTTTAATTCCCTAGATTTTTCTATTATTCCGTGACAGGATTGATTGAACAAAGCAGCAGAAATACTGCTGTTTGAGCCAATAATCATCACCACTCTTTCTGATCAAGGAATAATTCCATGACCGCAATGGTTTACCCGCTGATAGATAGTGACAACCCGCTTGATCTCGCCGAGTCGGTCATCATGGATCGCGACTGGGTGTTCGAGCGCCCCGCTGATAGCGAACTTCTGGCTGAAGTCAGCGGCCGCTGGTGTAATTATCGTGTGTGGCTAAACTGGCAGGAAGATTCGCGCGGGCTGATGCTTTCCTGCTCGCTGGATAGCAAGCTGCCCAAAGCCGTGCTGCCCAAAATTCACACACTGCTGGCACTGGTGAATGAAAAAATCTGGCTGGGGCATTTTGATATTTCGTCAGAAGATTCCCGCGTGATATTCCGCCACTCGCTACTGCTGCGCGATGGCGCCGGCACCTCGCAGGAACATCTCAATGACCTGCTGGATATCGCGGTTAATGAGTGCGAACGTTTCTTCCCGGCGTTCCAGTCTGTCGCGTGGGGCGGCAAGTCACCGACCGAAGCGCTGACGATTTCCATGTTCGAGACTGTGGCAGAAGCATAAGGCGCCTTACCGCACTTGTTGCGGGGGTCGGTTTCTTCTAGTAGCATAGAACCCACCATTCACCAGACCCCGCAATGCGCCCGCGATGCGGGCTTATGCGGGGCTTTTATGCAACCTTCTTCGCTCCTACTCGTCGGCTGCGGCCATATGGGCAGTGCGCTGCTTGCCAGCTGGCGGGCAACCCATCCCGCAGGCCTTCGCCGCTTTACCATCATCGAACCCATGCAGCGGCAAACCAGCACCGATCATGTCCGCTGGTTCAACTCGCTCGATGAAATACCCGAGCCCTATCATCCCGGCGTTGTGGTATTTGCCGTCAAGCCGCAGCAGATGGATGATGTGCTGCCTCGCTACCGCGAGCGCTTTAAAGACATCCATGCACTTTATATTTCGATCGCCGCTGGCAAAACACTCCGTTACCTGAGCTCACAGCTTGGTGAGCGCGCGGCGATTGTGCGCGCCATGCCGAACACCCCCGCCGCGATCAGCCAGGGTATGACACTGCTGGTTTCTGCCCCCACCCTGCCGGCCTCAGCCAAACATCTGGCGACCGAACTCATGCAAGCTTCCGGCGATGTCGTCTGGCTGGAAAACGAATCTCTGATGGACACCGCCACCGCCATTTCCGGCAGCGGCCCTGCCTATTGTTTTTTATTCATGGAATGCCTGGTGGCCGCCGCCACCGAGGCCGGGCTCAGCGAATCCGTCGCCCGCCAGCTGGCGGTCAGCACACTGTCCGGCAGTGCGGCACTGGCAAAAGCCAGCCACGACATGCCGCTGGCCGAGCTGCGCCGACGCGTGACCAGCCCCGGCGGCACCACCGAAGCCGCCCTTGGCGCGCTGATGGGGGATGATGCGCTGAGAAAACTTGTGCAAGACGCCGTTCGCCGCGCCACCCAGCGAGCAAAAGAGCTATAAAAAACAGCTCTCTGCGATATTTTGTGCATCGCAACAATTTTGCTTGACCCTCGCGATGTTTTTTGCGATAGTGCGCACCAGTTGATGCGATGCACCATCTAACCACCACGAATGGAGATTGTTATGACCTATAATTATGCTTTTACTGATTTCTTTAAAAATAACTTTGATTTCAACCAGATGTTTGCCAGCCAGCGCCGTGATATCGAAGCGGCTTCCGCGATCAACCAGATCGCAGTTGAAAGCGCGCAGGAAATCTCTCGCCGCAATGCTGAAATCGCTCGCGAAAACGTTGAAGCGATGCTCAAAGCCGGCAAAGACATGATGAGCGGTGGCAGCCCGGAAGCCAGCCTGTCGAAAAATGCTCAGGCGGCTCGTTCGTTCTACGAAAGCACCCTCGCCCACATGCGCGAAATGAGCGAAATGGTGACCAAATCCAGCTTCGAAGCCTACGATGTGATGAATCGCCGCGTTGCTGAGAAAATGGAAGAGATGAGCAAAGCCTCTGCTGGCGCTGCTCCGAAAAAAGCTGCGAAGTAATCTCGCTGCAATCGTAAAGTGAAAAACCCCGCTTTTGGCGGGGTTTTTTATTTGCCGTGGAAATAGCCGTAAATGAGTTCGGCGGTCACGCGGCTGATCCCTTCGACTTTCATGATATCCTCTATGCTTGCCGCAGAGACTGCGCGAGCAGAACCAAAATGATGCAGCAGCGCTTTTTTGCGAACCCCGCCAATGCCGGGAATGCTATCCAGCGCAGAAGCCTGCATGGTTTTGCTGCACCGGGTGCGGTGCGCCCCGATGGCAAAACGATGCGCCTCATCGCGCAGCCGCTGCAGGTAATGCAGCACCGGATCATGCTCCGGCAGCTGGAAAGGCTCCCTGCCCGGCAGGAAAAACCATTCACGCCCAGCATTGCGATCCTGCCCCTTGGCGATACCTGCATAGATAATATCGCTGATGCCGAGTTCCTCAAACACACGCGCCGCCGCTGAAAGCTGCCCAGCCCCACCATCAATCAGCAACAGGTCTGGTTTCTTATCCTTGCCGCTGCTATAGTTTTTAAACCGCCGCGAGAGCAGCTCGCGCAGCATCGCGTAATCATCACCCCCGCGCAGCTCATCAGCAGGCGCGGCAGCAGGAAAGTTAAACTTGCGATACTCGCCTTTCATAAAACCACTTTGCCCAGCAACAATCATTGCACCGACCGCATGCGTGCCGCTGATATGCGAATTATCCACCACCTCAATGCGCGAGGGCAGCTCATCCAGCCCGAAAAGCTGCTGCACACCAAGCAGCGCCTCTTTCTGGGAAACATGCATGGAGATATGGCGCACCAGCGCTTCCTTGGCATTGCGAACCGCCTGTTCTACCACGTCGCGCTTATCCCCGCGCAGCGGATGCACAATATCCACCTTGTAATCGGTATTCAGCCGCAGTGCTTCCTCCAGCAGGCTGGATTCCGCCAGCACATGGCTGGTGAGAATCAGCGGCGGCACGGGTTGTGTCTGGTAATACTGACCAATGAAATGGCCGAGGATATCGCTGTCGCTTGATTCTTCGGCATGGGCGGGAAACCAGCTGCGGTTGCCATAGTTGCGCCCGCCGCGATAGCTGAAAAGCTGGATGGCCACCTCCCTGCCATCGCGCGCGAGCGCAATCACATCCGCATCACCAATCCCTGCAGCAGAAAGGCCGTGCTGCTGCTGCACCGACGCCAGCGCACGCAGCCGGTCGCGCACGATGCTGGCTTTTTCAAAATGCATTTGAAGGCTTAGCTGCTGCATTTCGGCCAGCAGCTCGTCTTGAATCTGCCGGCTTTTACCTGAAAGAAATGCCTGCGCCTGCGCCGCCAGAGCCGCATATTCTTCCTTGCTGATTTTGCCCACACACGGCGCGCTACAGCGCTTGATCTGGTATTGCAGGCAGGGGCGCGAGCGATGCTTGAAAATGGTATCGGGGCATGGGCGCAGCAAAAACGCCTTTTGCAGCAGCGCGATGGTTTCATCCACCGCCCCCGCCGAAACAAAAGGGCCAAAATATTTGCCTTTTCTGGTTTTGGGGCCGCGATGCTTGCTGATGCGCGCGAAATCATGATCACCGGAAAACAGAATATAGGGGAAGGATTTATCATCGCGCAGCAGGATATTGTAGCGCGGCGCGTGCTTACGGATCAGGTTGGCTTCCAGCAGCAATGCCTCAGCTTCGCTGCGCGTGGTGATGATCTCCATGGAGGCCGTCTGCGACACCATGCGCTGCAGTCGCGTGTTCAGCGCCGCAGCATTCACATAGTTCGACACGCGGTTTTTAAGGTGCTTGGCTTTGCCGATATAAAGCGGCGTGCCGTCCTCTGCCAGCATGCGATACACGCCGGGGCTGCCAGGCAGCTCCGCCACATACCGACGGATGATCACCTGGCCGCGTGCCAGAGGAGAGAGCGCATCGTTCATCGGGCTAATTTATCCTGAAATGAAGGCTTTGCAACGGTGTTACGAAGCATCAAAAAAACTATCCACGAAACTTGTGGATAAAATTGTGCGCAACCCTGCATGGTGGAATTGCAAACGCGGAAAAGCTTGAGCGCACGCCCGATTGCCTATTTTTTGGGCATATGTTTAAGCCATTGTTTTATATAACAATAGACAATAGATTAATCCTTAACCCTCCCTCACTTAAGAGAATATTTACGAATACAAGAGCCAGCGTCATTTTTGTGCATAATCATTCCGGAGTCATTCCAATTTTATCCCCATATCGGCAATTTTTGCCTAGATTAAATTTTGTCTTCTTACCTACGCTCGGCGGATGACAGTTGCCATCATATCTTGTACAGCGAACATCATGGCTCACGATACGCACCTGCTGGAGATTGTTGTGTTGCTCAGCGCAGCCGTGCTGACGGTGGCGGTGTTTCGCCTGTTGCGGCTCAGCCCCGTGCTGGGCTATCTGGCTGCCGGCGCGTTTATCGGCCCTTATGGCCTCGCGCTGATTGCTGATATTGAAACCACGGCGGGCATTGCTGAGTTTGGCATTATTTTCCTGATGTTTATTATCGGGCTGGAGCTATCGCTGGATCGGCTTCGCAGCATGCGTAAGCACGTCTTTGGCTTTGGCGGCGCGCAGATGTTGATTACCGCTGGTCTGTGTGCAGCATTTTTTATTGGCTTTGGCGGGGATCACGCCACCGCTATCATCATTGGCGGCGGGCTTGCGCTTTCTTCCACGGCAATTGTGCTGCAGGTGGTGCAGGAACAGGGCGAAAAATCTTCTCAAATCGGCAGGCTATCGCTGGCGGTTCTGATACTTCAGGATCTTGCCGTAATACCCCTGCTCGTTTTTGTGGCAATGTGGGGAGAAAATACCAGCAATCTCAGCAGCGCGCTCTCCGAAACCGCCATCAAGGCCGTGGTCTGTTTTGTGGCGATACTGATCGCTGGCAAATTGCTGCTGCGGCCACTTTTTCGTTTCATCGCCTCGCTCGAAAACACTGAGCTTTTCACTGCCACCGCGTTGCTGGTCGTCATTGGTGTGGCGTGGCTCACCAGCCTGTTTGGATTATCGCCTGCGCTGGGGGCGTTCATGGCCGGGCTGCTGATTGCGGAAACCGAATTCAAGCCGCAGGTGGAATCCGACATCATGCCTTATAAAGGCCTGCTGCTTGGCCTGTTTTTCATGACCGTTGGCATGTCGCTGAACCTCGATATGCTCATTGATCAGTTCCTGAATATCATCGCGCTGACTGTCGCGCTGATGGCCACCAAGGCGCTCATCATCATGGCGCTGTGCCGCATTTTTGGCTTTACTCTTTCAACGGCCATCCATCTTGGCCTGCTGCTTTCTCAGGGCGGTGAGTTTGCTTTTGCGCTCTTTACGCTGGCCGCATCTAACGGCATGCTGTCGCCGGAAGTGTCGCAGGTGCTGCTGGTAGTGGTCACCATGAGCATGGCATTTACCCCGCTGGTCGCCGAGCTCGGACAACGCGCAGCGATTACGCTGGAGCGTATGGCAATCTCACGCCCTCAAGCCATGATCGACGAAACGGTTGATCTTTCCTACCATGTGATTATCAGCGGCTTTGGCCGCGTTGGGCATACCGTAGCTCGCCTGCTGGAAGAAGAGCAGGTGCCTTATGTAGCAATCGATATGGATTCCTTTCAGGTCGCCAAAGAACGCAAAAACGGCACGCCCGTTTATTATGGCGATACCTCACGCATGCATGTGCTGAATGCGCTGGGCATCGCCCGGGCGCGCGCACTCATCATCACCCACAACGATATTCGTGTGGCACTGCAAACCATCACTAACATCCGCGAGCACAACCCGGATATCCCCATCATCGCCCGCGCCAAAAATATCGATCAGGTACAGAAGCTTGAAAAAGCCGGCGCGAACCTTGCGGTTGCAGAAATGTTTGAAACCAGCCTGCAACTCGGCGGATCACTGCTGAAATCGCTGGGCATCAGCGAGGTGGAAGTCACTCGAATTATTGAACTTTTCCGCGCCGAAGACTACGCCCTCACCCGCACCGCCGAAAAAGAAGCAACACCCGCCAATTAATCTTTGACAGCCCGGTGAAAATCGCTATATTCCGCCGCAAATCAACCACCCCATAGCCTGAGCCAGCTAAATAAATGGCCGAACTCTTCTGGTGCCAAGCGGAAGAGCAATTATTTTTTTGGCAACGATGTTTTAGCTTCTGGGGAACTCGCTGTGGCAAAAAAGCGCGCAGCGATGGAGTCCGAGGGCATCAGTGTACGTGACAGTACATGACATGCCCGAGGGAGGCTACATCGCAAGCAGATTTGAAGCCACAGTAGAGTGATTATGAAAATTTTGACCTGCAATTCAAACCCAGCCCTCGCCAAGGGCATTGCGGATTATCTTGGCCTGACCTTGACCAACGCCAGCGTCAAGCGCTTTGCGGATCAGGAAGTGTTCGCCGAAATCCACGAGAATGTGCGTGGTGAAGATGTGTTTGTGGTGCAGTCCACTTCCTTTCCGGCCAACGACCATATCATGGAGCTGCTGGTGTCTCTGGATGCGCTCAAGCGCGCCTCAGCGCGCCGCGTCACGGCGGTGATTCCCTATTACGGCTATGCACGGCAGGATCGCAAAATGGGCTCGCGCACGCCGATCTCCGCCAAGCTGGTGGCCAACATCATCACGGCCGCGGGCGCAAACCGCGTACTCACGGTGGATCTGCATGCCGGGCAGATTCAGGGCTTTTTCGATATCCCGCTGGATCATTTATATTCCGCGCCGGTGATGGTCGATGATATCAAGAAACACCACAAAAACGCCTCGGATCTGGTCATCGTTTCGCCGGATGTCGGCGGCGTGGTGCGCGCACGTGCGCTTGCCAGCCGCCTCGGCGCTGACCTTGCGATTGTTGATAAGCGTCGCCAGCGCGCTGGCCACTCGGAGGTGATGAACATCATCGGCGAGATCGAAGGGCGCGACTGCATCATGCTCGACGACATCGTGGATTCCGCAGGCACATTATGCAACGCTGCCGAAGCCCTGAAGAAAAACGGTGCCACGACCGTTTCCGCTTATGTCACACATGGCGTACTTTCCGGCAAAGCGGTCGAGCGCGTCAGCCAGTCGGTGCTCAGTTCACTGGTCATCACCGATACCATCATGGCCACCGACGCCGTGCGTGATTGCAAAAACATCCGCAGTATCAGCGTGGCGCCGCTTTTAGGCGAGGCGATCAAGCGCATCAGCGAAGAAACATCCGTATCCAGCTTATTTGATTAACCAAGGAGAAAACTATGACTACCGCAACTAAACCATTACTGAATGCCAACTCTCGTGATCGCGCCGGTAAAGGCGCATCGCGCGCGCTGCGCCGCGAAGGCAAAGTCCCGGGCGTTGTTTACAGCCACGGCAAAGAAGCCCAGAGCATTGCGCTTTCCGCCAATGAAGTCACCCTCGAATATCGCCGCGGCCGCTTCCGCTCGCGCCTGATGGACATCAAAGTCGACGGTAAAATCATTCAGGCACTACCCAAAGACGTGCAGTTCCACCCGGTGTCGGATCAGATTGAGCATGTGGACTTCATCCGCGTGGAAGCTGGCCAGAGCGTGCGCGTACAGGTGCCGGTGAAGTTCTCCGGTCAGGAAAAATGCCTTGGCCTGAAGCGCGGCGGCGTACTCAACATTGTTCGCCACGAAATCGAATTCACCTGCAAACCGGAAGCGATCCCGGCATCCATTGATCTGAACGTATCCACCATGGATATTGGTGATTCCATTCACATCAACGATATCAAACTGCCAGAGGGCGTTGCGCCGGTGATCAAGCGCAACTTTACCGTTGCCACCATCGCGGGTCGTAGCTCGGCGGATGAAGAAAAACCTGTAGCTGCTGCAGAAGCTGCTGCAACTCCGGCTGCTGGCGCCGCTGCTCCGGCTGCTGCTGCTGCGAAGGATGCAAAAAAGGATGAGAAGAAAAAGTGACAAAAACATTAGCGGCTATGCCGCTTAGGTTTTTGTCATCCCGGAATCAGCCGAGTCCAAAGCGATGCTTTAGCAACAGGCTGGATATCCGGGATCTCGCACAATTTTAGGGAGATCCCGCATAGCGGCTTTGCCGCTTGCGGGGTGACGTACCACCATGCACCTCCTCGTCGGCCTCGGCAATCCCGGTGACGCCTATGCCGGTAACCGTCATAATGTCGGTTTCATGGCGCTGGATAGCATCGCCGAGCGCCATCAGTGTCCCGCCTTTAAGAAAAAATTTGGCGGCTTGCTTTCCGAAGGCACATTAGCCGGCGCGCGCGTGTTTCTGCTGAAGCCGCTCACCTACATGAATCTCTCCGGCGAGTCGGTCGCGGCGGCAGCACAGTTTTATAAAATTCCGCCGGAGCGCATCATCGTGTTTCATGATGAGCTGGATCTGCCGCTGGCTAAAATCCGCGTGAAGCAGGGCGGCGGTAACGGCGGCCATAATGGGCTTAAAAGCATCGACGCGCACATCGGCAAAGATTACCACCGCGTGCGTATCGGCATTGGCCACCCGGGGGGTAAAGATTTAGTCTCTGACTATGTGCTGTCGGATTTTTCTAAAGCGGAGCGCGCGCAGGTGGATGCGCTGCTGGCAGATATCACCCACCACATCGCTTTGCTATTGGCAGGCGACGCAGCTGGCTTTATGAACAAACTTGCACCAGTAACAAAGGAATAAGCAGATGGGCTTCAAATGCGGAATTGTTGGGCTTCCCAACGTTGGCAAATCAACATTGTTTAATGCGCTGCTTGCCACACAGCAGGCCGAAGCCGCGAACTACCCATTCTGCACCATTGAGCCAAATGTTGGCCGTGTCAGCGTGCCCGATGAACGCATCAGCAAGCTGGCGGCAATTGCGGATTCCAAAACCATCATCCCTACCCAGCTTGAGTTTGTGGATATTGCCGGGCTGGTGCGCGGCGCCTCCAAAGGCGAAGGACTCGGCAATCAGTTCCTTTCTCACATCCGCGAGGTGGATGCGATTATTTATGTACTGCGCTGCTTTGAAGACGGCAACGTGACGCATGTGGAAGGCTCGGTTGATCCGCTGCGCGATGCGGATATTATCGAAAATGAGCTCATCCTCGCCGATATGGAATCGCTGGAAAAACGCCTGCCGAATTTGCAAAAAAAAGCTAAAGGCGGCGATAAAGATTCGCTGGCACAGGTAGCGATAATCGAGCGCGCGCTCGCCGTCGTGAATCAAGGCAAACCGGCACGGCTCACCGAAGCAAATAGTGCTGACGAGAAAAAAATCCTGCGCGAGCTGCAGCTGCTCACCACCAAGCCGGTCATGTATGTCTGCAATGTGGATGAAGCCTCGGCAGAAAAAGGTAACAGCCTGTCGGCAAGCGTAGCGGCTAAAAAACAAGGCGCGCCGGTGGTGGTGATTTCGGCGAAGATTGAGGCGGAAATTTCCATGCTGGAAACCGACACAGAAAAGCAGGAATTTCTTGCCACTATCGGCCTATCTGAAACCGGCCTTGCGCGCATCATCCGCGCGGGCTATTCGCTGCTTGACCTCATCACCTATTTCACCGTGGGTCCTAAAGAAGCCCGCGCCTGGACGATTATCAAAGGCACCGCCGCACCCGCGGCCGCGGGTGTCATCCATACGGATTTTGAGAAGGGCTTTATCCGCGCCGAAACCATTGCCTACAACGACTACATTGCCTGTAAAGGCGAAGCCGGCGCCAAAGAGGCCGGTAAATTTCGTTTAGAAGGCAAGGATTATGTGGTACAGGATGGTGATGTGTTACATTTCCGCTTCAACACGTGATGTTTAAATATTTTTTTAAAAAACGCGAACAAAAACCCACACCGCACTGGGCGACATGGCTGGCCATTGCTGTGGTTCTCTATGCTCTTTTTTTCAATAAACCGCAGGCGCCCATTTCTGACACTGAGCCAGCGCCAGCAACTGCGCGCGACGCTATCAAATCACAGCTGGCACCGCTGGAAAATCTTTCTACCCGTCTTCTACCAAGCATGGTCGCCAGCCTGCAGATGAACGATACCGCAGAAGGTAACGGCGCGCCTGCGGTTTGCGGGCAGAGCGTCACACTCAGCTATCGAGCAGAACTTGGCAAAGACCAGCCCATCGGCGATAGCAGGAACCCAACAACGATCAATTTTATCGCGGGCGAAGGCCGCATGATGCCGGCGCTTGAGCGCGGTATCATCGGCATGAAACCGGGCGGCACGCGTGAGATCATTGCGTCGCCTGATATGGCCTATGATGCGCCGGGTCATCAGCGCTCGGACGTGCCCGCCGGCAGCACGGTTAAATTCACCCTCTCGCTGGAAAGCGTCAGCCCACCCATGCCCGCATTTAATGAAACTTCGTTTCGCATTGTTGATACGCAGCTTGTCTCCGGAAAAATGCTTTTCTGCGGCAACACTGCGCGCGTGCATGTCCGGGTGATGGATGTACGTGGCAAAACGATCTTCAGCAGTGCCGAGCGTGGCACCATTCTTGAATTCACCCCAGGTAAATCACAGGTGTTTCTTGGCCTTGAGCAAGGTGTCATCGGCATGACCACCGGTAGCGAGCGCCTGTTGGTGGTGCCGCCGGAATTTCACAAAACCATGAAAGGCAATGCACCTACCATCGATATTCCGCTGCCTAAAAATGAAATCGTACTTGTGGAAGTTTCGGCGCTGCCTTAATAAAGCCGTGTCTTATTTTCATTTCTATTATTGTTTGAAAAAATCATGTCGTCACTCATTGCCACCCGCCTCAAAAACGTCAAACCATCCCCCACCCTCGCTGTCACCGCCAAAGCTGCCGAGCTGAAAGCCGCTGGCAAGAATGTCATCGGCCTTGGCGCCGGCGAGCCGGATTTTGACACGCCGGATCATGTGAAAAAAGCTGCCATCGAAGCCATCCAGCGCGGCGAAACCAAATACACGCCGGTAGCCGGCACCCCTGCGCTCAAAAAAGCCATCAGCGATAAATTCAAGCGCGAAAATGGCCTTGATTATGCGCCAAACCAGATTGTCGCCTGTGTGGGCGCCAAGCATGTCATCTTCAACGCCTTCATGGCGACACTGAACGCCGGCGATGAAGTCATCATCCCCGCACCCTACTGGGTCTCCTACCCTGATATGGTGATTTTTGCGGAAGGCACACCGGTGGAAGTAACATGCGGCGAAGAGCACGCTTTTAAGCTGACACCTGCCGCGCTTGAAAAAGCCATCACGCCGAAAACCAAATGGCTGATTT
>Ga0315900_10004891_pt1 | contig 18661 bp, 15 predicted proteins | sample LakEriMetagenome_FD_203521 | JGI IMG/M metagenome (GOLD analysis project Ga0315900, IMG submission 203521) | Freshwater fungal communities from buoy surface, Lake Erie, Ohio, United States - Buoy 12 MA114 | ecosystem: Environmental > Aquatic > Freshwater > Lake > Lake biofilm | place: USA: Lake... | reverse complement strand
CCGAACCCATTGCCTGCGAACGAAGCCTGCGCGTGCAGCTGGCCGTGACCGGCGCGGACCAATGTTCCTTGTGGCTCAACGATGTCCCGGTCGATGCGTCCTGCAGCGGGCTGTTCACCCTGCCGGTTCCGGACGAGGGGGCCTACGAACTGGTGCTCACTGCCTCCAACGTGGCCGGTTGCACCGACACCATTACCACTGCGCTCACCTACGCGGATACCCCTGGGCTCTTCGTACCAAATGCCTTCAGCCCCAATGGCGATGGCGTCAACGACCGCTTCATCCCCCATGCGCCTCCCCAGGAAAACCGTGCGCTGCTGCGCATCTTCAACCGCTGGGGACAGGAGCTGTTGACCACTGCCGACCTGGCCAATGGCTGGGACGGCACCGCAGGTGGAGCGCCGGTCCCTGATGGCATCTACGCCTACCTGTTGCGTGCGCCCGACCCTTGCACACCCAGCAAGCAGGTGGAGCTCCGCGGCCATGTGACCGTGCTGCGCTGAGCGACCAATGTACATTTCCCAACGCCCGCCTCAGCCCTGACGCAGGGATGCCAGGTCTGCCATCACATGGGTGAACGTTGAGCGCCGCGATCATCTCAGAGAGTTCCTTCGCTTCACACCCGGGCCTTGTCGTTCTTGCCTGGCTTTCCCACCAGGCGATCATTTACCTTCAGACCGATCTCCTGCTCCGTCCTGCATGGGTCATGGACGCGACCTGAACGGATGATGCCGGGGCGTATTTCACCACCGATGAGGTCAAGACCACGTTGTTGGGCTCGGGTAGCCTGCGGTGCGATACAGCTCGCGGCTGCGCCCGGTGAGCGCATTCGGCGTTCAACAGTGTGCGGGCAGGGGGGGGCTGTAGGTGGTCCGGATCGTGGGGGCATCGCTCCAGGTTGTCCATTCGGGTCATGGCGGTCCGCACCAGGACCTTGATGAGCGCGCAGAGCATGGGGCCAATAATGGGAGACGCGCTTGGGGACGATCGGGACGGGTCTGGCAAAGTTAGAAAGTCAGCCTTTCCAGCCGACCACCATCCCCGATCGACGCGACCAACCGGTCGCCTGTGACGGTCGGCAACGGATCTATGACACGTGTCAACGAGACTGTGACACATGACAACGGATCAATGGCGGTCGTCAACGGGGCTGGGACACTTGGCAACGTGCTGTGACGGTCGCCCACATCCCAGTGAAATGGGCGCCGAAACGTGCTGTATGGACAATGGAGCCCACTGCCACCAAACCAAAAGCGGCCAGCCCTTCGGCCAGCCGCTTCAGTAAGGCGATGTCCGCCGCTCAATCCCGGCGGTTCAAGAAGATCATCACGTAGTAGAGCAGGGTGCCGATGGAGCCGATGGCGGCCACCAGGTAGGTGCGGGCAGCCCACTTGAGGGCATCGGCGCTCAGTTCCCGCTCGCTGGCAGTGACGATGCCGCGGTTGGTCATCCAGGCCAGGGCGCGCTTGCTGGCATCGTATTCCACGGGCAGGGTGATGATGCTGAAGAGCGTGGTGAGGGCGAATAGCGCGATGCCGAAGCCCAGCAGCCCGGTGCCGAAGGAGTTCACCAGCAGGATCCCGCCCAGCAGCACCCACTGCATCCACTGCGAGGCCACGCTTACCACAGGCACCAGCTTGCTGCGCATCTCCAGCCAGCTGTAGGCGGTGGCGTGCTGCACGGCATGGCCCACCTCGTGGGCGGCTACGGCGGCGGCGGCGGCGTTTCGGGCGTGGTACACCGGCTCGCTCAGGTTCACTGTTCGGGTGGCGGGGTTGTAGTGGTCCGTCAACTGCCCCGGCACGCTGATCACCTGCACGTTGGTGATGCCGTGGTCGCGCAGCATCTGCTCGGCCACCTCGCGGCCGCTCATGCCGTTGCGCAGGGGCGTGCGGGAGTACTTTTCAAATCGGCTGCGGAGCTGCTGGCCCACCAGCCAGCTCACGAGCATGATCACGGCGCCGATCAGGTAGGCGCCCATCATCGGATTTCCTTCCATGGTCCTTCGGTCTGTTCGCTAAGTGAACACCCCACCCTTCAGATCGTGCGCCGAACGTGCGCAGGTGCCAAAACGACAGCAGGGGACCCAAGGCCCCCTGCCGATGTCGTGCTGATCCGCATCACTCGCCGGCCGCTTCGGCCTTCTTGATCTCCATGTCCAGGATCTCATCCAACACCTTCAGCTCCTGCTCGGAGATCTTGGCATCGGTGCGGGCCTGCTTCTTCATGAAGCGGAACATGGCGTTCTTCTTGATCTCGTACGCCACATACACGGTGTACTCCTTGGTGGTCTCGTTGAAGTAGGTCTCCTCGCCGATCTTGCGCAGGTCGGCCAGTTCGGTGTTCATCACCTCGCGCACCAGGCTCTGGAACTTGTCGGCCACATCGGCGGCGCGGGCGTTCTCGGTCTGGCCCAGGTACTGGTCGGTCACCGCGCGCATGTTGGTGCCCACTTGGGCGGCCACCTGGTTCTTGGCATCGATGTCGGCCTTGCCGCGGGCGATGTTCTGCTTTACGCTGGTGCCCTGTCCGGTGCCCCGGAACCAGGCCGCGTTGCTCTCGTACTTGCCCCCGCTGAAGGGCTGCTTCACCTTGGTGCCGGCCGGGTTGGTGGTGTTGCGGCAGGCGGGCAGGGCCGCCACCACGAAGGCCGAGAGGATCAGGGGAAGGAACCGGCTGGTGCGCAGGGTGATCATGGGAAAGGTTGGTGTCTGGGTGCCCACAAAGAAAACACCGTGCCAGCTTGGAAAGGGACGGAGCGTTGGTGCTGGAAAGCCGCTGTTCCGCAGCTTCTGCGAACTTTCGGGAAATTCCCTCCCATGCGTGCCTTGAAAACCATCCTCATCATCCTGCTGGCCCTGGTCGGTCTGCTGGTCATCCTGGGCCTGGTCGGTCCCTCCAACTACCGGGTGGAGCGGAGCACCACCATTGCCGCGCCACCGGCCGTGGTCTACGGCTACGTGAGCCACCTCTCCAGCATGAAGGAGTGGGGCCCCTGGCAGGCCATGGACAAGGACCAGGTGCAACGGATCGAAGGCACCGACGGCACCGTGGGGGCCACCTGGCATTGGGAGGGCGACACCGTGGGGACGGGCAGCCAGAAGATCGTGAGCCTGGAGCCCGGCAAGAGCGTCCGCTGCGCCATGGACATCGTCGAGCCTTATGAGTTGTTGAGCACGGCCACTTACGACCTGGAGCCGGTGGGCGACAGCACCCGGATCACCTGGGGCATGGAGGGCGAGAACACCTTCATGGGCAAGATCATGGGCGTGTTCATGAACATGGACAAGATGATCGGACCCACATTTGAGACGGGCCTGGCCAACCTGAAGGCCCTGGCCGAGGAGGAGCAGGCGGCCATGCAGGCGGAAAAGGCCTCCCGCACGGTGGATGGCTACCTCATCGAGACCGTGGAAGGCGCGGAGACGGTCTACATCGGCGTGCGCGATACCAAGCTGAAGTGGAAGGATATGGGCGCCTTCTTCGGCAAGCACTTCCCCGCCGTGGGGGCCGCCGTGGGGGCCGCCCAGTTGGAGATGGCCGGTGCCCCGAGCGGCGTGTACTGGGCCTGGAACGAGAAGGACCAGACCGCCGACATGATGGCCGGGATGCCGGTGAAGGGCGATGCCAGCACCCAGGTGGCCGGCTACACCACCCATGTGGTGCCGGCGGGCCGCCGGTTGAAGGTGGCCTACTACGGCGACTACGCCAAGAACATGGACGCCCACCTGGCCATCGACAAGTACATCCGCGAAAAGGGCCTCACGCAGTACGGCAACGTGATCGAGGAGTATGTCACCGACCCCATGGCGGAGCCCGACACGGCCAAGTGGCTCACCAACATCTACTACATGGTGAAGTAGTTCACCACCAGCAACTTGAAAAGGCCCCGGCACAGGTCCGGGGCTTTTTCATGCGCGGCCGCGACCCAAGCCTCACCTTTGCACCATGCGCCTTTCGCTCGCCCCATGCCGGCTGCTGTTCAAGGAGCCGTTCGGCACGGCCCATGGCCTCCGCGACGGCACTGATTCGGTCTTCGTCCGGCTGGAGCACGAAGGGGTGGTGGGCTACGGGGAGGCCACCCTGCCGCCCTACGTGAAGGAGACCCCGGAGCTGGTGATCCGGTCGCTGCAGGAACCTGGATCGTTGCGCTCCCTGGAGGGGCTCACTGGGATCGGTACAGCCCTGCCGGAGTGGTTCGACCGGGTGGGGAGCACGGCCGGAAGAACAGCCTTATCTACAGCATATTATGACCTCGTATTCAAGCATTTGAATATTTCTGCTTCATCTTACTTCAAAGGATCTGTCCGGCCCAAGGCCATGGTCACCCTGGGCCATGGCGACCCGGCCACCTATGCAGCACGGATCGCACGGCTGCCGGCCGGTTTCGGGGTGCTGAAGATCAAGCTGGGCACGCCCCAGGACAAGGCGATCATCCAGGCGGTCCGGACGGCGGACGACCGGCCCTTGCTGCTGGACGCCAACCAAGGCTGGACGCGCCCCGAACAAGCCTTGGAGGCCATTGCCTTGGCTGGCCCCGGGCGCGTGGTGGGCATCGAGCAGCCGTTCCACGCGGACGATACGGCCAACCACCTGAAGCTCAGCCAGCTGACGGATATCCCCGTGATCGCGGACGAGAGCATCCAGGATGCGGCGGACCTGGAGCGCCACGGGGACGCGTTCGGCGGGGTGAACATCAAGCTGATGAAGTGCGGCGGGCTGGACCGGGCTTTGGCGTTGGCGACCCGGGCGCGGGCGCTGGGGAAGGTGGTGATGCTGGGCTCCATGAGCGAAAGCAGCCTGGGTTGTGCGGCCATGTTCAGCCTGGCTGGCCACGCCGAACTGCTGGACCTCGACGGACCGTGGTTGCTCAGGAACGATCCATTCACCGGGCTCAGTGTTCGGGAAGGGTCCATGGCGGTGGAAGGACCGACCGGGTTCGGGGTGTCCATGGCCAGCGGCGTTCATCTGCCTTGGGGCTGAATTTGTCGCAGCCCTTTCGGCGCATAATTTATATTATGTTAAGTTGTAGTTGACTGATGGCGTGAAGTTTAGGCCGTTAGCATCCACGCTCCAACCCTGTTGTTCTCCGATGTTGTGATGTTCGCCTCCGGCTCGCAACTTGGAGAGGCAACTCATCATCGAGTCCCCTTTCGTGCCCAAGCATGCGCTCCCGCCAGCCTTTTGGCCAGCCGTCGAAACAAAGTCCTCGTCTATTTGCACGGACCGTGACCTTAACGGCAACAAGCGAAATCCCGATGAACTGCGTCAGAACGCCTACTCCATGGCTAGCCTGGCAGCAGGGCCAGTCACCGGGGCGACAGCATTGAAGGTGTTGCGGTGCTCAGTTCCGTGGGGATGGAATAGCTGAGCGTGGGTGGTGGCTGGGGTATTCAGGAGCGACCAGATATATGTATGGCCATACATTCTTTAGAGTCCAGTTCAGGTGGGCGCAGATCATCAGCCTGGAGCTACCCGCCTGATCCTGAGTAGCAAACCTGTGTCGACTTTCATGCCCATTGTCATGAACACATGTATGGCCATACATATTTCCATTGTCACCACCACCACCCTAACGCACGAGGGCCGGCTTCCGCCGGCCCTCGCCTTCCAATACCCGTTGTCCCTTACTTGCCCAGCTTGTCCTTCATCTCCTGGAACTTGGCCTGGTCACCCATCTTCCCGTAGAGCTTCATCAGCTGCTGGATGGTCTGCTGGTCCTTCGGATCGAGCTTGTGCGCCCCCTCGAAGTACGGCACGGCCTTCACGTAGATGTCATCGGCCACCTTCTTGCACTTCATGTAGTCGGTGTCGCTCTTGATGGCGTTGCACTTCTCGTACTCGTAGGCCGCCCGGTTGTTGTACAGCACCCCGATGTTGAAGTACGCATCGAAGTAGTTCGCGTCCTTGGCGATGCTGTTCTTGTAGGCCTCCTCGGCCAGGTCGTACCACTTGTTCATGGACGCCTCGTCCTTGGCATCGCTGGCCATGCTGGCCTTCTTGTCATACAGGCCACCCAAAACGCTGTACAGCAGCGCGTTATTGGGGTCCTTCTCAAGCGCCACTTTCACACTGGCCTCGGCCTCATCGGCACGGCCCAGGGTGAGCAGGCAGCTCATTTCGTCCATCACCATGTCCTTGTTATCGGGGAACTTGGCGCGACCCTCCCGGGCGGTGGCCAGGGCGCCTTCCATGTCGTTCGCCTTGCGTTGCAGGGCGCCGATGTAGCGGTACACCTCGGGCTTCACGTAACCGGCGGCGATGGCCTCCCTGTAGTACTTGATGGCGTTCGGGCCGTCACCCATGCTCTCGTAGGCCAGGGCCTTGTTGAACACCGCGTTGGTGTCCACCTCCCCGAAGCCCTTGGCCACCCGCTCGGACTGCTCGTAGCTGGCAATGGCCTTGCGATAATCCTTGGCACCGAACGCATCGTTGCCGGCGTTGAGGGCTGCACCCTGCAGGGCACGCAGGGCACGGCCGTTCTCCAGCTTGTAACTGCCTTTGGTGTCGAGCTCGTTGGCCTTGATGTAGCTCTCGATGGCCTTGTCGATGGCATCCGGGAACTGCTGCTTCAGGGCGGCATCCTCACCCATGGCGATCAGCCGGTAGATGTCCCCCCGGTAACGCCAGGTCTTCTCGATGGCGCCGGTCTTGGGGTCCTGCGTGGCGGGCTCGATGAACTCGGCCGCCCGCGCGAGGTTGCCATCCTTCATCTCATTGTAGGCGGTCACCACGTTGGCGTTCTGGGCCAAAAGGCCCATGGCGGACATGGTGAACGCCAGGGTGAAAAGGGTCTTCATGGTCAAGGTCGATGGGATTCTGATCATTCCTCGTTGCCTTCCTTATCAACTTCGGTGCCATCCGCAGCGGTATCACCGCCACCCTCTTCGGGCGCGGCCTCTTCCTCCTCGCGCAGGGCGCTGTCGATGCGGGCCACGGCGGCGATCTGGTCGTTCTTGCGCAGTTCGATGAGGCGCACCCCCTGGGTGGCGCGGCCCAGCACACGCAGCTCCTCCAGCCCCATGCGGATGGTGAGACCACTGCGGTTGATGATCATCAGCTGGTCCTGCTCGGCCACATCCTTGATGGTGACCAGCTCGCCGGTCTTGTCGGTGAGCTGCATGGTCTTCACGCCCTTGCCACCGCGGCTGGTGAGGCGGTACACATACTCGCCGTCCTCGCCCATCACGGGGCTGCGCTTGCCATAGCCTTTGTCGCTGACCACCAGCACCTGGCGGGTGGCGAGCTCGCTCTTGTCGATGGCGATCATGCCCACCACCTCGTTGCTCTCCGAGCTGCCTTCGAGGTTCATGCCCCGCACCCCGCTGGCGTTGCGGCCCATGGGGCGCACATCGCCTTCCTCGAAGTGCACGGCCTTCCCTTCCCGGCTGGCCAGGATGATGTGGCAGTTGCCGTTGGTGAGGCGCGCTTCCAGGAGCTCATCCCCCTCGCGGATACCCACGGCGATGATGCCATTGGCGCGCGGACGGCTGTAAGCCTCCAAGGTGGTCTTCTTGATGATGCCCTTCTTGGTGCAGAGCACCACGAAGTGGTTGTTCAGGTGCTCCTCGTTCTTCAGGTCGGTGACGTTGAGGTAGGCCACCACCTTGTCGTCGGCCTCGATCTGCACCAGGTTCTGGATCGCGCGGCCCTTGCTCTGGCGGGTACCTTCGGGGATGTCGAACACGCGCATCCAGTAGCACCGGCCCTTCTGGGTGAAGATGAGCAGGTAGTTGTGGTTGGTGGCCACGAAGAGGTGCTCCAGGAAGTCCTCGTCGCGGGCGGTGCTGCCCTTGCTGCCCACCCCGCCGCGGGCCTGGGTGCGGAACTCGGCCAGGGCCGTCCGCTTGATGTAGCCCAGGTGACTGATCGTCACGGCCACGGCCTCGTCGGCGATGAGGTCCTCGATCCGCATGTCGCCGCTGGCGTGGACGATCTCGGTGCGGCGCTTGTCGCCGTATTTCTCCTTGATCTCGAGGGTCTCGTCCTTCACGATCTTCAGCCGCAGCTGTTCATCGCCCAGCACCTGCTTGAGGTAGGCGATGGTCTTGAGCAGCTCGGCATGCTCTTCCTTGATCTTGTCGCGCTCCAGGCCGGTGAGGCGCTGCAGGCGCATGTCGAGGATGGCGCGGGCCTGGATCTCGGAGAGCCCGAACTGCTGCATCAGGCCTTCGCGGGCCTCGTCAGGGGTCTGGCTGGCCCGGATCAGGGCGATGACGGCATCGAGGTGGTCCAGGGCGATGAGCAGGCCCTCGAGGATGTGGGCACGCTCCTCGGCCTTCCGCAGGTCGAACTTCGTGCGCCGCACGATCACGTCCAGGCGATGGTCCACGAAGTGGCTGATCATCGGCTTGAGGCCGAGCAGCATGGGGCGCCCACCCACCAGGGCGATGTTGTTCACCCCGAAGCTCGTTTGCAGCGAGCTGAACTTGTATAACTGATTGAGGACCACCGTACCCATGGCCTCCCGCTTCACCTCGTACGCAATGCGGATACCGGTGCGGTCGCTGTAGTCGTTGACGTCGCTGATGCCCTCGATCCGCTTGTCGTTGACCAGGTCGGCCACACCCTTCACGAGCTGCACGGCCTTGTTGGTCTGGTAGGGGATCTCGGTGCAGATGATGGTCTCGCGACCGGTCCGCTGGTCCTCCTCAATGTGGCACTTGGCCCGGAGCACGATGCGGCCGCGGCCGGTCTCGTAGGCCTCACGGATGCCATCGGTGCCGTAGATCACCCCGCCGGTGGGGAAATCAGGGCCCTTGATGTGCTGCATCAGGCCCTCGGTGGTGATGTCCTTGTTGTCGATGTAGGCCATGATGCCGTCGCACACCTCGCTGAGGTTGTGCGGGGGCATGTTGGTGGCCATGCCCACGGCGATGCCCGCCGCGCCATTGATGAGCAGCGTGGGGATCTTCGTCGGCATCACACTGGGCTCCTCCAGCGAGTCGTCGAAGTTGGGGCGCATGTCCACCGTCTCCTTGTCCAGGTCGGCGAGCACCTCTTCGGCGATCTTCTTCAGGCGGGCCTCGGTGTAACGCATGGCGGCCGGGCTGTCGCCGTCGATGCTGCCGTAGTTGCCCTGACCGTCCACCAGCGGGTAACGCAGGCTCCAGTCCTGGGCCATGCGCACCATGGCGTCGTACACGCTGCCGTCGCCGTGCGGGTGGTACTTCCCGAGCACCTCACCCACGATACGGGCACTCTTCTTGTAGGGGCGGTTGCTGAGCACACCGAGGTCCTGCATGCCGTAAAGCACCCGGCGGTGCACCGGCTTCAGTCCGTCGCGCACGTCGGGCAGGGCCCGGCTGACGATCACCGACATCGAATAATCGATGTAGGCGGTGCGCATCTCGTTCTCGATGTTGATCGGGATGATCTTCTCTCCTTCTGCCATATCTGTCAGTTCGTCACTGTGGCCCGGTCCTTGCGAACAGGCCTCCCAAAGGGAGCCCGAAAGTAGTCCGATCGCACGATCCCGAAGGCCCTGAACTTATCCACACACCGCACATGGAACTGTGGATAAAAGCGAGGGGCGCGAACCGGAGCCGGAATAGGGCGTTGAATAGCTTGCCCCCGCTGCCAACGGGTTAACTTCGACGATCGACAGAGACCTGCCGGACAGCTCCCCGAACCGAACCAACGATCCCGAATGGACGCCAAATTCTCCCCCAGGGTCCGCGAAGTCATCACCTTCAGTCGCGAGGAGGCCCTCCGCCTGGGGCACCACTACATCGGCATCGAGCACATCCTGCTCGGCCTCATCCGAGAGGGTGAAGGCAATGCCGTGAAGATCCTGCAACGGCTGGAAGTGGACCTGGACGAGCTGCGCCGCATGGTGGAAGGCTCGATGGAGCCCGCCAGTGCCACCGCCCCGCCGGACAAGGACAAGATCACGCTGGTGAAGCAGGCCGAGAAGATGTTGAAGATCACCTTCCTCGAGGCCAAGCTGTTCAAGAGCCCGCACATCGACACCGAGCACCTCCTGTTGAGCATGCTGAAGGACGAGGACAACCTCGCCACGCGCACGCTGCACAAGTTCCATGTGGACTATGAGAGCGTGAAGCACGAGGTGGACGCCATACTCGCCGACGGAGGCATGAGCGACAGCACCTACACGAGCAAGCCACCGAAGGCCCAGGGGCCGCAGAGCGCCGACGATGATGACGAGGAGAGCGGCTCGTTCAGCGGCGGTGGTGGCGGAGGCCAGCGCAAACAGGGTGACAGCAAGAGCAAGACGCCGGTGCTGGACAACTTCGGACGCGACCTGACCAAGCTGGCCGAGGACGGCAAGCTGGACCCGATCGTGGGCCGCGAGAAGGAGATCGAGCGCGTGAGCCAGATCCTTTCCCGCCGCAAGAAGAACAACCCCGTGCTGATCGGCGAACCCGGCGTGGGCAAGAGCGCCATCGCCGAGGGCCTGGCCCTGCGCATCATCCAGCGCAAGGTGAGCCGCGTGCTCTTCAACAAGCGCATCGTGGCGCTGGACATCGCCAGCCTGGTGGCCGGCACCAAGTACCGCGGCCAGTTCGAGGAGCGCATGAAGGCGGTGATGAACGAACTGGAGAACAGCCCGGACGTGATCCTCTTCATCGACGAGATCCACACCATCGTGGGCGCCGGCGGTGCCAGCGGATCCCTCGATGCCAGCAACATGTTCAAGCCCGCCCTGGCGCGCGGCGAGATCCAGTGCATCGGTGCCACCACCCTGGATGAGTACCGCCAGTACATTGAGAAGGATGGGGCCTTGGAGCGCCGCTTCCAGAAGGTGTTGGTGGAGCCCACGAGCGTGGACGAGACCATCCAGATCCTCAACAACATCAAGGAGAAGTACGAGGACCACCACAACGTGAACTTCACCCCCGATGCCATCGAGGCCTGCGTGAAGCTCACCAACCGCTACATCACCGACCGCCACCTGCCCGACAAGGCGATCGACGCCATGGACGAGGCCGGCAGCCGCGTGCACATCAGCAACATCGTGGTGCCGAAGAACATCCTCGATGTGGAGCAGAAGATCGAGGAGATCAAGGAGGAGAAGAACAAGGTGGTGCGCAGCCAGCGCTACGAGGAGGCCGCCAAGCTGCGCGACCGTGAGCGGCAGCTGCTGGAGGAGCTGGACCGCGCCAAGAAGCAGTGGGAGGAGGAGAGCAAGAGCAACCGCACCACGGTGACCGAAGAGAACGTGGCCGAAGTGGTGGCCATGATGAGCGGCATCCCCGTGACGCGCATCGCCGAGAAGGAGAGCGGCAAGCTGCGGCGGATGAAGGAGGAGATGATGGGCAAGGTGATCGGCCAGGACGAGGCGGTGGCGAAGGTGGTGAAGGCCATCCAGCGCAACCGGGCCGGCCTGAAGGACCCCAACCGCCCCATCGGCAGCTTCATCTTCCTGGGCCCCACCGGCGTGGGCAAGACCCAGCTGGCGAAGGAACTGGCCCGTTACCTCTTCGACACGGAGGATGCCTTGATCCGCATCGACATGAGCGAGTACATGGAGAAGTTCTCCGTTAGCCGCCTCATCGGTGCGCCTCCAGGCTACGTGGGCTACGAGGAAGGAGGCCAGCTCACCGAGAAGGTGCGTCGCCGCCCCTACTCCATCATCCTGCTGGACGAGATCGAGAAGGCGCACCCCGACGTGTTCAACCTGCTGCTGCAGGCACTGGACGATGGCAAGATGACCGACAGCCTCGGCCGCCACATCGACTTCAAGAACGCGATCATCATCATGACCTCGAACATTGGGGCGCGTGACCTGAGCGATTTCGGCAAGGGCGTGGGCTTCGGCACCGCAGCCAAGTCAGCCGGCCAGGAGGAGAGCAACCGCGGCATCATCGAGAAGGCGTTGAAGAAGGCCTTCGCCCCCGAGTTCCTCAACCGGATCGATGACATCATCATGTTCAACTCGCTGAAGCGGGAGGACATCCACAAGATCATCGACATCGAACTGGGCCACCTCTACAAGCGCATCGCCGAGCTGGGCTACGACCTGAAGCTCACCGACGACGCCAAGGACTTCCTGGGCGAAAAGGGCTACGACGAGAAGTTCGGTGCCCGCCCGCTGAAGCGCGCCATCCAGAAGTTCATCGAGGACCCGATGGCCGAGGAGATCATCAACCAGGGCATCGAGGAGGGCGACAAGATCACCGTGGGGGTGAACAAGGACAAGAGCGACCTCCAGATCAAGGTGACCAAGGGCAAGAAGAAGATCAGCAAGGCCGAGGGCGAGAACAAGGAACTCCCCCCTCCTTCCGAGGACGCCTGATCAACAAGACATCCCCAGCGAAAGGCCCGGTCGATCGACCGGGCCTTTTGCGTTCACTGTGACCAACCCTGCTCACCAGCCGCGACCCGCATCCGGGGCCTTCCGCAACCGCGTACTGAAGATGAGCCCGAAGACGAGGTCCTGGTAATCCGTGGCCTCGGATAGTTCCGAACGACCGGGGAAGGTCTCCAACCCCATGTCGCTGGCATCCAGGCGCACCCCCACCCGCTCGTAGCCCATGGTGAGGCCGAAGGCCAGGTTGTCCGAGGCATGGATGAAATAGCCGAAGCCCAACCCCCAGAGCAGGCCCGACTCTTGGCTGTCCCCGCACGTGGAGCAGGCATATGCGTAAGTACCAGTACCGACCTTGAGGCTCAGTTCATAGAAATTCCGCTTGGTGGTGTAGGCCTCGTAGAGTACGCGGCCGTAAAGAGCTGTCCGCCGAATGTCGCCCGAGGTCACCTCCGGTGCCAGCGCTCGTTCATTGATGCCTGCCCAGGTGACGTCGAACCCTGCCCCCAGCCCGAACGCACGCGACTTCTTGGCCACCAGCGGGAACTGGATGGTGGCCCCGAGACGTCCGATGGTCTCCGCCACGTCGCCGTAAAGGGGATTGGACAGGGGCACCGGCAGGGCGAGGATACCCCGGAAGGTGGATGACACATCGGGAAGTCCCTTTGTCTGCTGCGCCAGAACGGGCAGCTGGACCAACAGGGCCACGAGCGGGCCAACGATCAACTTCTTCATGCCTGTTGAAGACGGAACATCCGCTCGGTCCGTTGTGTGGCGGTGCTCAACTCGAGGTGATAAAGGCCATCCGGCAGGACCGGCAGGTCGCGCATCAGCTCCACTTCACCCGGCCACTGTCGCTCGGCAGGCCACTCGTGCACGCCTTGGTGGTCGGCATCGAGCAGACGCATGGAGAGAATTTGTTGGGAAGGCACCTTCACGGTAACGCGCAGGCGGGCGGGATGGTATTCGACCAGCAGCTCCACCAGCTCGGCGTGCATGGGCGCAGGCATGTGCCGGGCCAGCACCGCCAGCCTGAACCGGCGGTACAGCACCAGCACAAGGGTGATGGACAGGGTGATGAGGAGCGCGTTGCGCAGGAGGATGATGTCCATGGATCAGAGCGCGATGACCCCGCCGATCGACGTGGCCTGATCATACCGGTCGACCACCTCGTCCGCGCTCATCATCACCTCCTTCACCGTGAGGCTCACGAACTTGCCACCGGCGGAGTAGCGGCGCAGCACCTCGCTCTCCGAAGGGAACAGGGCCAGCACGGCCTCCAGGCGCTCCGTATCGGGTTCGAGGATGAACTTGTACATGTACAGGGAAGGCCATTCGTGCACCTTCTCCAAGCTCGCCCGCAGGCGGTCCTTCGCTTCGTCGCTCAGCATGATCTTACTTTACAAAGGTAGCCCCACCGGCATGGACTGAACCAAACGGTCCCTGCCGTGTACAGCCACTTCGAATGACCATGGAGATGAACCGGCAACGTTGGACGATCGCGCTGCTCCTCTGCTTCGAGGCCGCACGGGTGCTGGGCCAGGCCGCACCGGCTGCTCCCCAGCAGAAGGCGTCCACCGTGCGCGATGCCTACCAGGGTGGATGGAGCCCCACCACCGTCACCCTGGACGAGGTGACCGCCACAGGCAACGCAACGATGAACATGCAGGCCGCCGAACAGCTGGACGACCTGCGCCTGCTGCGCAACGAACTGTTGGCGAAGACCAAGGGGCAGCTTGGCACTGATGACCGCCAGGCCTTGATGGAACGTGCCGATGCCTTGGAACGCACCGCACCCAATTCCTTCGAGGCGCACCTGGCCCGCTACTACAGCCTGTTCCCGGCGGCCGATGCCTTCCTCCACCTGGACCTGGCCACGGCACGCTCGCGCGATCGGGCGGAGCTGATCGGTCCGCAGCTGGACAACGCCGCACGCCTCGACAATGCCGAGCAACTGGTGTACTGGAGCAAGGCCATGCGCGACCGCGGGAACCTGGCCCCGGGCCTGCGGCAGGTGGCCGATGACATGCTGCTTTCCGTGGAGCACGAGGGCGTGCTTGTCGCAGCTGGTGAGATGGATGCCTATGCCCTGTGGACCCGCCAGTTCGCCGATGGGTTCCGGCGCGATGTGCTGGTGATCGACCACCGCCTGCTCGGCGATCCCGCCTACCGCCAGCGCATGTGGTCCGCCTGCCGGGCAAAGGGCGCGGTACCCGCGTCGGACAAGGACTTCATGGACCGGATGTACCGCAGCACCACGCGACCGGTGTACCTCTCCCCTGCTCTTGGACGGTCCGTTGTAGCACCCTATGCCTCTCAGCTCTTCGCCACCGGCATGGCCTTCCGCCTGTCGCAGGCGCCCTTCGACAACCTGGCCCGCCTGCAGGCCAACTGGCCACGGATGAGCCGGACGACCAGCGCCGGCCCGCTGTCGCAGAACTACCTGATGGTGGGCGCCGTGCTGCTGCGGCACTACCGCGAGGTCGGTGATGAGGCCAAGGCAGCAGCCCTGGAGCATGAACTGCGCGGCATGGCCCGATCGCTGGGGGCCACGGACCGCATGATCCGTCTCGGCGTGTTCGAACATTGAGCCATGCCGATGTTCAGCAAGGAATACGGCAAGCTGGGCGATGAACGCCTGATGGAGCTGGTGGTCCGCGGCGATGAGCGGGCGTTCGCAGCCCTGTACGACCGCTACAGCCGCAGGCTGCTGAGCTACTTCCACCGCATGCTGTGGAATGACCGCGAGATGGCGCAGGACTACCTGCAGGACCTCTTCGCCAAGCTGGCCCAGCGGCCCGGCAGTTATGATCCGGCGCGCCCCTTCCAGACCTGGCTGTTCAGCGTGGCGAACAACATGTGCAAGAACGCCTACCGCCACGAGGAGGTGGTGCGCACGGCCGCACGCGAGCTGCGCCATGGCGTGGACCGCGAGGAGGCGCTGGACGGTCGCTCGGTGGACCACGAGCGGTTCCGCGACCGACTGGACACCGAGCTGGCCCGCCTGGACCCCGACCACAAGGCCACCTTCGTGATGCGGTACCACGAGGACATGGCCATCAAGGAGATCGCGGCGGTGTTCGGTTGTTCCGAAGGCACCGTGAAGAGCCGCCTGTTCTACACCCTGAAAAAACTGGCCGAACGCATGAAGGAGTTCGACCCCAATACGCCTGCCGTGAAGGCGGGCACCCCCCACCATGGAAAGGCGTGAACTGTACGACCCCGAGGACATCGAGAGCCTGCTGAGCGAGCGGAGCTTCGATGAGCTGCTGGAGGAGGAACGGGCCTACGTGCTCCGCCACCTGAGCGGCCGTGAGGAGTACGAGGCGATGCGCTCCCTCCTGCTCGACCTGCGCGACACGGAACGCGATGCCGAGCCCCTGGAGCCCGATGCGGGCGTGCGTGACCGTGTGCTGCAGGTGTTCCGCGATCAGCAGCAGCCGCGCTGGCGGGTGTGGTTGAACAGCGTGGGACCCTTGGTGATGCCCCGCGACCTGACGAACCTGTGGCGGCCCGCGCTGGCCTTCGGCACCCTGGCCGTGCTGGTGGTGGTGGGCATCTGGGTGGTGAACACCACCGGTGGGAAGAAGAATGCCGAGCTGGCCGAAGTGCGCCGCCCCGAGCCACCGGCCCAGGCCTCAGAAGCGAACACCGGGGCCTTGTCGGAGCTGGACAGCGCACCCTCGGAACCGTTCCGCACGCTGACCGAAGGCAACCAGGCACCCGAACTGATGGCCCCGGTGGCCGTGCAGGAAGAAGCCGCTGTTGCGGAAATTCAGGAGGACCTGAACGAGCCTGCAGCGGACCTGGATCTCGCAGCTGGTGCGACCACCACCGCGGATGCCGTGGCTGAAAAACGGGAACAGGAAACCACCAAGGCGGCCGCTGCTGAGCAGGCGGACATGGTCATGATGTACGAGCAAGAGACCAGCCGCACGATCGGCACGCGGGAGCTGAGCCAGAACCAGTCGCTCGCCAACACGGAAGTGAAGGTGGTGGCGGCGAAGGAGCGCAAGCGTGTGGCCGAACCCACCCGAACGGGTCGTGACCTGGGCCAGGACCAAGCGCTACTTGGACTGCTGGCCGCCGGCTGGTAAGCTATTCGATGGTGAACACCTGCGTGATCGAGAGATCACGGGCGGTGACGGTGAGCGTATGCTGGCCGCGTGGGAAGACCCCTTTGTCCAGACGCCGCACCAGTTCCTCGGTCATGGCCTTGCCCTCCTCGCGGTAGAGCGTACGGCCCTGCGCATCGCGCACCTCGAGCACCACGTTGCCGATGCGGCGGTGGTTGAGGACCTGGATCTGGATGAACGCAGAGGAGCGGGAACACTCGACCTTCACCGAGGAGGCACTGTGGGGTTCACCGGCCTGCACGGGGCTTGCCATCAGCAGGCCCATGCTCATGCCGAGCACCGGAAGCGTCCTACGCAACTCGCGCAACATGGAACAAATATAGGATGACGGTCGGTGGGATCCAAATCCGCCCCCGTCAGGACTTCAAGGTCCGGTCGTGCCCGGCATCCACCAGTTGCTGACCAGCCGGGGTGTTCAGCGCATAGTTGAACCCGTTGAAGACGCTCCAGGCACCGTGGGCACCGTCCTTACGCAGGGCGAGGAAGCCCACCTGCATACCCTCCAACTGAGGGTTCTGCTTCACGATGCGTCGCACCGCTTCACGGCAGGCCTCCTCCGGCGAACGTCCATGCCGCATCAGCTCCACCACCGTGTGGCTGCCCGCCGTGCGGATCACCAGCTCGCCGACGCCCGTGGCGCACGCAGCGCCCACCTCGCCATCCACGAACAGGCCCGCACCGATGATGGGGGAATCCCCCACCCGACCGTGCACCTTGTAGGCCATGCCGCTGGTGGTGCAGGAACCGGCCAGCTTCCCGCTGGCATCCATGGCGATCATGCCGATGGTATCGTGGTTCTCAATGTTCGCCACGGGCTGGTACCGCGACTCCTTCAACCAGTCGCTCCAGGCCTTGCGCACCTCGGGGATCTCCACATCGCGCGGTTCGAAGCCGTTCTCCAAGGCCCAGCGCTCGGCACCGGCGCCCACCAGCATCACATGGGGCGTGCGTTCCATGATGGCGCGGGCGATGCTGATGGGATGCTCGAAGCGCTGCACGAAGGCGACCGCACCGGCGCGCCCGCCATGGTCCTGGATGCAGGCATCGAGGGTCACCTTGCCATCGCGGTCGGGCATGCCGCCCAGACCGACACTGCGGTTGGAGAGGTCGCTCTCCACCACGGCCACGCCCTGTTCCACGGCATCCAGCACGGAACCGCCGGCCTGCATCACCTCCCAGGCTTTCGCGTTGGCCGGAAGGCCATGGTTCCAGGTGCTGAGCACAATGGGGCCGGATGTTGCCGGAGCTGAGGGCGCCTGGCCGGAAGTGGCCTCATCCTCCTGACGGGTGATGCACCCGGTGACGAGCGCCGCTGTTCCCGCAAGCCCCAGCTTGATGAAGCCTCTCCTGTCGTTCATGCGGGCAAGGTAGCAGTGGAACCGCACCGCACGTACTCGGGCATCCGTGCCGTCCACCTACATTGGCGCTTCACCTCCGCCCATGCAACGCACCACCCGGCCGCTGGCCGTGCTCACCTCGCTGTTCTTCCTCTGGGGCTTCATCACCGTGCTGAACGATGTGCTCGTGCCGCATTGGAAGCAGCTCTTCGCGCTCACCCATGCGCAAAGCCTGCTTGTGCAGTTCTGCTTCTTCGGGGCCTACTTCATCGGCTCGGTGGCGTACTACCTGATCTCCGTCTCATCCGGCGACCCGATCGCCCGCATCGGCTACAAGCGCGGCCTCATCGCGGGCCTGCTCATCTCGGCCGTCGGGTGTGCCCTGTTCGCTCCGGCCAGCCTGATGCACAGCTACGCGGCGCACCTGGTCGCGCTGTTCGTGCTGGGCATCGGCTTCACCGTGCTGCAGATCGCGGCCAACCCGTTCGTGGCCATCATCGGTGATCCGGAAGGGGCCAGCAGCCGGCTGAACCTGGCGCAGGCCTTCAACTCACTGGGCACCACCCTGGCCCCGCTGATCGGCGGCGCGCTCATCTTCGACCACGTGGACCCCTCAGCGGCCGTGCGCCTCCCCTACCTGGGCCTGGCCGGCATCCTGGTGCTCATCGCCGGTGTGGTGTGGATCACCGCGTTGCCTTCGCCCACCATCGCTGACGGAGCCACCACGGGCAACGCGTGGCGGTTCCCGCAGCTGCGCCGCGGCATGCTCGCCATCTTCTGCTATGTGGGGGCCGAGGTGGCCATCGGCAGCCTGCTGATCGCCTTCGCCGGGCTGGACAGCGTGCTCGGCCTGTCCGAGGAGGACGCCAAGCACTACCTGAGCCTCTATTGGGGTGGTGCCATGACGGGCCGCTTCC
>Ga0315900_10004890_pt1 | contig 18668 bp, 16 predicted proteins | sample LakEriMetagenome_FD_203521 | JGI IMG/M metagenome (GOLD analysis project Ga0315900, IMG submission 203521) | Freshwater fungal communities from buoy surface, Lake Erie, Ohio, United States - Buoy 12 MA114 | ecosystem: Environmental > Aquatic > Freshwater > Lake > Lake biofilm | place: USA: Lake... | reverse complement strand
CTCAGAGTCTTTGCCAGTAAGCAATTCAAGTGCTACTAAAAGTAGAAGTAGCCCACCAGATGCTTGGAGCGCTGGAAGTGAGATCCCAAGAAACTCCAAGACCTGGTCCCCGAAGACGGCAAAAGCAACGATTACCGTGAAGGCAGTTGCAACAGCTTGCAATGCTAAGCGTTGTTGTCTTTTTGGCGTTTCACGTCCTACCAAACTCATAAAGATTGGCATGGTCCCTGGTGGGTCCATGATTACTAGTAGTGTGATGAATACTGTCGACCAAAGTGCGATGAATGCTGAAGTATCCATACTAACTTGGATACACCGAACCATTGCCTGGTTTACTGGAATTAAGAAGAGCAATCTGATCGTTAGACAAAGTTAAGTCAGCACTAGCAATAGTTGATTCGGCAGTTTTAATCTTAGTGAAACCAGGAATTGGCACGAGCACATTTGAGTGGGTTCTAAGCCAAGCAAGTGCCACTTGCTGTGCAGTAACTTCAAGATCTCTGGCAACTTCATTAAATTCCGGGTACAAAGTACCTAGATTTTTGGCATCATTTTCTCCACCAAGAGGAGACCAGGCTAGATAAGCAATTTGATCTTTAGTGCAACTTTCGAGCACTTCAACATCACTTCGATATCTAGGGCTTCTTTCATTTTCGACAGCAGAAACCTGACCATGAGTTTCTTGCTGAGCAATCTCATACTCAGATTGCTTTATATTTGAGAAGCCAATTTTTTTGGTTAGTCCTGCATTCAAAACAGCAAGCATCGCTTGTGCTTGTTCTGTAAAAGAACGGGATTGATCAATTCGATGATGCAGCAAGAGGTCTGGAACCATGCCTAATTCTTTATTAGATTTTTCAGCAGCTCTGAGTAAATACTCTTTACTCCCATTGCGATTCCACTGATCTTTTGATCGGGTAATTCCATTTTTAGTGACCACAATGACCTTGGATTGATCACCATCCCACTGGCGGAGGGCTTCCCCCATGAGTTTTTCGTTGTGCCCCATCTCCTCTGCCGAAGGAGCATAAACATCAGCAGTGTTGAGCAAAGTCATGCCATGGTTAAGTCCAAAGTGAATAATTGAAATGGATTCATCCAAATCTCTGCCTGGCCTAGAAAAGGGCATTCCACCAATCCCAAGTGCAGGAATTGGCTTGCTTGAAGTTTTAGGAAGTGAGAATGTTTGCATAAAGCGCAGGCTAGCAGTGGGACTCTTGTTCTTAACTTACCCCTGTGAGATTAACTCAGTTAAAGCCTGTCGAAATAGGGCAGGACTCTCTAAGTGAGGTGAATGGCCACACCCTTCCAAAACCACTTTTTTAACAAGGCCACCATTGGCTGCATACGTTTCCAGCACTGCAGCAGTTTGGACAATCATTTGCTGAGATGGAGCGACATCAGCACCAGGCCATCCAGGAACCAGCCCTGCTGCACCTAAAGTGTTTAAATCAAAGAAGGATGCATCGCCAACAATTGCATCTTTATCGCCTCTAATCCATAAAACTGGTGGCTTAGTTCCAATATCCGCGATAGCAGATGTGTTGAAGTATTTTGGTGACATACTATTTAGGACACCTTTTTCGCCTGGAGCAAACATTGGCCAGTAACTACTGGCTGTTGAGTTACCGGGGTAATTGTCTTCACCAACTTTAGTAGTGAGCATGGAGTCAAGATACATCTCTTCATGATCTAAGGATGCAGGATTAGCAACATAAAAACTCTTCATAACAGTTCTAGGGCTTGTTTGCCCATCACCTTTGTCTTGGCTGTTTAGTGCTGTCACAAATTCTGGATTTGCTGCACCACCACCAGTGCCAGAAGCATCTGGATTCAGCAGGCTGCCATCAAGAGCCGTGCCACCAAAACCATACGGAGAGATCGGTGCACTTAAGGTCATGCTCAGCACCATCTGTGGGTGATCAATTGCAAACTGCATAACTACGCCAGCCCCCATACTCCATCCAACCAAGTGAACTTTCTTTAAGTTTAGGGTTTGGAATAATCCAAAGAGATCATCGCTGTGATCGCGCACACCACGCCTTGCATCAATTGGTGCAGTTTCGGTTTGGCCAAAGCCTCGCAAGTCAGGTGCTAGCACATAATTATTAGCAGCAAAAGCCAGCATAGTTTCTTGCCAGAATAAGCTTGATGAGACATTTCCGTGGAGAAAAACTAAAGCATGATCTTGAACTGAACCTGCGTTAAGCACATTCATCCTTATCCGACTTGGTATCTGAACGGATTTGGCTGAGATGCCGGTGAGTAATTGAGTCATAGAAAAATCTTACGCCTCCTCAGCCAATCTTGGCTACTGTTATTGCGATTGCGGTGTAATGGCAAAAGAAAGCAGCGATAGTAAAGGCATGAAACAGCTCATGAAACCCAAAATATTTGAGACTAAGTTTTGGCCATTTGGTTGCATAAACCACTGCGCCAACTGAGTAAAGCACTCCACCACCAATTACGAATGCCACCACTAGGCCCCCTGCTGTCCGCATGAAATCTGGCAGATAGAAAACTGCTGCCCATCCCAGTGCTACGTAGATTGGAACGTAAAGCCATCTTGGAGCAGATACCCAAAGAACTCTAAATAATAACCCAACAATCGAGCCACCCCAAACCAAACCTAAAAGAACTGTTGCATCACTAGTTGAAAGCCAAATCACAGTAAGTGGGGTATATGTTCCAGCAATGATTAAAAATATGTTTGCATGATCAATTCGCCGCAAGACACCTTTAACTTTTGGTGCCCAAGAGATTGTGTGATAGGTCGCTGAAACTGAGAATAATCCAACTGCTGTTAGCGTGAAAATTGCTATTGTAAAACGAGCCTGCAATGTTGGGGCCAAAATAACTAAAATCGAACCAGCAATTAAAGCGACAGGCGCAGTTCCTAGATGCAACCAACCTCGAAGCAGTGGGGGAGTCTGACCAACACTCATGGGCCGCCTAACGGGTTTGTGATTAGCGACAGCCTAACCTAAGCCTGAGAATGAACAGCCCAATTCCAATAATCTTAGATGTCGATACGGGCATCGATGATGCGTTTGCATTGTTGCTTGCTGCCAAGCATCCAGGATTGAACCTGTTAGCAGTTAGCTGCGTTGATGGGAATTGTCCATTAGTTAATGTAGTTAGCAACACCTTGTCAGTATTGGAAACTGCTGGCAGAATGGATGTGTCGGTGTTAATTGGTGCAAATAAACCACTAGCTTCAGAATCTAACTATGCACTAGCTGTCCACGGTACAGACGGGCTAGGAAACTTGAACTTAAGCCCAAAATCAATGAAGCCAGTTGATGCCGATGCTTCAGAATTTATGAAAGACCTAATTCTTAAATCTGCAGAGCCGATTACATTGATTGCGGTGGCACCTTTAACAAATATTGCGCTGCTGTTTCAAAAGTTCCCAGAAGTCAAAGGCAATATCGAAAGACTGGTAATTATGGGCGGATCAGCCTCACTGGGGAATGCAACAGCCTTGGCTGAATTTAACATTTGGCATGATCCTGAAGCTGCCCAAATAGTATTTAGCTCAGACGTAGAAATAACAATGTATGGGCTTGATGTCTTCTATGACGTGCATTTGAGCGCTATCGACATCAGAAAGCTCCAAGAAAGCGAATTATTGCCAGCTAGAATTGCCGGAGATATTGGAGCATTCATCGCGAACATTTTGGGGTATCCAATTACCTTGGGAGATGCTGGCGCAGTATGCGCAGTTATTGACCCATTAGGGCTAAAGGTAGAGCGTTTTCCAACAGCAGTTATCACTGATAAAGGCGCTGCTAGGGGAATGACTGTTGTTGACCGCAGGCCATATCGAGACACAGTTGAAAACGAACGAGCCTTAGCAGACTCCAAAGACGTTGATGTGGCTTTGGGGGTAGACGGGGCTAGATACTCAAAACTTTGGTTAGAGACCATTTTGAATCATTAGACAAAATAAAGAAAGCCCGCCTTTTAAAGGGCGGGCTTTCTTTATTTTAAATTAACAGTCGTAATACATTTCAAACTCATAAGGATGTGGTCTAAATCTAATTGCATCCACTTCGTTCTTTCGCTTGAACTCAATCCATGTTTCGATCAAGTCTTCGGTGAACACTCCACCTGCGGTTAGATAGTCGTGATCTTTCTCAAGGGCATCAAGCACTTCTGCAAGTGAGCCTGGAACTTGTGGAACGTTCTTTGCCTCTTCTGGAGGCAGCTCATATAGGTCTTTATCTACTGGCGCAGGCGGTTCAAACCTGTTCTTGATTCCATCAAGACCTGCCATTAACTGGGCCGCGAAAGCAAGATATGGGTTAGCGGTTGGGTCAGGAACTCTAAACTCAATTCGCTTAGCCTTTGGTGAAGATCCAGTAATTGGAATTCGGATACAAGCTGAGCGATTTCGAGCTGAGTAAACCAAATTCACCGGCGCTTCATAGCCAGGAACTAGGCGATGGAATGAGTTAACGCTTGGATTTGTAAACGCTAGCAATGAAGGAGCATGCTTTAGCAAACCACCAATGTACCAGCGAGCGGTGTCTGACAATCCTGCGTAGCCTGCCTCGTCGTAAAACAATGGCTTGCCTTTACTCCACAAAGACTGGTGGCAATGCATACCAGAGCCATTGTCTCCAAAAATAGGCTTTGGCATAAAGGTCACAGACTTACCATTTTCCCAAGCTACATTCTTAATTACATACTTAAACTTTTGAAGATCATCAGCAGCTTTAAGTAATGTATCGAACTTGTAATTAATCTCTGCTTGTCCAGCTGTTCCCACTTCATGATGTGAGCGCTCAACTTCAAGACCAACTTGCTCGAGAACGCGCACCATCTCATCTCTTAAATCTGCCGACTGATCATTTGGAGTTACTGGGAAATATCCGCCTTTAAAGCGAGTCTTGTAACCTAGGTTTGGTCCGCCGTCATCTTCGACATCCTTACCCATGTTCCAAGCTGCTTCGATTGAATCAACTTGGTACATAGAGCCATTAGCTTTGGTTTGATATTTAACTGAGTCAAATATGTAGAACTCGGCTTCAGGAGCAAAAAATGCTGTGTCAGCAATACCGGTGGAGGCCAAGTATTTTTCCGCTTTAACAGCTACGTTTCGCGGATCGCGACTGTATGGCTCATCGGTGAATGGATCAACCACATTAAAGTTCAAGGCCAAAGTTTTATTGATTCTGAACGGATCAATAAAAGCACTGGTCACGTCTGGAAGAAGCTTCATATCGGACTCATTGATTGCCTGGAATCCACGAATTGAAGATCCATCAAACATCATTCCGGTAGAGAATGCGTCTTCATTAAAGGTTCGCGCCGGAATATTGAAGTGTTGCATCTGACCAATTAGGTCGCAGAACCGAACGTCTACAAACTCAACATTCTCCGCTTTGAGAAACTTGAAAAGTTCCTCTGGTGTCTTAAACATCTATCCTCCTTGAACAAGGACCGATCCAGTCCTAGTTATCTGGTGCTGACCCTAGATCAAACCCATTTCCCAAGCACTACTGCAATGTTTCTAATCTGTTAACCCTTTATGGTTAGGCATATGTTGAATCGAAGAGATTGGGCCAGCTGGATGCAGGGCCCAAGAGCTGCCCTTGAAAGCCAAGGTATTTCGATGGCTTATCCGGGGGAGCGTCTGGGCTTGCCCAAGTCTGGACCGGGCTCGGCTTCTAGATTGGGTCGCAGGAGCTTGGCTATTTTGATTGATTGGGCTGCGGCTCTACTGATTGCAGCTGCAATTTTTGATGGGGATCCACTATCGGTTTTAGCCATTTTTTACCTACACACCACCTTGTTTCTGATGTTAATCAACAGAACCGTGGGAGGAGTTTTTGTCAAGCAGCGATTAATCGGAGTTGGGGGATCTCGAGCTCGATTGTGGCGATTGCCAATTAGGCAGTTGCTAGTGTGCTTAGTGCTGCCTGCTGTTGTGTACGACCGGGATCAAAGAGGTTTACACGACCAATTTGCAAAAACTGTTGTAGTAGTTATCTAACTACTGGCGAGGCACTCTCATGTTGGTGCTCTTTGGCATTGGACCCTTTGGGATTGGGATATTCATTCCACCAACTGCCTCCAACCTTTTTCTAAGTGCAGATACTTCTGCGCGATTTAATTTTTTTGGCAAAGACTTAAGTTTCTTTGGAAGTGATTTCAGCGGAGTTGTTTGAGAAGAATTTCCAATCACTATTTCAGTGAGCGGAGAGTCGCCAATTAGTCGAACAGTGCGCTTGCGCTCGCTGGAGAGCATCGAACCAAGTCCAGAGCTACCTTCGGCAATCAAAACAACGCCAGCTCGACCCACAGCTCGATGAACCATATTTTGATTGCGATCAGCAGCTACCGCAGCTGTAATGCTCCACTTTCTGATGTTTTGGACCACTGCTACGGCAGCGCCCGGCTTACCCTCTAATTGTGAGTAGGCAGCAACTTCAGCGCGCTTACCAAAAATAAACAAAACAACAATTAATCCAACTAAAAATACCGACACCATGAAAATAATTTGCAGCCAAAGACTAGGCACCAGAATTAGTACTGCTGCACCAAAAATTCCAATCGTGATAGCAAAAGATGCAAATAGAATTAGTGGTAAGAATTTATCTGTGCGCCGAGTCATTTTGTAAGCGGCGATAACTTGGCGGACGCGACCTTCAGGCATTGGTGTTGACATGAGGAAACCTTAGAGGGTGTTAGAAGTTTGTTAGGCTAGCGGTGGTACCTAAACCGCGGGCAGCCAGTGCTTGCCCATACAAGCGCCCTGCACGATAAGACGAACGCACTAAGGGACCCGACATGACCCCCACAAAACCAATTTGGGTTGCAACATTGGCTAACTCAACAAATTCTTCAGGACGAACCCAACGTTCTACTGGATGGTGCTTTGGAGATGGTCGCAAGTATTGGGTAATGGTGATCAAGTCACAGCCAGCATCATGCAGATCCTGCAATGCTTGCTCAACTTCAGAAATTTCTTCACCCATGCCCAAGATTAAATTGCTCTTGGTAATCAATCCGGCATTACGTGCTTTGGTAATTACCTCAAGAGAGCGCTCATACTTGAAAGCAGGTCTAATTCGCTTGAATATTCTTGGAACTGTTTCCACATTGTGAGCGAGCACCTCTGGGTTGGAACCAAAAACCTCTTTCAGTTGCTCATCAATTGAATTAAAATCAGGGATCAAGACTTCAACCTTGCAATCAGGGACGATCGCATGGATTTGCCTAATTGTTTCGGCGTAAAGCCAAGCTCCACCATCTTGCAAATCATCTCTGGCAACTCCAGTGACCGTTGCGTAGGCCAACTGCATCGACTTAACACTCTCAGCAACTTTTTTAGGTTCAGTAATATCAAGTGGCTGCGGCTTACCAGTATCAATTAAGCAAAAATCACATCTGCGCGTGCATTGATCACCACCGATTAAGAATGTAGCCTCTCGGTCTTCCCAGCACTCATAAATATTTGGACAACCTGCTTCTTGGCACACTGTATGTAGGCCTTGACTCTTAACCAATGACTGAATTCGATTAAATTCAGGTCCAGTTTTGATCTTGCGCTTGATCCAATCAGGTTTTTTCTCAATGGGGACGACAGAATTACGCGCTTCGATGCGTAGCATCTTTTTTCCGTCGGAATTTAAGCCCAATATTGGATCACTCATACCCTTGACCCTATCGGACTTGAAGTTTGAACTATGTCTGCCAATGATATTTGTAATTTTTCTTGGACAACTTTTAGCACCTCAGAGGTGGTTATTGTCCTTTTTGTTTCCACAGAAAGCGTGGTCACTTTGGCATCGGGAATTCCACACGGAACGATCCGGTCGTACCAAGACAAATCATTATTGCAATTAATTGCAAACCCATGCATCGATACTCCAGAGGCCACTCGAATTCCAATTGCTGCAACCTTTCGGGCTGGTTCAGCATCTACCCAAACCCCGGACTTACCCTTTATTCGAATTGCATCCAAACCAAATTCTGCGCATGAATCAATGATTGCCGATTCAAGAGAGCGAACAAATCCAACCACATTAAATCTTTCACGAAGTGCAATGATCGGGTAGCCAACCAACTGTCCAGGCCCGTGCCAAGTAATTCGCCCCCCTCGGTCCACATCAATGACTTTAGAGCCATCTATTGGTCGATCCATTGGTTGCGTTTGTGAGCCAGCTGTAAAGACAGATTCATGTTCAACAAAAATTAGGGTAGGAGGGGATTCGCCACTGACTACCTTTTTATGTAGTTCGCGCTGCTTGGCCCAAGCTTTCTCATAATCTAAGAAGTACTCGCCTACCCCCCAATTCTCAATGGCTAGACCAGTTCCCATCTGTTAAGGGTATCGGGTGGCTTATCAGTTTGCAGAACATGTGATGCGGTTTATTGATCCTTGATATCATTGGCAACTCATAAATTATTGGTCTGTCTGGATGTAGCCAATTAGCATTTTAAAGGAGATTTCTGTGTCGAGCCGAGAGAGCAAGTCAAAAGTCAAAGGTCGAAAGCCACTTTGGGCGGCAATTGCTGTCATCGTGATTTGGCTTGGGCTGACTGGGATAATGGGACCATTATTTGGACAACTCTCTACAGTTCAAGAGAATGACAACTCGGCGTTCTTGCCTGATAGTGCTGAATCCACCTTGGCTGCAGAAATATCAAACAAATTTACCAGCGCAGATTCAGATCAACTGCCAGCACTATTGCTATTTGTTGGAGAGATTACTCCCGACAAGTTAACGACTGTTTCAAGTTACTTGGACCAACTGCCAACAACTGAAGTGCCCGGAGCAGACAAAACGCTCGCAGAATTTTTAGTTCCAAATGTTCCGTTAACTCCAATCCCAAGCTCAGATGGGAAAGCGATAATTGCGAATGTTCCTTTTGAGAATAAGATGCTGGAGTCGCAATTAGCGAACGGGGAAGAAGCACTTCCTTATCTAGTTGAATTCTTGAGGGAAGATGCTGAAGGTGTTGCTGAATTGGAAGTTCATGTAACAGGTATTGGTGGCATTCTTGCTGACCTTTTTGGTGCATTTGGGGAAATTGATACCACCTTGCTTTTAACTACCTTGACGGTAGTTGCACTAATTTTGATTGTGGTTTACCGATCGCCGTTTTTATGGATAATTCCATTGCTCAGCGCAGTCTTTGCTTTATCCACTGCAGGTGGAATTGTCTATCTCTTGACTAAAGCAGATGTAATTGACCTAAACGGGCAATCGCAAGGAATTTTGTCTGTACTGGTATTGGGTGCAGCAACCGATTACGCCTTACTGCTGATTGCTAGATATCGAGAAGAATTACATTTACATGAGTCTCATTTTGAGTCAATGAAGATTGCTTGGAAGGGTACATTCGAACCGATCATTGCATCTGGCTCAACTGTTATTGCGGGCTTGTTAGTTCTGTTACTGAGTGATTTGTCGAGCAATAGAGGTCTAGGTCCTGTTGGAGCAATTGGTATTGCAGTATCGATGGTTACGATGCTTTCGTTGTTACCAGCCTTATTAGTTCTGCTGGGCAGATGGATTTTCTGGCCACGAATTCCTAAATTTGATCAGGTGGATGATCAACTTTCTGGCATTTGGTCCAAGGTTGCAAGTCTGGTAGGAAATAGACCACGAAGAGTGGCTATAAGTACAGGCTTATTGCTAGTTGTATTGGCAGGTTTTGCGCCAACATTGGATACCGACGGTATTGCTACTTCAGAGTCATTTACCGGCAGACCAGACTCAGTAATTGGCCAAGAGAAATTACAAATCTCATTCCCAGGTGGCGAAGGGCAACCAACTGTTGTGTTGACACCTGAAAAAGATGTTGTTGCTGCAACTGCAGCGTTGAAATCAGTTGAAGGGGTAGCTGAAGTAGTTCCAACCATGACTGGTTTCGCAATTCCTGGTATGCCTGCACCTGAAGTTAAAGTTGTCGATGGATATGTCCAGTTAGAAGCGACTTTAACCTTTGGCGCAGATTCAGTCGAGGCTCGTGCCTTAGTCCCATCAATTCGAGATGCAGTAAAAGAGGTTAATTCAGAAATTTTGGTTGGTGGAAGTTCGGCAATTGGCTATGACGTGGATGTGGCCTCAAGTCATGATGTCAAGTTGATTATTCCAATAATTTTGGTAGTAATTAGCATCATCTTGGCCCTGCTGCTTAGAAGCTTGCTATCAGCAGCTTTACTTTTGATAACAGTAGTACTTTCATTCGCCGCAACATTGGGTGCTTCCCAGCTGGTGTTTGAACATATCTTTGGCTTCCCAGGTTCTGATGCTTCCTTCCCACTCTTTGCCTTCGTATTCTTGGTAGCTCTAGGCATTGACTACAACATCTTCTTGATGACGCGCGTTAGAGAAGAAAGCATCAAGCTTGGCACCAGAGCTGGAATTCTAAAAGGATTAACTGTTACTGGTGGCGTGATTACTTCCGCAGGAATAGTTTTGGCAGCAACCTTCGCAGTGCTTGGAGTGTTGCCATTGGTTTTCTTAGCTCAGTTGGGTTTTGCAGTGGCATTTGGTGTGCTACTTGACACCATAATCGTTCGAAGTTTGTTAGTGCCTGCATTGGCCCACTCTCTGGGATCCAAGATTTGGTGGCCTAGCAAGTTATGGAAAAAAGAGCTTTCAGCCAGTTAACTCTTAATCGTTTTGGGACGAGAAAAGAGCAAATCCGGAGAGTGCAAAAAGTTCACGTTTTGAACGTAAAACACTCCCTGATAGTCCTATCACTCATCATCAATAATGATTGATACCCATGCCTTTAAGTGGGATGGGTACTTAGGATAAAGGTCACGTCTGAAAAACAACGTCGCGGTGGTATTCAAGATAGCTAATCTGTTCACCCCTAAATTGACCTACATTTTGCTCGGCTTGAATTGACCATTGATTCAAAATTCTGGGATTGAGATCATGAGATATCAACAAATCACCGGAGGCCTTAAATGAGATGAAGCCTCGATCAAATAGGTGATCTACATGTGGAGATAAAAGTAATCCATTAAATCCATCTAACTTTTCGTCATTCGTAGATACAGACCAAGGTTTGATATGACTGGCCCGAAGGTGTCTGATGTTGCTAACCCCAGTAATTCTGCAATGGTCTTCTACGAGTCGGACGTTGGCTTTGAAAATCCCTTGGCCTCTTCGTGATTTAGTTAGTTGAATTTTCTCAAGGTTGCCACTCAGTTTACGTGCTTCAATCTCGAGATTGATTTCGTAATCAGATTGATCATCTCGGACTGGTGCTAAGTCAAGTTGAATGCTTGGAAGATCGGTTTGGGAAAGCAATATGAGTAGCTCGCCAAAGACACTTGATATTTCAGTCAGATAGATTCCTTGAAGACCATTTCCATTCGACTGCAACGGCGCGTACTTGTCCGCTAGGAGTGGGCGAATTTGGTCCATGAAATCCTTAGGTTTAATAGGGTTGCTAAGTTCGGCAAACTCCACTTCGACATACCACCCAACGTCAGACCAATTACTACCAGCGGTTCGAAAGTTTGGTTTTGGAGCGGTGACCGCTGTCCGCTGAACTACACCAATAGCTTTTATATAGGTATCGCAATAAGAGAAAACTAAATCTCCTGGCTGTGTCTGCTCCATAGTTTCGTAAAAATAATTGCGGCCACCATCAGCACGGGTTTTCGGCGACCAAAGAAAACCACCGGGAACCTCAAAATTATAAGTCTGATTCTGATTTACCCACCAATAGCGCATGATCCGAGCTTAAGGTCGAAGATCGACAAATTCAAGCTTTTCTGGGTAGCAACCGGGTAGTAACACGGATAGTCATTTGGATGCCTAATTCGATAACTAAGCGTTTACTAGGCTTATTACATGCGCTAGTGTGCTTGATTAGTAGTGCGTAAGACCTTACTTCCGTTAACTCTTAATCACCGGGTCGGAAGTTTGAGTCCCTCACCACCCACTTATGTAAGTGAATCCCAGTTCTATGTCCAAACCTTGGATGTAGATCAAACCCTTGAATAGAGGATATATCTGCCAAACCTTTATATCCAGCATTTGATCTCTTGACTCCTTTTTCTTGTACTACCCCCGGAGATTTAAAGTTAAAGCCTTTATCTCTGGGGCAACTAATTGAGTTAATCTCTCAAATGTAATGCCGTAGATCATTTCAAACGCCTTAAATGGATCACCTGTTTCACCTGTCTTTCTCATATATGCCACAAACCCTTCATGCCCCTTCGTGGCTACAAGTCGTGCCGTTACGTAAGCACCAGTCCAGTTCCAGTGGCCAGGTGCCTTTGTGCCCGATTTCATTGCATCCATAAGCAGCGATTCAATCTCATCATTGCTTGCAGATTTGAGGGCTGACTTTGCAGCGGGACTAATGTATCCATCAGCCCAATAAGTTTTCCAATTCTGCTTTACAGTTTCTGGAGTGCTTGCATATGTAACACCATAGAAATCTGCTGAACCCTCTGAGAGCAAGTAGGGAAAGTTACGAATTTTCCTCCCACTTTGATGATAGATAATCCCATTTTGGACTAAATGCATGTATTCATGAGGGGCAAACTTATCCAACCCAATAAAATTTGATGGGTTTTTTGGAAGGCATCCCCATAAGAACGGCACTTTGTCGTAAATCGCACTGCCTTGATTACAATCAGCACCGAATTTGCGCCAGGATGATTCTGTATTATCAAATCCTCCACCATCTAATCCATACTGCTTCCAAAGTGGCTTTATCCATTCAAAATCCTCAACTTGTGCCATTGCAATATCAACTTGATCGGGCATCCAGTCTTTACCCCAACCGATTGCGGCCTTCTCTAAGTATCTTAAATAATTAGTTGCTGCCATGCGATCCGTATTAGGACCTGTCATGAGATTGATGTTTGGAAGTTTTGTTGCATCTGCAATATATTTCCGAAGGGATGCGTCCGCAATTAGGATCAAGTTTTCATCTGCAGGTTTCTCAAGTGGCCAGGACTCAGGTAATGAAACCGAAGGAATCTTTGATTGTGTTGGAGTGGGTGTTGGCTTAAAGATTGCAACTCCTTTATTCCAGACCAACTTCTCTCCTGATTTAATGCATGTGAAAACCTTGCTTCGATTCGTAACTTTTTGTTTATAAACCTTGCAAGTAGATCCAGGATTTATCTTCTGGGCAGAAAAGGCCGTGATAGGAATCAGGGTAAGGATGAGGGCAACTAAGAGTCCCTTGGTAAAACGCCCCTTGAATCGCATTCCAAAAGGGTAATGGGCAGATCAAGCCTTATGGGTCTTTGAGCAGTCATTTCTGCTCTTACCTCCCAAAATTGCTTGGCCACCTACCAATCCCTTTGATTTGTCCCTGGCTATCCCCAATATTGGAGATGAGTCAAGATCGGAAACATCCGCATATTGGGTAAAAGGGAATGGTTTGAAGGTTTGATAACGAGTCCCTCACAACCTACTTCAAGATACGCAGTAGCTGAGCCTAACTTTTGTGGAAACTTGACACTCGAAAATCAAACAGAAGTACTGGTTAGCAACTGGTGAGCAACCGATGCATAAAAAGGCGTCTCAGATCATGGAATCTTGGATGATTGACACAGGGGGCTTCCGGGGTAAATTGGGCTCACTAAAGAAAGGTGTCCGAGTCAGGTGACTAGTTTTTGATCAGGCCGTAGGTCAGTTTCGTTTCTTGAACTTGACCTCCGGCTTTTTCTATTAGATAGGCAGCTGGACTGGCCTGATCTACTGGATCTCGATCTAAGACAACTTCTACGGCTTCTTCGTTTTCGTACAAGATTCCAACCCGATCATCTGTGGCATAAATTCGTTCAAATTTTTCAGATGCGATTAACTCATGAGCTAAAGGGCGACGTTGTGCTTCTGAGTCAAAGTGAACTGCATTTCCATAAGGCAAAAATCCCAAAGCATTATCAACTACTTCAAGTTTTGGACCAAAGGAATCCGTAGGGCCTCCTTGGTGCCAGCAAATTGATCCAGCAGACACACCACCCAAGATAACTCCAGATTCATATGCTTCTTGCATTACTTGATCGACTCCGTGCAAGCGCCAAACAGCCAATAGATTTGCCACAGATCCACCGCCGACCCAGATCACATCGGATTTAAGGAGATGTTCTCTAACAGGAGCATTTGGCTGAGTGAAGAGCTGTAAATGTGAGACATCACAATTTTGATTACTCATGGCAGAATACGAGCGGGTTAAGTAAGAAGCATCATCCCCGCTTGCAGTGTGTACAAAACAGATTCGGGGGCGATCCTTCCCAGTTAATTCCAACATCTTCAAAACAGTCTTGCCTGGAACCATGGCAGTCCAGCGATCTGTGGGCAAGAACCCACCACTTGTTCCCATAATTCTTCTGATTGTCATGAGTTATTTCCTCTATGAATGTTGTTTAAAATCGCATCTGCCGTAATCCTGCCAGATGCCAGTGCTCCATTTATTGAAGGGGAGTGGTTGCTATCAGATGCAAGGTAGATACCAGAGGATTGCACGGCAGAAGTTCTTGAAACAAATGGAGAGTTTGCTGCTGGCAATGCTTGAGAAATTACATACTTCTTGATTAGTGACATTTGATTGGGATTCAATGAATGCAAGGTTGCTGCATGGTCTAACGCCACCTTGTCACTTAGATCTGATTCATGAATTCCTACCGCTGAAGAACTGATCAGCTCCATTTTCTTGGGTGCATAACTTGGAGCAATATCTGTGATTACACAGGAGTTGGTGAGTAGAGAAGGGTTAGTTGAACCGTCTATAGCAAGCAATTTGGTCTTTGTGCCTCTATGCCGGGTGCTAATTGCGTGATACCAAGTTGTGACTGAATTCATCTTGATTGCATCAGCTTTGGTTAAGCGAGCATTGGTAGCGGGGTCAGCACCTAAAACTACATATTTCGCGGAATACTCCCGACCATTTGCTATGACAGTTTGAGCAGAAACTTGAGTAACTTCAGTGTTTAATTGGATTAATTCCTGTGGAAGACCGCGAATTAGTTGCTTTGGAATCGAATCCATGGCAGTCGCTGGAACTCCAGGGGATCCCAAAACAAAGAATCTCAACACTTGATCAAGCCAACGACGTGAAGTGTTTAAGTTAGGCTCCAAAAATACCCCAGACAGAAAAGGCTTTAACACCTGATCGACTATTTCATTTCTTCCGATTAGTCCTGTTAGCGTGGTTGAGCTTGCAATGTCTGCTCGGCGGGCAAGGTCCTCAGGCTTAGAAACTGTGAGTGCAACTAGGTACTTAATTAACTTAAACGTTGCAGCACGATCGAAGTGATTGTAGAAGTCCTTTGAGTTAGAAATACTGGTCCCAAGTTCTAGAATCTGGTCATCAAGCAAGAGCCTGACACCTTTTCGAAATTTCTTTAGGTTTAGAGATTTGTGATCTAGAATCTGCTTACCCTCTGAATATGCCATGTTATAAAGTTGAAATCCACGATCTAATGAAAAGCCGTCGACGCGATCAGTCCGTACTCGACCACCGACTCCATCACTACTTTCAAATACCTTAACTTGGACGCCAGCTTGGGTTAATCTCCTAGCAGTTGCTAAACCTGCAAGCCCTGCGCCAACGACAATTACATCAAAGTCGTGCGCCATTTACTTAACTACTGAGAGCAGGGCTTGTTCTATCGTTGGATGATCAAATCTAAATCCATTTCGCATCAGCACTGCTGGCAATACTCTAGAACTCCCCAAAACCTCTTGGCTAAATTCACCTAACACTAACTTCATAAGTGGGGCTGGGACTCCAATTGGTGCTACCGGACGCTTCAAAATTCGACCCAAAACTTGGCTCACATATCTATTGTTAACACTATTAGGTGCTGTTAGGTTCACAGGTCCAGAAATCTCTTTTTTATCTATTAGATAGCAGATAGCCCGAACTTCGTCACTAATTGAGATGAAAGACCAATATTGATCTCCCTTTCCAAGCGGACTGCCCAATCCAAATCTAAATAAAGGAAGCATCTTGGCTAGTGCTCCACCTTTAGGGCTTAGAACTAATCCAGTTCTTGGATGAACAACCCGGATGCCAGCCAGCCGGGCTGGGTCTGCTGCTTGTTCCCAATCTGAAACAACATCAGCAAGAAAACCTGATCCTGCCCCAGTTGATTCATCTACTTGGTTATTTCCAGTATCGCCGTACCAACCAATAGCTGAAGCGCTAATCAGAACTTCGGGTTTGTTACTAACAGATGCTAGAGCTTTGCTCAAAGTCAAAGTTCCTTGCACACGAGAATCTCTAATTTCCCTTTTGTATTCAACACTCCAGCGGTGATCGCCCACACCTGCACCAGCTAGGTGAACTACTGCATCCAGATTCTCAAGTTTAGTTAAATCTTTTATTCCATCAATTGGGTGCCATTGAAGCTCTTGATCATTGCTAGCGGCTCGTCTGACTAATTTCAAAACTTGGTAGCCGCTTTGCTCTAAAGCTAAACACAATGCCGAACCAATTAACCCTGATGCACCTGTTACTGCAATGCGCATTTAATTACTACAAACCTAAATCAGCTTCAAATGAACCAGATTCAAGCCTGGACTTCAAGGTTGTTAGGTATCGGGCTGCGTCAGCACCATCAACAAAGCGATGGTCATACGACAGGGATAGGTAGCACATTGACCTAATTGCTATTGACTCTGCACCTGATTCATCACTTACTACAACTGGGCGCTTAACAACTGCTCCAAGTCCCAAGATGGCACCATTTGGTTGGTTAATGATTGGTGTATCAAACAATGCACCACGGCTTCCCGTGTTGGTAATAGTGAAAGTGCTGCCAGATAACTCGTCAGGTGAAACTTGTGAACTCCTTGTGCGTTCTGCCAAATCAGCAATCCGACGGGCAATACCTGCAACCGAAAGATCACCTGCATTGCGCATTACTGGAACTAGCAAACCTCGATCGGTATCTACTGCGATGCCAATGTGCTCTGCACCATGGTAAGTAATGGTTCCAGCATCTAAGTCCATTGATGAGTTAACAACTGGATGAGACTTCAAACCTTCAACTGCTGCTTTAACAAAGAAAGGCAAGAAGGTTAGGTTTGTACCTTCCCTTTGTAAGAACTCACCCTTAACTTTGGCGCGCAATCGAGCTATCTTGGTTACATCAACCTCAACGACTGTGGTTAATTGGGCACTTACCTGAAGTGATTCAACCATTCGCTGAGCAATTACTTTGCGCAATCTGCTCAGTGGTTCAGTTTTCCCCCGAACTTGGGCAGCAGCCACTGCTGCTGGCTCAGCATTTGCAGCCTTTGGTGCAGTAGTTGTTGGAGCCGCTTGAGCTGGAGCAGATTTAGTTGCAGCTGCTTGAACGTCTGATTTGCGGATACGCCCACCAACACCTGTTCCAGTTAATTTAGTTAAGTCGACACCCAATTCTTCGGCCATCTTTCTAACTAGTGGCGTTACATAAGAACTTGAATCTTCGTCTTCAGAAGTTGCCACAGGTGCAGCTGCCTGAGTAGGAGCCGGTGTTGGTTCTGTAATCGTGGATGGTTTTGGGGCAATAGAGGTTGGTGTTGGAACTGCAGGCTTTGGTGTTGGAACAGGTGCAGGAGTAGCAACAGGTGCAGGAGTAGCAACAGGTGCAGGAGTAGCAACAGGTGCAGGTGTAGGTGCTGAGGCAGTTGGAGCAGATGCTCCAGTAGTAGCGGCACCAATAAGTGCTAGCCCGCCGCCAACTTCAACAACAGCATCGGTTGGTGCCAAGATTTCAAGTAAAACTCCAGCAATTGGCGAAGGGATCTCGGTGTCTACCTTGTCAGTCGAGACTTCCAACAAAGGTTCATCAGCGGCAACATTGTCGCCCACATTTTTCAGCCATCGAGTAACTGTGCCTTCTGTGACTGATTCACCTAAAGCTGGCATATCCACGCGTTGTGACATTTTTCTTTTCCCTTCAGACCCGCCTTGTGAGCGGGCTAACTCTAATAGTTAATCGTGAGCGTGTAGAGGCTTGCCTGCTAAAGCTAGGTGGGCTTCGCCCATAGCCTCTGAAACAGTTGGGTGGGCATGTAGCAGAGGTGCTACATCTTCAGGCATGGCTTCCCAGTTATAGATTAATTGGGCCTCAGCGATCATTTCCCCAGCACGACTGCCAACCATATGTAGGCCAACCACCGGGCCACCGTTTTCACGAATAAGTTTGATTAGTCCGGCTGATTTTAGGATCTGTGTTTTACCATTTCCAGCTAAGTCATATTTGACCACAGAAATGTTCTCTGCACCGTATTTTGCAGCAGCCTGAGCTTCTGTTAAACCCATAGATGCTACTTCTGGTTCACAGTAAGTAACTCGAGGAACTCCCAAATAGTCTATTGTCCGAGGCTTTAGTCCTTGAATGAATTCTGCTACCAAAATACCTTCTTGAAAACCAACATGAGCTAACTGCGGTCCCGGAATTAGATCTCCAACTGCAAATACATTCTGAAGGTTAGTGCGGCAGAATTCATCAACAGCAATGTGTTCGCCTGCGTAAGTTATTCCAACTTCCTCATATCCCATTCCTCGAGAAGTTGGACCGCGACCAACAGCTACCAACAATAGGTCCGCATCCAGTTCGGTTCCATCTTCAAGCAGCACCTTGACACCAGCACCAGACGTATCCACAGATTTAAATCGAACAGAAGTTAAAAACTTAATTCCTAATTTACGAAAGGCTTTTTCGAGCC
>Ga0315900_10004888_pt1 | contig 18672 bp, 12 predicted proteins | sample LakEriMetagenome_FD_203521 | JGI IMG/M metagenome (GOLD analysis project Ga0315900, IMG submission 203521) | Freshwater fungal communities from buoy surface, Lake Erie, Ohio, United States - Buoy 12 MA114 | ecosystem: Environmental > Aquatic > Freshwater > Lake > Lake biofilm | place: USA: Lake... | reverse complement strand
GCGTGCCTCATTCACCGCAATGGTCGCTTCCACCAGCTTGAGCGGCGCACCGGCATCCTGCGCGGTATGCGCCAAAGCGAGCGTATCCTTGGGGAAGCAGGAACCGCCATAGCCGGGGCCGGGGTGGAGGAATTTGCGCCCGATCCGTCCATCAAGGCCCATGCCGCGCGCCACATCATGCACATCGGCGCCAACTTTCTCACAAAGATCGGCGATTTCATTGATGAAGGTGATCTTGGTCGCAAGGAAAGCATTGGCTGCGTATTTGATCAGCTCCGCGGTTTCTAGCGATGTTGCCAATACGGGCGTTTCAATCAGATATAGCGGGCGATAGAGCCGTCTCAGCACGGCCAGGCCCTGCTCATCCTCGGTGCCGATCACCACGCGATCCGGGCGCATGAAATCGCCAATCGCGCTGCCTTCGCGGAGAAATTCGGGGTTGGAGGCAACGCTGATGGCAAGTTCGGGCCGCGCGCGCTGCACAATGGCGCGCACTTCCCGCCCGGTGCCAACAGGCACGGTGGATTTTGTTACCAGGACCAAGGGCCCGGTTGCGGCGCGCGCTACTTCCTCGGCTGCGGCATAAACATAGGAGAGATCAGCATGGCCATCGCCGCGCCGGGTTGGCGTGCCGACCGCCAGGAAAACCGCATCCGCCCCCGTGATCGCAGTCTGCAAATCCGTGCTGAAGCCAAGCCGGCCGGCTTCAACATTTTCGGCGACCAGCTTATCAAGCCCCGGTTCATAGATCGGCATGCGCCCTTCATGCAGCGCGGCGATCTTGGCGGGATCCACATCCATCACCGTGACATCCACGCCGAATTCCGCGAAGCAGGCGCCGGATACCAGGCCGACATAGCCGGCCCCGATCATGGCGATGCGCATGGTCTTCTCCTTAACTCTGAGGCGCGCCTGCAATGGCGCGGCAAGACATGGCTGGCAAGGGGTTCAAGCGGGTTCCGCGCCCTCTCCGCCATGGGGCAGCAGGGGGCGCAGGCTTTCCAGATCACGTTCTGCCCGGCAGACCAGATAGCGCAGCGCGGTGCCATCCGGGTCCAAGGGCAGGGCGGTCAGGCCAATATCGCTGTAAATGCGTAATAATTCAGGTCCGACGCGCCAAAAGGCCGGGTCAACCTGGGCCGCTTCGCACAGGTCGCGGAAGCGCCAGATGGCGGAAACCCGATCCCGCGGCTCCCCCGCCGGGTCGCCCAACGCCAGCCACACCCCATCCCGCTTCAGAAAGGCAAACCCCGCCCGGCCCGCTTCGCCGAATACCGCGCCATCGGCGGCGGAAAGCGCCGGCGCCATGGCCCCCAGCGCCAGCAGCTTTTCCCGTACTGGTTCCGAATAGGGGAATAGCGGCGGGCGCGCGGGCAGCAGTAACCGAAAGGCCGCAACCAGTAGCAGCACCCCTGCCAGCGCCACAGTGAAGCGGAGCGAATCGGGCGCATCCGCGGCCAGCACCACCCCCCACCAGGATCGGTCGGCCAGATTGCTCTGATAGGCGACGGTCGCCAGCGTCAGGCCGCAAATCGCCCCGGCGGCGAGGGCGCCCAGGCCCTCGGCGGAAACAGCCTCCCCGATCAGCCGCGCATGGCGATAAAAGGCGCCGCGTGCGGTCATCAATAGCAAGGGCACCAGCAAAAAGGCCGCGATCAGCCAAAGGGGTTCGCCGCGCAGCACCAGAATCAGCGCGCCATTCAGCAGCAAGAAAAGTGAGCCCCACCAGGCGAGCACCAGCCGACGCACCAGCCCATAAGCCGCGGCAAGCAAAAGGGAGCCCACGACGGAGGCAGCAAAATGGCTCGCGGCGTCTTCCAGGAAATCCGGCACGGGGCCAAGCAGGCTAGGCTTGGGGGGCAGGGCGCCGATGAAAATGAGCACCAAAGCTGCAAGGCCCGTAAGCCCCGCCAGCGCCGGCACTTCAAAGGAAACCGCAATGCCCCGATCAGGCGCCAAGCGTGCGACCAGCTTGCGGCGCTGGCTGACCTCAAACCCTGCGAAAAGCGCGCCGGCCAGGAAAAGCGGAATGATGTAGTAGAACAGGCGAAACAGCAGCAGCGCGCCGACAATCGCCGGGGTTGGCATATAGCCGGCCAGGGCAAAAAGGATAGCGCCATCAAAAACGCCAATGCCGCCTGGCACATTGGCCGCGAGCCCTGCCATATAGGCGGCGATATAGATGCCCAGAAAATGCAGGAAGCTTAGGCCATCGGCCTGCGGCAGCAGCGCGAAGAAAATCATCGCCGTCACCGCGACATCAGCAGTAGCCAGCGCTACCTGGGCCAGCGCAATCCGAAAGCCCGGCAGGTCAATTTCATGTCCGAATAGACGGATATGCGGCACGAAGCGTGCCAGCACCACATAGGTGATCACAATCGCCCAACAGAAAAACCCCAGCAGTGGCAGGATCCAGCGCGGCGCGCCTTCCCCCAAAAAGGTCAGAAGGTCAGGTTCCAGCACCAGCACCAGCCCTGCAATGGCAAAACCCCCCAGCCCGAAAGTGAGCGAGGTAATGGCAATCACCTTCGCAATGGCAACCGGCGCCAAGCCCCAACTGGCATAGAAGCGGTAGCGCACCGCAGCCCCGGAAACCGTGGCAACGCCGATATTATTCGCAAGCGAATAGGCGCAGAAGGAAGCAAGCAAGGATCGCCGCCAGGAAACCGGATGCCCGGCATAGATGGACCCCAAGCGATCATAGGCCGAGAGCAGCAGATAAGCGCCGAGCGTGCAGCCAGCCGCCAGCCAAAGCGCGCCAGGTGGTGTGGCATGCAGCGCGGTTTGGATATCCCGCCACGAAAGCCCACGAAATTCGCGCTGCACCACGTAAAGCGCGCCGACCAGCAGGATTAGCCCGAAGCAGGTCGGGCCGTAGCGCTTCAGCAGGGATATAATCCCCTGCGGCTTCACGCGCCTGCACTCTCCGCCCGCGCCAGCGCGGTTTCAATGAGGCCGATGGTGCCGGCCACACCATAAAGCGCGATAAAGCCACCAAAGCGCGGGCCTTCTTCCTGACCGAGCAGCACCTGATACAGAGCATTGAACCAGGCGCGGGAGACACCCATCCGCCCATCCTTGTTTGGCTCAAGGAAGGGTTCGCGCCGCCCGGCGTCAAACACCAGATCCTGCGCGGCCTTGGCGCGTGCTTCCGCCGGCATCGCTTCCAGATCCGCCGCGCGGTCACGCAACGCCACCATCAGCGCGTTCAGCGCTTCACGCTCCGCATCCGTTGGGCTGCGGAAGCGCTTCGTGGGCGCGACAAAATCCCGGTAATAGGCAACCGCATAGGCAACGAGCTTGCCAAGCAAGGGCTGCGTTGCCGGTGTCGCGCCCGGCGCATAGCGCGCCAGAAAACCCCAGAGCAAATCAGGATCATCCGCATTCACCACACTCGCCAGATTGAGCAGCATGGTGAAGGAAACCGGTGGCTCCGGGTCATTCGGTGCGGCACCGCGATGGATATGCCAGGCCGGGTTGGCCGCATCCGGCGCGGTGCGGAGCCTGGTGCGGTGTTGCAAGTATTCATCCACGGCGCGCGGGATTTGATCGAAGTAAAGCCGCTTCGCGCGCTGCGGCTGGTTATACATGAATTGCGAAAGGCTTTCCGGCGGCGCATAGCGCAACCATTCTTCAATCGTCAGGCCATTGCCCTTGGATTTGGAAATCTTCTGCCCCTGCTCATCCAGGAAATGCTCATAGGTGAAGCCCTCAGGCGGCGGGCCACCCAGCACGCGGCAAATCGCGGAAGACAGTCGGACTGAATCGATTAAATCCTTGCCGGACATTTCGTAGTCCACGCCAAGCGCATACCAGCGCAAGGCCCAATCCGCCTTCCACTGCGCCTTGCAATGCCCGCCGGTGATGCGCGTGCCGAAACGCTCCCCGCTATCAGGATCGCGCCAGACCAGCATGTCCTGATCCGGGCGCACTTCTTCCATGGGTACCTGCATCACCACGCCGGTTTTCGGATGAATAGGCAGGAAGGGTGAATAAGTGGCGCGGCGATCAGGACCCAAGGTGGGCAGGATGACTTCCATCACCTTGGCGTGGTTTTCCGCCATGCGCAGCAGTGCCGCATCGAATTTGCCGGAACGGTAGTAATCGGACGACGACGCGAATTCATAATCAAAGCCAAAAGCATCCAAAAACGCGCGCAGCCGCGCATTATTGTGATGCCCAAAGCTTTCATGCGTGCCGAAAGGGTCAGGGATCGCCGTGACCGGCCGGCCGATATGCCCCGCCAGCATCTCCTTATTCGGGACATTATCCGGCACCTTGCGCAGCCCATCCATGTCATCGCTGAAGGCGATCAGGCGCGAAGGCAGGCCCGTGAGCTGCGTGAAGGCATGGCGGATCCAGCTTGTGCGCGCCACTTCGCCGAAAGTGCCGATATGCGGCAGGCCGGAAGGGCCATAGCCGGTTTCAAACAGCGCCGCCTTTTTGCCGGAAGCGGCCAGGCGGGTCGCGACCTTGCGCGCCTCCTCAAACGGCCAGGCCTTCACGGCGGAAAAATCAGCGGCGGCGGACATTGGCGGTGACTATCCTTAAGCGTTGGGATGGCTGCTTATAGGCAGGCGGCGCGCGGGTGGCGAGGCCCACCCCTTTCAGCCTGTTCCATCTTTGTGCTTTCTGCGTTAAACGGCCCTCTTCCAATCTTTACCACAGGAAAATTGCAATGCGTGTCGGCGTAATTGGGGCCTCCGGTGCGGTGGGCCGCGAATTGGTGGATGTTCTGGGGCGTCGGGCCTTCCCGATGACCTCGCTCAGGCTGTTTGCCTCTGCCCGTAGCGCCGGCACCAAGATCAAAACCCCGCTGGGTGAGGCCGAGATTGAGCCCTTCAGCGATGCCGCCATGCGTGACCTTGATCTGGCGCTGCTGGCAGTTTCGGGCGATTTCGCCAAGGCCCATGCGCCGGCGATGGTGGCGGCGGGGGTGCATGTGGTGGATAATTCCTCGGCCTTTCGCTTGCAGGATGATGTGCCGCTGGTGGTGCCGGAAGTGAATGCCGGCGCCATCGGAAAGGCCAAGCTGATCGCCAACCCCAATTGCACCACGGCCGTCCTGGTGGTGGTGCTGGAGCCTTTGCGTCAGGCTTTTGGCCTGAAGCGCGTGATTGTTTCGACCTACCAGGCGGCCTCCGGCGCCGGGGTGGAAGGCATGGCGGAGCTGGAACGCGAAACCCGCCGCGTGCTGGTGGATGGGGTGAAGGCGGGGCATGAGGTGTTCCGCTACCCGTTGCCCTTCAACGTGATTCCGCAGGTCGATAGCTTCCAGCCCAATGGCTATACGCGCGAAGAAATGAAGGTGGTTTGGGAAAGCCGTAAGATCATGGGCATGCCGGATTTGCCGATTTCCTGCACTGCCGTGCGTATCCCGACCTTCCGTGTGCATGCTGAAGCGGTGACGATTGAAACCGAACGGCCTGTCACGCCGGAAGCGGCGCGTGAGGTGCTGCGCAAGGCGGCGGGCGTGAAGGTGGTGGATGACCCTGAAGCGGGGCTTTACCCCATGCCGCTGACCGCGACGGGTCAGGATGATGTGGAAGTTGGGCGCATCCGCGCCAATCCGGTGTTTGGTGACCGGGGGCTCGATTTCTTCCTGTGCGGTGATCAGTTGTTGAAGGGCGCCGCGCTGAATGCGGTGCAAATCGCGGAAAGGCTGCGCGCAGCGTAAGCGAAGAATGAGGTCATTGCGTGTCAGAAGGTGGCGCTAAGGAATTGGGGTTTTCAATCCGAGCCGCGCTACCTTCTGATCTGGAAGACCTTCTCAAGCTCTATCCGCATCTTAACGCGTCTGATGAACCAATTTCGCTCAGCGTGGCCGCTGCCAGGCTGCGCGAAATCAGTCAGTTGCCTGGCAGCGCCGTGCTGCTTGGGTTGCTGGGAAATGACCTTGTTGCCTCTTGTACCCTCATCGTCATTCCAAATCTGACCCGAGGCGGAAAGCCCTACGCCTTGATCGAAAATGTTGTGACTGACGCGTTGTATCGCGGCCAAGGTTATGGAACCCGAGTGTTGCGGGCCGCCGTGGCCGCCGCTTGGGAGGCTGGGTGCTACAAGGTCATGCTGATGACCGGATCGAAACAGCCATCCACCCTGAAATTCTATGAGAATGCGGGCTTCGAGCAAACCAAGACCGGCTTTCAAATGCGTCGCATGGCAGCGCGCCAGGATGGCTAGTTCCATGCGCATCACCCGTCCTGTCCAGCCTGTATCGCCTGAACTGTATGGCTGAAACGCCCGTCGCACCGCGTTTGTTATTGCCGGATGTGCCCGCCTTGGTGGCGGGGCAGGGGCGCGCCGTGGTGCTGGACACTGATGGCAGTATCGAAACCGTGTCGGCGCGCGCAGCGGCGGCACGGTTGACCGAGGCCACACCCCTGCTGGTGCATGCGCCCGCGACAGCCCGTCGGCTTGGCGTGGCGGGCATTGGCCCAACGCATGACCTGCTGGAACTTTTCGCCTTCGCGCTGCCCGCCGCATCCTGCGCGCCGACCCCGCGCGGCCTTGCCCTGGCGCTTGGCCTGCCCGAGCCGCGCGATGATGAAGCGGCTGTCGCGCTATTGCCCGATATCGCGACCGAATTGCTGCGGCGGCTTGCGGATGACCGCGCCGCGCCGCTCAACCGCGATGCCGCAAGCCTCGCGGCGCGCATGGGTGAGGCCGGCTGGCCCTGGGCGCGTTCGGTGCTGGCGGCGCTTGGTGCGCCCGCCACGCGTTCCAGCATGGAGGGTTTGCGCGTCTGGCGCCGCCTGCCGGAATGGGAAGAAGCGGCACCGGCCAATCCGCCATCCTCCTTCGGGATAGAACCGAATGAGGCGCGGGCAAGGCTCGCGCAGATTTTGGGTGAGGGGGCGGAACAACGCCCGCAACAGGCGGATTACGCATCCGCCGCTGCTGCTGCTTTTGCGCCGCGGGAAGATCAGGGCGCGCCGGCGCTGGTATTGGCAGAGGCCGGAACAGGCACGGGCAAAACGCTTGGCTATGTGGCGCCGGCCAGTCTTTGGGCGGAACGCAATGGCGCGCCGGTCTGGATTTCCACCTTCACCCGCAATCTGCAACGCCAGATTGATCAGGAAACCGCGCGGCTTTTCCCCGATGCGGAAGAGCGCCGCCGCCGCGTGGTGCTGCGCAAGGGGCGGGAAAATTACCTTTGCCTTTTGAACCTGGAAGATGCGCTGGGCTTTTCCGCTATGCCGGGGCAGGGTGTGGCGCTTGGCCTGGTGGCGCGATGGGCGGCGGCGACGCGCGATGGTGATTTGCTGGGCGGTGATTTTCCTGGCTGGATCACAGAATTATTCGGCACCAATACCATCATGCCGCTGGCGGATCGGCGTGGCGAGTGCATCCACGCCGCCTGCGCGCATTACCGCAAATGCTTTGTCGAACATTCCATCCGCCGTGCGCGCGGCGCTTCGATTGTTATTGCCAATCACGCCCTGGTGATGATCCAGGCGGCGCTCGGTGGTGGTGAGGATGGCCGCGCTTTGCGCCTGGTGTTCGATGAAGGCCATCATTTGTTTGATGCCGCCGATAGCGCCTTTTCCGCTGATCTGACCGGCGCCGAGATGGCGGAACTTCGCCGATGGATTTTGGGCGCGGAAGGCGGGCGTTCCCGCGCACGCGGGCTGAAGCGGCGCTTGGAGGAATTGGTCGGCGAAAAGCCCGAATTGCAGGCGCCCTTGGAAGCGGCCTTGCAAGCGGCGCGCGCCTTGCCCGCTGGCGGTTGGCCTGGCCGGCTGAACGAAGAAGGCGCGGTTGATTTGGTGGGCGCCCCCGCCAATCCGGCTGAGGCGTTTTTGCGCGCGGTGCGCCGGCAAGTGCGCGCGCGTAATGCCGCCGCTGAAGAAGCCGGGCTTTATGATGCGGAATGTGATCTTTTCCCGTTGAACCCGGATATGGCGGAAATCGCCAGCGCGCTTGAACGTGCGCTGCAACGCCTTGAAGCACCCGTGCGGCATTTGCGCGAAAAGCTGCTGGCCCGCATGGAAGATGAAGCCGCCGAAATCGAAGCCAATGACCGGCTGCGGATTGAGGCGATTTGCGGTTCCCTTGAACGCCGCGTGCTGATGCCGCTTGCCGCCTGGCGCGCCATGCTGGTGCGCATGGGTGGCGAAGAACCCTCGCCCGGCGCGCGGCCCGACATGGTGGATTGGCTATCCATCGAAAGGCGCGGCGGTCAGGATTCTGATGCGGGCATGCATCGCCATTGGCTTGATCCGACCATCCCCTTCGCCATGCAGGTCGCAGCCCCCGCGCATGGTGTGCTGATCACCTCGGCCACCTTGCGTGATGCGGCAGATGCTGACGAAGACGACCCCGAAGCCGCCTGGCGCGAGGCGGAAGGCCGCACCGGGGCCACGCATTTGCCGCTGCCCGCGATCCGCGCTGCTGTAGCCTCGCCCTTCGATTACGCCGCGCGCACGCGCTGCATTGTGGTGACGGATGTGGCGCGCGAAAACACCGCGCAAATCGCGGGCGCAATGCGGGAATTGTTCCTGGCGGCTGGCGGAGGTGCGCTTGGGCTTTTCACTGCCATTCGCCGCTTGCGCGATGTGCATGCGCGCATTGCCCCCGCCCTGGAAGAAGCCGGCCTGCCGTTTTACGCGCAGCATATTGATGCGATGGATAACGCGACTTTGGTGGATGTTTTCCGTGCCGAGGAAAATTCCTGCCTGCTTGGCACGGATGCCATGCGCGATGGCGTGGATGTGCCGGGACGTTCCTTGCGCCTGTTGGTGTTTGACCGCGTGCCCTGGCCGCGGCCGAGCATCCTGCATCGCGAACGGCGCCTGCATTTGTCTGAGGGCAGGCCGAAGGATTATGATGACCGCATCACGCGCCATCGGCTGCGCCAGGCTTTTGGCCGCTTGATCAGGCGCGCCGATGACAAGGGCGTTTTCGTGATGCTCGATCGGTCCTGCCCATCGCGGCTGCTGGCCGGGCTGCCATCCGGTGTGCTGCTGCGCCGCATGGGGTTGGCCGATGCGGCGCGGGAAGTGCGGGAGTTTCTCGGTTAGTCTTGTTCTATCTCCGGCATCCGATAACGATCCGCCGGATCAAGCCAGCCTTTGAAATTCGGCGCGCGTTTTTCCGCGAAGGCAGCGCGGCTTTCCAGCAGATCAGACTTGTCGCCATGTTCATGCAGCTTGGCGGCGAGCCGCTGTTGCGCTTGCGTTGGCGCCGGGCGCATGCGGCGCATCATATGGATGGTATTGACGCGCGCGGCGGGCGGCAGGGTCAGCATATGGCGCGCCATTTCCAGCGCTGTTTCCATCAGCGCTTCCGGTTCCACCAGGCGATTGACGAAACCAAGCTGATAGAAGCGTTCTGCCGTGAAGCGAAAACCAAGCGCCATTTCCATTGCGACGGGATAGGCAAGGTTCGCGAGATGCCCGTGATTATAGCCGCCCAATAGCCAGCGCTTTGCCTCAGACACTTCGAAAATCGCGGTATTGGCGGCCACGCGCAGATCAGTGCGTTCCACCAGCATGAAGCCGCCGCCCATGGCAAAGCCATTCACCGCGGCAATGACAGGCTTTTCCAAAGTGCCGGCATTGAAGGGGTCTTCCATATCAATCCGCCGCCCGCCGGGGCTTTTATCGGCGAGCGATTCCTTCATATCCTCGCCGGCGCAAAAGCCGCGCCCGGCGCCGGTCAGGATCGCGACTTCAAGGTTTGGATCAGTGCGAAACGCGGTCCAAATGCGCGCCAATTCCAGGCGCATTTCATGGTTCAGCGCATTGAGCCGCTCAGGCCGGTTCATGCGCACCACCAGAATCTGCCCGTGGGTTTCGGTTTCAACAACGGCCATGACATTCCCCCTTCGGCTTTGCGGCATGATGGGCGGGGCAGGGGCGGCTGAACAGGGGGGATTTCCCAAACCCCCGCTTCCCGTTCTAGCCTTCCCCAATAACCCAACCAGGCAGGAAACCCATGCGCAAGCTCACCATTGGCGATGTCACCATCACCAGCATCATTGAACGCGATGGCCCCTGGCGCGCGCCGGGGCAGATGTTCCCCAATGCGCCGGCGGACCAGATCGAAGCAACGCTGAAGGAGCTTGAGCCGGAGACCTATGATGCTGCCTCTGGCAAGATGGTGATCACCTATCAGACCTATGTCGTGCGCACGCCGCGCCATACGATCCTGGTGGATACCTGCACAGGGGAGGATAAAGGCTATCCCGCGCCGATGGATTTCCCGAAGCAGCCCTGGCTTGATGGCCTGAAGGCGGAGGGGCTTTCCTTCAATGATATTGATTATGTCATGTGCACCCATCTGCATATTGACCATTCCGGCTGGAATACCGTGCTGCGTGATGGCCGCTGGGTGCCGACTTTCCCCCGCGCCAAATATGTTTTCCACAAGCGCGAATATGCCGCGTGGGAGGCTTCAACCAAGGCCGGCGAAACCCGCCCCGGTGGCGGCGGTTCCGTGTTCACCATGAATTGCGAACCCGTTGTGGCGGCCGGGCAGGCCATGCTTGTGGATGATGATTTCAGCCTGGATGATTGCATCACCATTGAACCAACGCCGGGCCATACGCCCTGCCATTGCTGCGTGCATATCAAAAGCCGCGGCCAGCATGCCGTGATCACGGGCGATCTGATGCATCACGCGCTGCAAATCCACCGCCCCGCCTGGTCCACCATGTTCTGCTGGGACCCGAATGAGGCTGCGGATAGCCGCACGCGCTTCCTGGCCAATGTCGCAGATACGGATACAAAGCTGCTGCCGATCCATTTCCCCAATCCTTCGGTCGGGCGCGTGGAATCGAATGGTGATCGCTTCCGCTGGCGCTACATGCGCTGACCCATGACCATTCTGCCGCTGCAGGGCCTGCGCGTGCTGGATTTGGCGCGCGTTTTGGCCTGCCCCTTTTCGGCAATGATCCTTGCCGAATTGGGCGCGGAAGTGATCAAGGTGGAACAACCGGGCAGCGGCGATGAAAGCCGGAGCTATGAACCGGTCGCCGAACGGAATGGCCAGCGAGACAGCGCCTATTTCTTCGCCTGCAATCGCGGCAAACGCAGCGTCACGGTCAATCTGCGCCACAAGGATGGTCAGGCGCTGGTGCGTGATCTGATCCGCCATTGTGATGCGGTGGTCGAGAATTTCCCGACCGGTACGCTGAAACGCTATGGCCTGGATTGGGAGGCTTTGCGCGCCATCAATCCGCGCCTTGTCATGCTGTCTTGCACTGGCTTTGGCCAGACCGGACCTTACGCCAAACGCAAGGGCTATGACACGGTGTTTCAGGCCATGTCTGGGTTGATGGCACTTACGGGGGAGCGTGGTGGTGGGCCGGTGAAGCCGGGGCTACCAATCGCGGACCTGACATCCGGGCTTTGGATCACGATTGGCCTGTTGGCGGCGCTGCGCGGGCGCGACGCAACAGGCCAGGGCGCCTATATTGATTTTTCCATGCTGGATGGTCAGGTGGCGTTATTGACCTCCGCCGCCGCGCGCTTCTTTGCCTTGAATGAGGTGCCGCCGCGTTTGGGCACGGAACATCCGGGGCGCGTGCCGACGGCGTCCTTCAAATGTGCCGATGGACGTTTCTTGCACATCACCTGTTCTGATCAGCATTGGGCGCCGCTGTGTCGTGCGTTGGGCGTTGCTGAATTGGGCGCCGATCCCGCCCTGCAAGCCAATGCGGAACGCGTGGCGCAGCGCGAACGCGTCATGGCCGGTATCACGTCGGCGATGGCGAAGCTGACGCGCGCCGAAGCGGTCGCGCTTTTGGACGCGGCGGATGTACCGAATGGTCCGGTGCTGACCATGGATGAAACCTTCGCCGACCCGCATGTGCAGGCGCGCGGTTCAGTCGGCGAATTCACCCATCCCTTGCTTGGTGCCTTTCCCGCCTTGCGCCTGCCCTATCGCTTCGATGGCCTGGCGGACCCCGAAATCCAGCGCCCGCCGTTGTTGGGAGAGGATACGGAAGCCGTGCTCCGTGATTTGTTGCACTACTCACCCGCACAAATCGCAGCGCTGCGGGCGGAAGGCGCGATATGACTGAAGCTGTCTTGTATGACTGCAAGGATGGCTTGGCACACATCACGCTGAACCGGCCGGATGCGCGCAATGCGCTCAATAGCGTCATGTGCGAAGCGCTTGTCGCAGCCACGCGCCGCGCGCGGGAAGATGGCGCGCGCTGCGTGCTGGTGCAGGCGATGGGCAGCGTGTTTTGCGCTGGCGCGGACCTCAAGGAACGCCAAGGCATGGGCGATGACGCGATACGCGCGCGCCGCCTGAAAGCCTTTGCTGCCTATGAGGCGGTGGAACACCTACCCATGCCGGCCATTGCCGTGGTGGAAGGCCCGGCCGTGGGATCGGGCGTGGAAATCGCCGCCGCCTGCGATTTCATTATCGCCACACCGTCAGCAACCTTCCGCACACCGGAAGCGCTTTGGGGCACTGTGGGCGCCACGCAACGCCTGCCGCGCATCATCGGCAAAAGACTGGCGAAGGATTTGATGTTCACCGGCCGGGCGCTCAGCGCCGAAGAAGCGCGCGAAGCGGGGCTGGTTGCGCGCGTAGTGGCGCCTGAAGCGCTTGCGGCATGCCTCACGGAAATCACCACCACCATCCTGAAAGCACCGCCCGCTGCGATGGCTTTGGCCAAGCGTTGTGTGGATGAAGGCCTGGAACGCGACTCGCGCGGTGCGCTTGCCACCGAAATCCTGGCTATCGAGGAAAGCCTGGCCGCCGCGGAATGGCGCAAGAGAATGCAGGGTTTTGCTTGATGGCCACCACCTGGACCACGCGGCTGGGCGATGTGCTGGAGGGTAACGCCAAGCTCCTCCCCGATGCCGAGGCCCTGGTCACCAGCGATGGCCGCCGACTGACCCATGCGGCGCTGCGCGAAGAAGCGCACGCCACCGCCCGCGCCATGCTGGCGCAGGGCATCAGGCGTGGTGATTTTGTCGGCCTGCTGATGGGCAATGGCGTCGAATGGGTAAGTGTCTTTGCAGGCGCTGCCTTGATTGGTGCCATAACCGTGCCGGTGAATACGCGCCTCAAAGGCGCAGAAATCGCTTTCACGCTGCAAAAATCCCAATGCTGCGCGCTGTTTTTCGCAACACGCTTCCTGAACATTGATTTCGCTGAAATGCTGAGCGCAGAAGAACCCGGGCTTGCCACGGGCCTGCCCGGCAAAGCGCTGCCCAGCTTGCGCCTGGCGGTAGCCTTGGGGGAAGGCGCGCCGGGCGCTACGCTTGGCTGGGATGCGTTCTGCGCAACACAAGTTAGTGATGCCGCGCTGGATGCCGCGATGGCGGATGTCAGCGCGGAAGATCGGTTGTTGGTGCAATTCACCTCCGGCACCACGGCGCATCCCAAGGGCGTTTTGCTCACGCATCATAATATGCTCCGCAATGCAGCGGCGGTGGCAGAACGGCTCGGCGTGCGTGCTGATGATCGCTATTTGAATTGCCGCCCCTTCTTTCATGTCGCGGGCAGCACGCTATCCTTGCTGGTCGCGCTCACCACTGGTTGCTGCCTGATTACGCCGCCAAGCTTCGAAGCCAGCCTGGCTTTGCGCCTGTTGGAAGAAGAACGCTGCACGCTCACCAGCGGTAATGACAGTATTTTCCAGATGATGATGGCGCATCCGGATTTTCGGCCCGAACGCCTGCATCTGCGCGGCGGTTGGACCGCCGCAGGGCCGGAGACGATGCGCCGCATCATGGATGTCATGGGCGCCAAGGCGCTTGGCTGGTGCTACGGGCTTTCCGAAGCCTCCCCCAATGTTGTCTGCTCCGATTATCGGGAGTCTGCCGAGATCCGCGCCTCTGGCCGCGCTTTGCCGCATGCGGGCCTTGATCTCCGCATCGCTGATCCTGAAACCGGCGCCATCCTGCCCGCCGGCGCGCGCGGCGAAATCCAGGTAAGGGGCTGGAGCGTGATGCAGGGCTATGTGAATGACCCTGAAGTCACCGCCAAAACCTTCACCGCTGATGCCTGGCTCCGCACCGGTGATCTTGGCACGCTGGATGCCGATGGCCGCCTGGGCCTCGCTGGCAGGCTTAAGGATGTGATCCGTGTCGGCGGCGAAAACGTGGCCCCGGCCGAGGTTGAGGAAGTGCTGCTGGCGCATCCCGCCATTGCCATGGCGCAGGTGGTGGGCGTACCCGATGCACGACTTGGCGAGGTTTGCGCGGCCTTTGTGCAGTTGAAACCAGGTGCTGAAGCATCGGCGGAGGCGCTTTTGGCCTGGCTCAAGCCCCGCATCGCCAATTTCCGCCTGCCGCGGCACCTCCATCTGGTTCCGGATTTTGAGGCGATTGGCATGACCGCAAGCGGCAAGGTGCAAAAAACCAAGCTGCGCGCCCATGCGCTAACGCTGCCGCCCTTTGCCGGCTAAAAGCAGGCTGGACAGGGCAGAGGCGCTTCGCTAGGAGAACACTTCCGACGATGTTTTGGCTCCGTCAGGGCCCAGATAGCTCAGTTGGTAGAGCATGCGACTGAAAATCGCAGTGTCGCTGGTTCGATTCCGGCTCTGGGCACCATTTTTCCTTGCAAGCTTCTGAAAAAGCACAAAGTTTCTGCGCCCAGCGCCGAACCCCCCCATTTTTCCCCACACGCCGTGCCTGCCGAAGGGCCAATCGGGGCTGGCATCAAAGGTGCCGGGCGCTATAAGCCGCGCATGAGTGAAGCACCCCCAACGCGCCGGCTTTTCGGCACTGATGGCATTCGCGGCAAGGCCAATGCCGCGCCCATGGATGCCGCAACCGCGCTGCGCCTTGGTCAGGCGGCGGGCAGCTTCTTCAATCGCGGCAATCACCGCCACCGTGTGGTGATCGGCAAGGATACGCGGCTTTCCGGCTATATGCTGGAACCGGCGCTGACCGCGGGCTTCATTGGCGCAGGCATGGACGTGGTGCTGGTCGGGCCCCTGCCCACGCCTGCCATTGCCTTGCTCACGCGGTCCTTGCGCGCGGATTTGGGCGTGATGATCAGCGCCTCTCACAATCCGTACGAAGACAATGGCATCAAGCTGTTTGGCCCGGATGGGCTGAAGCTGACGGATGATCAGGAAGCGGCAATCGAAGCCCTGATGGCGGGCGATCTTGGCGCCGCGCTGGTGCCGCCCGCTCGGCTTGGGCGCGCAAGCCGGCTGGAAGATGCGCCGGGGCGTTACATCGAAGCCGCCAAGGCGTCCTTCCCGCGCGGGCAGACGCTCGATGGGCTCCGTATTGTGGTGGATTGCGCCCATGGCGCTGGTTATCGCGTTGCGCCCACCGTGCTGTGGGAATTGGGGGCCGAGGTGATCCCCATCGGCGTCGCCCCGGATGGCTTCAACATTAACAAGGGGGTGGGTTCCACCGCGCCCGCCTCACTTGCGACTTTGGTGCAGGAACGCCGCGCTGATTTGGGCATTGCCCTGGATGGTGATGCCGATCGCCTGGTGCTGGTGGATGAGGCCGGGCAGGTGATTGATGGCGATCAGATATTGGCGCTGATTGCCCATTCCTGGCATGCGCAGCGCCGCCTGACCGGGGGCGCCGTGGTGGCGACCGTCATGTCCAATATGGGGCTGGAACGCTATCTGGCAGCACGCGGGCTTGGCTTGCTCCGCACCGCGGTTGGTGACCGCTATGTTGGCGAGAAAATGCGGGAGACCGGCTGCAATCTGGGCGGCGAGCAATCCGGCCATATGATCATGCCCGATTTCGGCACGACCGGAGATGGGCTGATCGCTGCCTTGCAAGTGCTCTCCGTGCTGGTGGAAGAAAAGCGCCCCGCGAGCGAGGTGCTGCGCTGCTTCACCCCCCTGCCGCAGCGCTTGGTGAATGTGCGCTATGCCGGCGCCTCGCCGCTGGTCAAGCCTGTCGTGGTCCAAGCCATCGCGGCCGAGGAAGCCGCGCTTGGCGCCCGCGGCCGTGTGCTGATCCGCGCGAGCGGCACTGAACCAGTGATTCGTGTGATGGCAGAAGCCGAGGAGGAGGCCCTGGTTGATGGCGTGGTCGGCCGTTTGGCCGAGCTGATCCGGGCCGAGGCGCGCGCCGCATGAAGGGGCGCGTGTTGATCATTGCCGGGTCTGATTCCGGCGGGGGTGCCGGCATTCAGGCCGATCTCAAGGCCGTGACCGCGCTGGGCGCCTTTGGCATGACAGCGATCACGGCGCTGACGGCGCAAAATACGCTTGGCGTGCATGGCGTATTGCCCGTGCCGCTCGACTTCCTCCGCCAACAGATCGCGGTAGTCCTGGATGATTTGGGCGCCGATGCGCTAAAGACCGGTATGCTGGCCGATAGCGCCACCATTGAGGCGGTATGCGATGAAATCGCCGCCCGCGCCCCGGGCCTGCCCTTGGTGGCGGACCCGGTCATGGTGGCCAAGGGTGGTCACCCGCTGCTGGTGCCCGATGCCGCCGAGACGCTGAAGCGCCGCCTTTTGCCAATCGCTGCCGTGCTGACCCCCAATTTGCCTGAGGCCGAGGCGCTGTGTGGCTTTGCCATTGCAGATGTCGGCGCCATGCACCGGGCAGCCAAGGCGCTGCTGGCGCTTGGCCCCAAGGCTGTGCTGCTGAAAGGTGGGCATTTGCCGGGCGATGAGGTGGTGGATTTGCTCGCGACCGGCACGCGCATGGAAATCTTCCGCGACCGGCGGATTGCCACGCGCCATACCCATGGCACGGGCTGCACCCTGGCAAGCGCGGTGGCGGCCGGCTTGGCGCAGGGGCTGTCGCTTAGGGATGCCGTGATCCGCGCCCGGGCCTATGTTCGCGCGGCCATTGCGGCTGCGCCGGGTTATGGCGCCGGGCATGGGCCGCTGGATCATGCTGTGACCTGCGATCCAGGGATTTTGCGCTGAATCTGCCGCTCGGGCTGGCGTTCTTCAGGATTTGTTAATCTTTTCCGGCGCAAGCTGTGGTTATGGCCATCAATATGAGTGCCTCCCTCATGGCGGGTTTATTTGGCCAACAAGGCCAGAACTCGCTCATACTTCCCTTCGGAAACGCTGCCCGTGCAGCCAGCGCCGGGGAAGCTGTGGTTGCCTTCCGTCGCGTCACCAAAGCCGGTGAGGAAGAAAAGGGCCTTGCCCGCGAAAAGAAGGACCCCATTACGCTGACAGTTTTGGCACAGTTTCGCCAAGCCCTGGATTCCGCGCCAAATATAGATAAGGCGCTTTCTGATCCCCGCGTTTTGAAAGTGCTGATGCCCGCCCTTGGCCTGCCCGATCAGGTTGGCAATCCAGGCTTGGTGAAGCGCGCGCTTTTGTCCGATCCCAACGACAAGAAGGGTGTAGCCGCGCAGCTTGGTACCACCTGGAAGAATGCCGCCGCCACGCTCAATCTAAAGGCGACCACGACGCCGAAGACCGTCGCCTTTGAAGGCCTGACCGATAAGGAAACCATGGCGGTTGCGGGACAATTGCGCCTAGGTGAGGCCGTACTGACCACACCAACAAGCGGTCCGGCCACACCAAGGCCAAGGGGTTTTGACGGGCCGGAAGACAAGGTGACCACCGCGCTGATCGCGAAGCTTCGCGTTGGTGAGGAATTGGTGCCCACGCGCGCGCGACGCGAAGTGGACCGAGTAGCCGTTCTGACCGCAGCGACGATACGTCAGGGGGAAGTGCCGGCCGGTGATCTGCCTGCGATCGCCCAAAACACGCTCAAGCAAATGGCGGCTTTTCTGCGTGGCGGCAATTTTGATGCGGCGGTCGGCGCTGTTGATGATGGATTACTCGCGCTTGATGGCGCGAGCGGGCTGACCCCTGATCAATTGCGCGCCGGTCGGGTTGCGCTGATGGAAAGCGGCATCGGCATTGAACAGATGCGGCGTGATCCCTTTGCTGTGGCAAAGCGCGTTGAAGGCCTGATTGCCCTTGATTGGCCAAGCGGCGCTGCCTGGGCGCCCGCCTATAAGACGCGGCTTGATGCTTTCCATGATGAAGGTGTCAACAAGAATTCGAATTTTTCTTTGGAAATTGCCACAACCATGGCCAAGCGCATGGAAAACACGGCGACTTCTTCCCTCGAAATGGAGCTGGCGCAATCCTATTTCAAAAAATCCAATGATGTCCTGAATACCCGGGACGGCAAGCCTACCAAGGCACCGATTGATGGCGTGCCGGCCACACGCATCGCGCAGACCGAAGCAACCAAGATTCTGGATGGTATGAAGAATGCCGCACCGCCCGATCTTTCGCGCGCAAGGATTGAGGTTGGTTACGCTGCCGGCGCGGCGCTCAGCGCCATCAAGCTTGCCGAAACGCCAGTTTTTGGGATGCCGACGCTGGCGAGCCAGGCCTTGCGCGAAATGGCCAAGCTGATTCGCGCGGGTTCTTATGTTTCTGCTGTGCAACGTGCTGATGACGCCTTGACTGCGCTGACCAACGATACGGGCTTGCCTGCATCCATGAAGCGCACCGGCAGCGCCGCACTGCTTGAAACCAGCGCTTTGGTCGAACAGGTGCGCCGCAATGCCCCGGGCGTCGCCGAACGGCTTGATAAACTGGCGGCACTTGATACGCCTTCAGGCGCTGTTCGGTCCCGTGATTTCCAAATGAGGCTTGAGAGTTTCCATAACGACGGCATCAGCAAGAACGTGAATTTCGCGCTCGAAATCTCGGCTGCCATGGCGGAACGCATGCAATCCCAGGCGACAACCTTGGATGAAACCCTGCAGGCGCAATCATTGATGAACCGGTCGC
>Ga0315900_10004886_pt1 | contig 18674 bp, 18 predicted proteins | sample LakEriMetagenome_FD_203521 | JGI IMG/M metagenome (GOLD analysis project Ga0315900, IMG submission 203521) | Freshwater fungal communities from buoy surface, Lake Erie, Ohio, United States - Buoy 12 MA114 | ecosystem: Environmental > Aquatic > Freshwater > Lake > Lake biofilm | place: USA: Lake... | reverse complement strand
GGATTCCGACAGGATATAGCCCATGTAGATGAACAGCGGCAGCGTCAGCATCGGGTGCCAGCTGAAGAGCTTGAAGACCGCGTTGAACGGCAGTTCGGCCGCGCTGTTGCCGTAAAGCAGAAGCGCGGCCGCCGACGCGACCGCCCCCACCGCGGCAAAGACCCTCTGCCCCGACAGCATGAGCGCCATCATGCTCCCGAACATCAGGAGCGCGATCATCTCGTAGCTCATGCGATCTCCACCCCGCGGATCGTCGCCAGATGGCGGAAAAACAGCGCAACACTCTGCAACAGCATCAGCACGATGCAGACCACCATCAGCACCTTGATCGGCACGAGCGACGGCGCCCAGAGCGAAGGCAGGCGCTGGTCCGTTTCCCAGGAATAGACCAGCGAGGACACAGACCCCCAGAGCAGGACACCAAGATAGAAGATCAGGCAGAAGATCGTGACCGCATCGACCCTTGCCTTGCCGCGTTCGGTCAGGTTGGCATAGATCAGGTCCATCCGGACATGGTCGTTGTCTTTCAGCGTCTTCGGCCCGCCCATGAAGTAGAAGGCCGCAAGCGTGAACTGCGCAAATTCGATGACCCAGTTCTGCGTCATCCCCAGGAACTTGTCGGTGACCACGTCGAAGATCAGCACCGCGATCATGACATAAATCAGATACATGGCGAAGAGACCGACCCAGTCGGAGATGCGGTCCATCATCCTCACGAAGCGCTCAATGGCTGCCGGCACGCGCGACACCTCCCCGACCTGCCTTCGCCATCGCCTGCCTGCTCCTATCTGACCTGGACCTGCGCCGCGGCAAGCGCCGCCCGGAAGGCATCGCCCGGGACCGTGTCACAGACAAGCATGTCGACCTCGTCGAGTCGACAGATGCGATGTGCGGCCTTGCGCCCCAGCTTGGCCGCCTGCGCCACGACGATGACATGCGTCGCATTCGCCATCATCCTGCGCGCGACCTGCGTTTCCTCGATATCGGTGTTTGCGACCCCGGCGACAGGGTCGAGCGCCGCCACCGCCAGCACCGCGTGATCGGCCTGGAACCGGTCGATCTGGTCAAGAGCGAGCGCCCCGCGGGTCTGCGCATTGTCGGCCGCATATTCACCGCCGAGCAGAAAGACCCGCGCCCCTCCGGACCCGCGCGACAACGCCTGCGCCACGCGGACGGAATTGGTAATGACCGTCAGCCGCGCGACCTGCGCCAGGGCCTCGGCGCAAAACAGCGTCGTGGTCCCGGTATCCATGAAAAGCGTGTCGCCCGGCTCGACGATCGTGGCAAGCTTCTGCGCGATCACCTGCTTGGCCGCCGCATCTTCGCCCATCCTCTCGGCGAACGACCCCTCGGCATGCAGGCGCAGCCGCCGCGCCCCGCCATGCACCTTCTGCAGTGCCCCGCTCATTGCCAGCTGGGCCAGATCGCGGCGGATCGTTTCGGCCGAAACCTCGAATTCGTCCGCCAGTGCATCGACCGTGGCCTCACCTTCGCGGGCGACCACGTCCAGGATGCGACTCTGACGCTGCCTTGGCTTCATCTCGTCTCCGTCAGTCTAAAGATGTAACCCCGCCGAACTTGACCATGTCAACACGCGCGCAGGGTTCTTCCCCCGGAAATCACCACCGCCGACGCCCGCGATTGACTGAATGGTCATCGCGTGGGAGGAGTCTGGCCATGCCGAAAGCCCTGCCCAGCCCTCCCCCCGGCTCAGCCCCGCACGCCCCTGCCGACGGGCCATTCGACGCCGTCGTGATCGGCGCGGGCGTCGTCGGTTGCGCGCTCACCCGCGCCCTCGCTCTGGCCGGGGCGCGGGTTGCGCTGCTGGAAAAGGCGCCCGACATCCTCGACGGCGCGTCCAAGGCCAATTCGGCAATCCTCCACACCGGCTTCGACGCGCCCCCCGGCTCGCTCGAGGCGCACTGCATCGCTGCGGGCCATGCTGAATACCTTGCCATCCGCGAAAGGCTCGGCCTCCCGCTCGACCGCGCCGGTGCGCTGGTGATCGCCTGGACCGAGGCCGAGGAAGCAGCCCTGCCCGCGCTGATCGACCAGGCCCGCGCCAATGGCGTGGAGGATGCAGAGCCGCTCGGCCGGGCTGCCCTGCACGCGCTGGAGCCTGGCCTTGGCCCCGGTGCGCGGGCGGCCTTCCGCATCCCGCGCGAATACCTGATCGACCCCTGGTCCGCCCCGCGGGCCTACCTCGCCCAGGCCAACGCCCATGGCGCGGTCCTGATGCGGTCCTGCACGGTGACGGGCGGAGACTACGACGGCCGCCTCTGGACGCTCGCCACCAGCCGCGGGCCGGTCCGGGCCCGGGTGGTTGTCAACGCCGCCGGTCTCTGGGGCGACGTTGTCGACCAAAGCCTGCTCGGCCACAGCGACTTTGCCATCCGCCCGCGCAAGGGTCAGTTCATCGTCTATGACAAGCCGGCAGCCCGCCTTGCCCGCCATATCCTTCTGCCCGTGCCGAATGCCGTGACCAAGGGCATCGTCGTCTGCCGCACGGTCTGGGGCAATCTCCTCGTCGGCCCCACCGCCGAGGAGCAGGAAGACCGCGAGACCGCCGCCCTCGTCCCCGAAACGCTCGCCGCGCTCAGGCGCCGGGGCGAGGAAATCCTGCCCGCACTCCGCGACCACGAGATCACGGCGGCCTATGCCGGCCTGCGCCCCGCGACCGCGTTCAAGGACTACCGGATCGCCGCCCATCCCGACCGCGCCATGGTCACGGTGGGCGGCATCCGCTCGACCGGGCTTTCGGCCGCACTCGGCATCGCACACCATGTCCTCGGCCTCATCCGCGGCATGGGACATGACTGGCATGCCCCCGGCAGCACCCGATGGCCCAAGGTCCCCAACATCGCCGAAATCGGTCCGCGCGACTGGCAAAGCCCCGGCCACGGCGGCATCCTCTGCCATTGCGAACTCGTCACCCGGCGCGAGGTCATGGCCGCGCTCGATGGTCCGCTGGCCGCACGGTCTCTGGCGGGCCTCAAGCGGCAGACACGGGTGACGATGGGGCGTTGCCAGGGCTTCTACTGCACCGCCGAACTCGCCCGGCTGACCGAGGGGCATTTCGACACCCCGATGTCCAACCCGCCATGACCGATGCCGATGTCATCATCGTGGGCGCCGGTCCGGCAGGCCTTGCGGCGGCTGCCGAACTCCGCCGCCGCGGCGTCGCCCGCGTCATCGTGCTCGACCGCGAGGACGCGGCCGGCGGCATCCCCCGCCATTGCGGCCATTCCCCCTATGGCCTGCGCGAATTCCGGCGGCTGATGACCGGGCCCGCCTATGCCCGCCGCCTGGCCGCCGAAGCCCGTCGCGCAGGCGCAGACATCCGGACCGGGGTGAGCGTGACCGCGCTTCACCCCGGCGGGCGGCTTTCGGTCACCTCGGACAAGGGATCGGGCGAATTTTCCGGCCGTGCCGTCCTGCTTGCCACCGGCGCGCGCGAAACCCCGCGCGCGCCCCGCCTGATCGGCGGGACAAAGCCCGGCGGCATCCTGAATACCGGGGCGCTCCAGGGCCTCGTCTATCTCGACAATCGCCGGCCCTTTGAGCGTCCGCTCATCCTCGGGACGGAAACGGTCAGCTTCTCGGCCCTGCTGACCTGCCGGCACATCGGCGCACACCCGGTCGGCATGGTAGAACCCGGGCCACGGACGACCGCCCGCTGGCCTGCGCCGCTCTTGCCGCAGATGCTCGGGGTGCCACTCTGGTACCACACCGAACTGCGCGAGATCGAAGGCCGCGACCGTGTCACCGGCGCGATCCTGCGCCGGGATGGGCGGGAATGGCGGCTCGCCTGCGACGGGATCGTGGTCACCGGTGGCTTCCGCCCCGAGGATGCGCTGCTGCGCGCAAGCCATATCGCCCGCGATCCCGGGACTGGCGGCCCGGTGATCGACGCCTTCGGCCGCTGTTCGGACCCGGCCTATTTCGCCGCCGGCAACCTGTTGCGCGCGGTTGAGACTGCCGGCTGGTGCTGGGCCGAAGGCCGCGCCACCGCCGCCGCCATCACCCGGGCGCTTGCGGCCGGATTGCCCGATCCCGCGCCAGCCATCACGCTCAGGGGCGAGGCGCTGAAATACGCCCTGCCCCAGCGCCCTGCCCCCGGTGGTGCCCATGCAGTCCTGCAACTCCGGATGGGCCGGCCCGCCCGCGGCCGGCTCCGCCTCTTTGCCGACGGGGCCGAGATCGCATCCCGCAGCCTTTCGGCCCTGCCCGAACGCCGCATCACGCTGCCGATGCCGCCCCCCGGCGCCCAGGCCGAACTGCGGTTCGAGGAACTCTGAATGCCCGTCCTGGCCATCGATCAGGGCACCACAAGCACCCGCGCCCTTCTTGTCGACGATGGCGGCGCGCGCCTTGTCCTGTCGCGCAGCCACCGCCAGCACTATCCCGCGCCCGGCCGTGTCGAACATGACGCGACCGAACTTCTGGCCGACATCCGCGCCTGCCTCGACGCCGCCGAGGGCCTGCCCGTCACGGCCTTCGGGATCGACAATCAGGGCGAAAGCTGCCTTGGCTGGGACGCCGTCACCGGCGAACCCGTCGGTCCCGTCATCGTCTGGCAGGACGACCGCACCGCACCCGTGACCGACCGCCTGCGGGCCGATGGCTGCGAGGAGATGGTGCGCGCCGCCGCCGGCCTGCCGCTCGACCCCTATTTCTCGGCCGCAAAACTCGGATGGATCCTGCGCGAGAATCCAGAGGCGCAACGCCTGCACGCCCAGGGCCGGCTCCGCCTTGGCACGACCGATGCCTTTTTCCGCGACCGCCTGACCGGCCGGTTCGAGACCGACCCCACCACCGCCTCGCGCACCTCGCTCATGAACCTCGCCCACCGCGACTGGGACCCCGCGCTCTGCGACCTCTTCGGCGTGCCCCGCGACTGCCTGCCCGAAATCACCACGACAACCGGCGCGCTTGGCGCTGCCGGACGCCTGCCGCTCACCGCCAGCGTGACTGACCAGCAGGCGGCTCTGCACGGCCATGGCTGCCGTGCGCCGGGCGAGGCCAAGATCACCTTCGGCACCGGCGCCTTCGCGCTGGCCCTGACGGGCGATCTGCGCCGGGCCGAGGGCGTCCTGCCCACCATCGCCTGGGCGCGTGCGGGCGAACCGGCGGTCCACGCGCTCGACGGCGGGGTCTATGCCGCCTCTGCCGCCCTCAACTGGGCGCGCGACCTTGGCCTCTTCCGCGACTGGGCGGACATCGCGGCCTTCGACACCGCCCCCGCCATCGCGCGAGGGCTCGCCTTTGTCCCTGCGCTCGCAGGTCTGGCCTGCCCGCACTGGGACAGGCGCGCGCGCGGCGCCTGGATGGGCCTCGGGCTCGGCACGACCCCGCGCGACATGGTGCAGGCCGTGCTCGAAGGCGTGGCCTTCCGCATGGCCGAGGTGATGGCGACCATGGAGCAGGCCATCCCGCTGCGCGACCCGATCGGGATCGACGGCGGGATGACCGCGAACCCCTGGTTCTGCCGTTTCCTCTCTGCCGCGCTCGGCCGTGCGGTCTTCGTCTCGGCCGAACCCGAGCTCACCGCCCTCGGCACTGCAGCCCTTGCCGCGCATGGCGCAGGCGAAAGCCTCACCCTGCCGCGCCGCGGCGAACTGGTCGAAGCCGACCCCCTGCCCGCCGACTGGCACGCCCGTTTTGCAGCCGCGCGGGCTGCGGTCCAGGGCTTTGGCGCCTCATCCTCGGCGCCTGGCTGACCGGCCGCCTGCGGTCAATGCGCGATCATCACATGCCGGACGGCGGTATAGTCCTCGAGCGCATACATCGACATGTCCTTGCCATAGCCCGACTGCTTCAGCCCGCCATGCGGCATTTCGTTGACCAGCATGAAATGCGTGTTGATCCAGGTGCAGCCGTATTGCAGCCGCCCGGCCACATCCATCGCCCGGCCGATATCGCGCGTCCAGACCGAGGAGGCGAGCCCGTACTGGCTGTCATTGGCCCAGGCCACCGCCTCGTCAGCCTCGCTGAAGCGTGTGACCGACACGACCGGGCCAAAGACCTCGCGCTGGACGATCTCGTCCTCCTGCCGCGCCCCGGCGATCACCGTCGGCCGGTAGAAGAAGCCCGGGCCGTCAGGCGCATCGCCCCCGGTCGTGACCTCGATGTGGTTGAGTTCGCGCGCCCGCGTCACGAAGCTTGCCACGCGGTCGCGCTGGCGCAGAGAGATCAGCGGGGGAATTTCGTTCTGCGTGTCGTCCTGCGCCCCATAGACGAGCGAGGACGCCGCCGTGGTCAGGTCTGCGACCAGCCGCTCATAGACCTTTGGCGCGGCATAGACGCGGCAGGCGGCCGTGCAGTCCTGCCCGGCATTGTAGAAACTGAAGGCCCTGAGGCCGTTCACCACCGCCTCGAGATCGGCATCGTCGAAGACGATGACCGGCGCCTTGCCGCCCAGTTCCAGATGCGTCCGCTTGACCGATTTCGACGCCGCCTGCAGCACCTTCTTGCCCGTCGCGATGTCGCCCGTGATCGAGATCATGTCGACCCCGGGATGGTTGATGAGCGTATTGCCCACCGACCCGCCCTGCCCCACGACCACGTTGACCACGCCCTCGGGCAGCACATCGGCCAGGATGGCGGCAAGCTTGAGCGCCGTCAGCGGCGTCTGCTCGGACGGCTTCAGCACCACCGTATTCCCGCCCGCAAGCGCGGGGGCAAGCTTCCAGGCCACCATCATCAGCGGATAGTTCCAGGGCGCGATCGAGGCCACGACCCCCACCGGATCGCGCCGGATCATCGAGGTATGGCCCGGCAGGTATTCCCCCGCGACCGCCCCGTGCATGTTGCGCACCGCGCCCGCGAAAAAGCGGAAACAGTCCACGATCGCCGGCAGTTCGTCATTCGTCGCGGCATTGATCGGCTTGCCGCAGTTCATCGCCTCGAGCGCGGCAAAGGCGCCCGCCTCGGCCTCGATCCGGTCGGCGATCTTCAGGAGCAGGTTCGACCGCTGCCCCGGCGTCGTCCGCGACCATGAGGCGAAAGCCCTGCGCGCCGCGGCCACCGCCCTGTCGATCTGGTCAGCATTGGCCTCGGGCAGTTTCAGGATCGTCGCGCCCGTGCGCGGGTTCAGGATCGTCTCCTCGGTCTCGGTCCCCGCCTCGAAGGCGCCGCCGATCAGCATCTTGGTCTGCATGGTCTTGTCTCCCTTCATCTCGCGGCTCACTTGCCGCCACCCGCGACCGTTTCGGTCCCGCGGGTCAGGTAATAGGCGCCGAGGATCGGCAGGAACGTGACGATGACCACGACCATCGCCACCACATTCGTCACCGGGCGTTCGCGCGGCCGGACCAGTTCCTCGAGCATCCAGATCGGCAGGGTCTGCTGCTGCCCGGCGGTGAAGGTGGTCACGATCACCTCGTCAAAGCTCAGCGCAAAGGCGAGCATCCCGCCCGCCAGAAGCGCTGTCGCGATATTGGGCAGGATCACATGGCGGAAGGTCTGGAAGGCATTGGCGCCAAGGTCCATCGACGCCTCGATCAGGCTGCCCGAGGTGCGGCGGAACCGCGCCACGGCGTTGTTGTAGACCACGACAACGCAGAACGTCGCGTGCCCCAGCACGATGGTCCAGAAGCTGAAGGGAATGTCGGCCAGATTGAAGGCCGACCGCAGCGAGATTCCCGTGATGATGCCCGGCAGCGCGATGGGCAGGATGACAAGGAGCGAGATCACCTCGCGCCCGAAGAAGCGCGACCGGCTCACCGCCGCGGCGCAGAGCGTGCCGAGCACGAGCGCAATCAGGGTCGAGACCGCAGCGACCCGAAGCGAGAGCGAGAGCGCGGCCCAGATGTCGGGCCGTTCCCAGGCCGCAGCGAACCAGCGCAGAGTCAGACCTGGCGGTGGCCAGGTGTAAGAGGAATCCTCGGTCGTGAAGGCATAGATGAAGATGAAGAGGATCGGGACATGCAGAAACAGCAATCCCCCCGCCGCCGCAAGCTTGAGCCAGAGCGGCGCGCCGCTGCGGACCCTCTGGTCAGAGCGCATCGAACGCCCCCCGCCGCCGGGCCCACCAGAGATATAAGCCCATGATCACGATCGGCACCACGGCAAAGGCCGCGGCCAGCGGGATGTTCCCCGCCGTGCCCTGATACTGGTAGACGGCCAGCCCGATGAAGCGGGCCGACGTGCCCACGATCTGCGGAATGATGTAGTCGCCGAGCGTGACCGAGAAGGTGAAGATCGACCCCGCGATCACGCCCGGCAGGGCCAGCGGCAGAAGAACGGTGCGGAACGTCTGCGCGGGCGTGGCGCCCAGATCGCCCGCGGCCTCGACCATGCTGTCGGGCACGCGTTCGAGCGCGGCCTGGATCGGCAGGATCATGAAGGGCAGCCAGACATAGACAAACACGATGAAGGTTCCCGTCGGGCTGACCGACAGCGAATTGCCCCCGACCCCGGGCAGCGCAAGCCAGGCATCAAGCAGCCATGTCAGGTGCAGCTTGTCCAGAAACCAGCCGAGGATGCCCTCCTTGGCGAGGATCAGCTTCCAGGCATAGACCTTGACCAGATAGCTCGACCACAGGGGCAGCATGATGCCAAGGTAGAAGAGCACCTTCCACCAGCCGCGGGCATAGCGGGCGGCATAATAGGCAACCGGAAAGGCGATGACCGCGCTGGCGACCGTCACCAGCGCGGCCATCACCACCGTGCGCAGGATGATGTCGAGATTGGTGGGGCTGAAGAGCTCGGCATAGGTCTTGAGCGTGAATTCATGGACGATCAGGCCGCTGAATTCGTCGATCGAGAAGAAGGACTGCGCCAGCAGCGCAAACAGCGAGCCGAGATAGACGACCCCGAGCCAGAGCGCCGGCGGCGCCAGAAGCAGAAGCGTGAGCAGTCCCGGACGGCGCCAGAAGCTGTCGCTGATCCGGCCGGCAAGCGCGGTCACGGGCCGACCTTCATCGGATGCAGGTCGGCCTCGTCCCAGCTCAGGCCGACGGCCTCGCCCGGCCAGGGGCGCGGCCCGCCCCGTGGGATAAGCGCCGAGACCCGCGTACCCCCGGCGTCAAGCGCCACCCGCGTTGCCGCACCGAGAAAGCTGACCGCCGTCACGGTGGCGGGCAGGCCCTCCGGCCCCAGCCGCAGCGCCTCGGGCCTGAGTGCGGCTGGCACCGCGAGGCCCGTCAGCGCAGGCGGCAGCACGTTCGATGACCCGACGAAGCCCGCGACAAAGGGCACTGCGGGGCGATAGTAGATGTCCTCCGGACTGCCCACCTGGACGATCCGGCCCTCGTTGAACACGGCGATGCGGTCGGCCATCGACAGCGCCTCGCCCTGGTCATGGGTGACAAAGACGAAGGTGATGCCAAGCTGGCGCTGCAGGGCGCGCAACTCCTCCTGCATCGCCTCGCGCAGCTTGAGGTCAAGCGCGCCGAGCGGCTCGTCCAGCAGCAATACACGCGGCCGGTTGACGATCGCCCGCGCGAGTGCGACGCGCTGCCTCTGCCCGCCCGAAAGCTGCCCGGGCTTGCGCGCGCCATAACCCGGCAGCGCCACCATTTCGAGCGCCGCCTCCGCCTCGCGGTAGCGTTCCGCCCGCGGCTTGCCGGCGATCATCAGGCCGTAGGCGACATTGTCGCGCACATCGAGATGGGGAAAGAGGGCGTAGTCCTGAAACACCGTGTTGACCGCCCGCCGGTAGGGCGGCACGCCGCGCACCGACTGGCCGAAAAGGCGGATATCGCCATCGCTCGGCTGGTCGAACCCCGCGATCAGCCGCAGGCAGGTGGTCTTGCCCGAGCCCGAAGGCCCGAGCATCGCAAAGAACTCGCCCTCGGCAATGTCGAGGTCAACCCCGTCCACGGCGCGGACGGTCCCGAAATGGCGCGACACGCCGGTGAAGGAGACGGCAACGGTCATCTGGTTCCCGAACAACCAGGGGGACAAGCGGGACGGGCTTCACCCGCCCCACGCCAGGTAGGGTGGGTGAAACCCACACGAAATCCGGACGCTTACCGCCCGCCGATCACGCCGATATAGTCCGACACCCAGCGGTAATAGGGCACGCAGGTATCATCGCCCTGGCTGCAATCGGCGACAGGAGTGGTCCAGAAGCGGATCTTGTCGAAATCGTCGAGCCCGTTCGCGGTGCAGCCCTCGGCCGTCTGCATGCCCCGCCCGTCGGTGCAGGCGGCGGGAACCGAAGGGTTGGCCCCGAACCACACCGAGAGGTCGGACTGCAGGTTCGACGAGAGCTGATGTTCGAACCACATGTAGGCGCAGTTGGGATTCTCGGAATCGACATGCAGCATCGTCGTGTCGGCCCAACCCGTGGCACCTTCCTGCGGGATGGTCGTGGCAATGGGCACGCCCGCGGCCTTGAGCAGGTTGGCCTGGAACGGCCAGGACCCCGAGGCGACCACACCTTCGTTGGTGAAGTCGTCGATCTGGATGAAGGCATCATGCCAGTAGCGGCTGACGATCTCGCGCTGGCCGCGCAGGAGGTCGAGCGCAGCGGCATACTGGTCGGCGTTCAGCTCGTAGGGGTTGGTGATGCCGAGATCGGGCTGGTTGAACATCAGGAACTGCGCCGCATCGGCGATGTGGATCGGGCCGTCATAGGCCTGGACGCGCCCGGCATTCGACTTGCCATCGGGCAGGGTCATTTCCTTGAAGACCACGTCCCAGGAGGTCGGCGGCTCGGGGAAGACCTCGGTGTTGTACATCAGCACGTTGGGCCCCCACATATAGGGCACGCCGAAATGCACGCCGTCCACCGTGTGCCAGGGGGCCGATTGCAGGCGCGGGTCGATGGTCGACCAGGAGGGGATGAGGTCGGTGTTGATCGGCTGCACCCGGTCTCCGGCGATCAAGCGAAGCGAGGCGTCGCCCGAGGCGGTGACGAGGTCGAAGCCGCCCTCGTTCATCAGCGCCACCATCTCGTCCGAGGTATTGGCCTGCTTGACGGAAACCATGCAGCCGGTCGCTGCCTCGAACTTGGTCACCCAGTCAAAGGCGGGGTCTGTTTCGCCGCGTTCGACATAGCCGGCCCAGGCGATGATCGAAAGCTGCCCCTCGCCGGGGCCGATCTCGGCGATCTGGGCCTGCGCGGCGGTGGTGCCGAGCATCGAGAGGATGGCGAGCGCCGAGGCGCCTCGTGTCAGTCTGGTCATGGTTGGTCTCCCCATGGGTCACGGAATCGGGGCTCTGCGCCCCTTGTCATTGACGCCAGCCTGCGCGTGAGGGAGTGATTTCGCAAATACAATTGTCAGAAGGGTGATATCTGTTTTTCCGATACTGATACATTCATCGTCCGCGCGAAACCTGCTGGGCCTTTGATATCGCGATGAAATCCTGCGCAGCAGGGGCAAGGGGGGCGCCTTTGCGCCAGACGATGCCGACGTGGACGACGGGGAGCGTGCCGGAGACGTCGCGGCTGTCGATCCGGTCGCCCTCGAGCGACCAGGGGCGATAGACAAGGTCGGGCAAAAGCGCCACGCCCGCGCCGGTCGCGACAAGGCTGCGCACCGCCTCGACCGAGCGGGTGCGGAAGGCGACCTTGGGCCGGGCGCCAAGCGCGGAGAGGAGGTTGGTCGCCTCCTCCTCCATCTCGTCGATGTTGAGCATGATGAGCGGTTCCGCAGTCACCTCGGCCAGGGTGATGCTGTCAGCCGCTCCGAGCGGATGGCCGAGCGGCAGCCAGAGCCGGAAGGGCGAGACATCGAGGATCTCGGTCTGGAGTGCCGTCCGATCGCGCAGGTTCGAGGTGACCATGACGGCGACGTCAAGCTCTCCGCCGATCAGGAGGTGTTCGAGATATTCGCCCGAATCCTCGATGGCCGTCACCCTGACGCCGGGGTTGGCGCGGCGGTAGCGCGACAGGATGTCGGAGAGGACATAGCCTGCAACCAGCGAAGTGACGCCAAGCTGGAGCCGCCCGCCGGCCTCGGCCCGGCCGCCTTCGACGGCGCGGCGCGCGCCCTGCACCTCGGCCAGGATCGACTTGGCATGGCGCAGAAACTGGTGGCCGCGATGGGTGATGGCGAGCCCGCGCGCATGGCGGTCAAAGAGCCGGACGCCCAGATCGGCCTCGAGGTCCTTGACCGCCTCGGTCATGGCCGATTGCGAGATCGAGAGCGCCTGGGAGGCGCGTGTGACCGAGCCGTGTTCGGCCACGGCGACGAAGAACTGCAACTGGCGAAGGGTGAAGGGCAAAGGCGGTCGGGGCCTTTCGGTGGCGTGGCGGTGAGAGACTGCCGGCTGGGGCGGTCCGGGGCGGAGGCCAGGCTCTGTCCGGCGTGATCAGACACGACAGAGACGGCCTTGCCAAGCCGGAGAAGATGGGCGCTCGCCGTTCGGCCTCGCGGCAGGGCGGGACAAAGGAGCAATGGCCGCCCTGCCACGACGGGAGGTCAGGCAGAAAGGTTCACTTGGCCCGCCTGCGGGCCCAGCGCCGGCGCATCAGGTCGAACCGACGCCGGCCGCGGATCATCGCGGCATTCACGTGCGGGCGCAGAAAGGGCAGGTCGATGGCAAGCAGGAGCAGGCCGAGCGGCAGCATCCAGATGCCCAGCACCGGCAGGAAGGAAAAGATGCCCCCGAGCACGAAGATGATCCCGAGCGGGACACGGATCAGCATTGCCCAGCGCGCGCGCAGCGCGCCCGTCCGCCCCTTGAGCCCGGGCACGGTCCGTTCCAGCTTGTCGAACTGGCGTCCCAGACGCCTTTCCTCGCGGGTCATGCCGGGCTTTTGCTCCTGTCCACGATGTTCACCTAATCCCCGGTGAGCCGGGAATCAATCGGGGGACGGAAGGGCCCGTCCCGCATTCGTGAACGGCCGGTAAACGATCGGTATTGCGTCGGTATTGCGTCGGTATCACGTCGGTGCGGAAATACCGGTCGGATACCTTGCTTTATCGGCGCAGCCGATATCCGATCAGGCCACCCGGTCGAGCACCTCGCCGAAGCGGGCGGCTGTCCCCTCGACATCGCGAAGCTTGTCGAGCCCGAAGAGCCCGAGCCGGAAAGTGCGGAAGTCGGCGCCTTCGTCGCATTGCAGCGGCACCCCGGCGGCGATCTGCATGCCTTCGGCCATGAACTTGCGCCCGTTCTGGATCTCGGGATCGGCGGTGTAGCTGACCACGACCCCCGGCGCCTCATAGCCCGGCGCGGCGACCGAACGGATGCCCTTGCCGGCCAGCCGCGCGCGGACCGCCCGGCCCAGCGCCCATTGCGCGGCCTTGGCGGCCTCGAAACCCATCGCGCGCGTCTCGAGCATGGCGTCGCGGAAGGCGCGCAGGCTGTCGGTCGGCATGGTGGCATGATAGGCATGCCCGCCGCCCTCGTAGGCCTTCATGATCGACAGCCATTTCTTCAGATCGAGCACGAAACTGTCCGAGGTCGTGGCCTCGACCCTCTCGCGCCCGCGCTCGGACAGCATGACAAGCCCTGCGGCGGGAGTGGAGGACCAGCCCTTCTGCGGGGCCGAGATCAGGACATCGACACCGGTCGCCCTCATGTCGACCCAGACGCAGCCCGAGGCGACGCAGTCGAGCACCATGACCGCGCCGACCTCGTGCGCCGCATCCGCGATGGTGCGGATGTAGTCGTCGGGCAGGATGATGCCGGCCGAGGTTTCGACATGGGGGGCAAAGACGGCATCGGGGCGGGCGGCGCGGATGGCGGCGGCCACTTCCTCGGCGGGCGGGGGGGCGAAGGGGGCGTCGGGCGCGTTGCCGGACCGGCGTGCCTTGGTCACCGTCACCTGGGACGCGAACCGGCCTGCGTCGAAAATCTGGCTCCAGCGGTAGGAGAACCAGCCGTTGCGCAGCACGAAGGCATGGGCCCCGGTGCCAAGCTGGCGCGCCACGGCCTCCATCGCATAGGTGCCGCCACCGGGGACGACGGCGACATGGTCGGCGGCATAGACCTCTTTCAGCAGGGCCGAGATGTCGCGCATGACGCCCTGGAAGGCGCGCGACATGTGGTTGAGCGAACGGTCGGTGAAGACGACCGAAAACTCCATCAGGCCATCGGGATCGACAAGACTCATCGCAGGGCTCCGTCGGGTGGGGCGGCCGGTCAGGGCGCGACCGTGGGTTTCACCCACCCTACAGGCCGGGCGCGCAAGGGCAAGCGGCCGTTCAGTGCAGCCCCAGGAGCGCCGCGATGAAACGTGCCGAGACAAGCGCGAGGAAGGCGGCGAAGGCGATTTCGAGCCGGCGCTTGGGCATGGTATGGGCCAGCCGCACGCCGATGGGCGTGGTCATCAGCGTGGTCGGCACGATCACCGCGAAGGCCATGAGCGAGACGAAGCCGAGCGAGAGCGGCGGCAGCCCCGCGCGCCCCCAGCCGGCCCAGACATAGCCCGCCGCGCCGGGGATCGAGACGATCACGCCCACCGCGGCCGAGGTGGCCACTGCGTTGCGGATCGGCCGGCCATGCAGCGTCAGGATCAGGTTCGAGATCGCGCCCCCCCCGATCCCCATCAGCGCCGAGGCAAGGCCGACGATCAGCCCATAGACCCGCAGGAGCGGCCCCTGCGGCATCTCGGGCGCCACGCGCCAGCTGTCGCGCCCGAAGAAGAGCTTGACCGCGTTGACCGAGGCGACGGCGACGAAGACCGCCTGAAAGACCTGCGGCGGGGCGAAGCGGGCGATCCAGACGCCCGCGCTGACCCCCACCAGCACCGGCAGCGCCCAGGCGCGCACCAGCGCGGTATCGACCGCACCCCGCGCATGATGCCCGCGCGCCGATTGCAGCGAGGTCGGGATGATGATCGCCAGTGACGTGCCCACGGCGAGCGGCATCGCGACATCCGGCGCAATGCCGAGGATCAGGAAGACCTCGTGCAGGATCGGCACCGTGATCGCCCCGCCGCCGACCCCGAAAAGCCCCGCGAGCACCCCCGTGACCGCGCCCGCGGCGGCAAGCGCGACCGCGATGGTGACGAGCGTTCCCGGATCGATGCCGAACATCCTGCCCCTTTCCTGCCCGGCGTTCCGGCGCGCGCTTAGTCCTGCAGGCTCTCGACGTAGTCGGCCAGTGCCAGAAGCCGGGCGGGAACCGGGGTCCCGGTCCCGTCGGGGTTCTCGACGATGGTGGTGTCGCCCATGTCGCTTGCTCCGAATTCCGGCATGGCGGGGCTGAAATGCGCGCCGCGCGACAGGCCGTCGATGGTCGACATCACATAATTGCGCGGAAAGACGCCGCCGTTGCGCGCGGCAAGTCCGGTCAGGTCCGGCGCCGGCGGATCGAGCGCGAGGCCGAGCGCGCGCGACCCCGTGCCCGTGGCGCCGTGGCAGCCCGAGCAATCCTCCATGAAGGCGGCGCGGGGAGAGATTTCGGCCTCGCGGTCGCAGCCGGCCAGCAGAGCGGTCGCCAGGACCGCCAGGACGGGGAAAAAGCGCATGGGGGGACCTCCTGCTCGTGGTCTTCTGGCGGCATCATGCGCCCGGGGCGCGGGCGCGTCCAGCCCGGTCAGACCAGCCGGCCCTTGTCGAGGCGCAGCACGCGGTCCATCCGGGCGGCAAGGTCGAGGTTGTGGGTGGCGATCAGCGCGGCCAGCCCGGTCCCGCGCACCAGTTCCATCAGCGTGGCAAAGACGCGGTCCGAGGTCGCGGGGTCGAGATTGCCGGTCGGTTCGTCCGCCAGCAGGAGCCGCGGCCGGTTGGCCAGCGCCCGGCAGAAGGCGACGCGCTGCTGCTCTCCGCCCGAAAGCGCGGCGGGGCGGTGGGCGGCCCGCGCGCCGATGCCGGTCGCCTCAAGCAGTTCGGCCCCCCGCGCCTGTGCCACGGCGCGGGGCACGGCATTGGCCAGCTGCGGCAGCACAATGTTTTCGGCCGCGGTGAATTCGGGCAGAAGATGATGGAACTGATAGACAAAGCCCACCTCGGCGCGGCGCGCGGCGGTGCGGCGCCGGTCGGGCAGGCGCGTCATGTCCTGCCCGCCGATCAGCACGTGACCCGCGTCGGCCGTATCCAGAAGCCCCGCGATATGCAGAAGCGTGGATTTGCCCGCCCCCGAGGGTGCGACCAGCGCCACGACCTCGCCCGCGGCGATGGAAAGGTCCACGCCGCGCAGCACCGCGACCTCGCCCGGCCGGCCGCGGCCATAGGTCTTGACGATGCCGTGCAGCGCGAGGGCCGGCTCACTCATGGCGCAGCGCCTCGACCGGGTTCATCCGCGCCGCGCGCCGGGCTGGCAGGAGCGTGACCACCCAGGAGAGAAAGAGCGACAGCGCGACCGCCGAGGCGACATCGCCCGCCTCGAGCTTTGCCGGCAGGTGATAGATGCCGCGGATCGAGGGGTCCCAGACCCCCCCGCCCGAGACGTAATTGACAAGGCTGAAGATCGGGTCGATCCAGATCGCGAACAGACAGCCGAGGATCACGCCAAGAAGCGTGCCGACCGTCCCGATGCCGGCACCGCAGAGAAAGAAGATGCGCAGGACCGAGCCTTCGGTCAGGCCCATGGTGCGCAGGATGCCGATGTCGCGGCCCTTGTTCTTGACCAGCATGATCAGGCCCGAGATGATGTTCATCGAGGCGATGAGCACGAGGATCGACAGGATCACGAACATCACGTTGTCCTCGACGGTCAGCGCGCGCAGGAAGGCGCCCGCACTGTCCTGCCAGGTCCAGGCGAGCGCGCGCGGCCCCGCCGCGGTCAGAAGCGCCGGGACGAGGGCCGCCACAGTGTCGGGGTCGGCGACCATGACTTCGATCTCGTCGGCCTGGCCGTCGCGGTTGAAGAAGACCTGCGCCTCGGCCAGCGGCATGTAGAGCCGGGTGCGGTCGATGTCGTAGCGCCCGGAGGTGAAGATATAGACGACCTCATAGGCGCCCACGCGCGGCGAGGTGCCCATGGCGGTGCGCACGCCATTGGGCGAGATGAGCCGGATACGGTCGCCCACCGCCACGCCGAGTTCGCGCGCGATGCCCGAGCCGATGGCGATCCCCTCGTCAAAGCGTGCGATGTCGCCGAGCGCGGTCTCGGGCGCGGCGATGCGGGGAATCGACAAGAGATCGGCGGGGGCGATGCCATAGACCTCGACCCCGGTATTGGAATTCCCGAAATTCGCCATGACCTGCCCGCGCACAAGCGGGGCCGCCCGCGTCACCCCCGGCACGGCGGCAAGCCGTTCGGCCATGCCGGCATAGTCGCCGATCGCCCGGCTCTGCGCACCCGAGGTCAGCGCCTCGGGGCTCTGGTAGATCGTCACATGGGCATTGGCGCCCAGGATCGTGTCGACGAATTCCGCCCGGAAGCCCGAACGCACCGCCAGCGTCGCGATCAGCGCAAAGACGGCGAGTGTCACGCCGATCAGGCTGATCCAGGTCATCACGCTGACCCCGCCCTCGGCCCGGCGCGCCCGGATATAGCGCCAGGCGACCATCCATTCGAAACGGGCAAAGGGTGGGGTCGATCCGGCCAAGGCGGGGCTCCTGCGGGCAGCGCGGCAGACCATGGGGCGCCCGCCCCGCCCCCGTCAACCCCTGCCCCCGACAACCCCTGATCCCCGCCCGGCGGGAGGCGTGGTCCTCTGCCCTCATTCTATGTCCCCAAATATCCCGGGGGGAGGGCCAGAGGCCCGGGGGGCAGCGCCCCCCTGCGCCGTCGGGGTCAGAAATGGTTGCCGGGGCTCAGGAAATCCTCGTAGCGGGCGGCACCTGCAGCGGCCGCGGCCTTCGAGCCCGCCGCCCAGACCAGGCCGCGGCGCAGCATCTCGTGCGGGTGGCCGCCGGCGATCACGGTCGCCTTGTGGCCGAGCGCGTTGTAATAGACCCGGCCGAGCCCCCAGGCGCGGGTCCAGGCGACCGGCATGTCGACCGGGCCGTTGGCGCTGTGAAACCAGGTGACCGCCGGAAACCGCGTGGTGGCCAGCACATGGTTGGCGGGGTCGACATGAAGGTAGTACTGTTCGCTCGCGACATCGAAATCGGGGATGCCGGCGACAAGCGGGTTCATCCGGTCGCGCATCTCGACCCGGTAGCGCACCCCGTCGCCGCCGGGATGGGCGACCCAGTTCGCGCCGGTGACGAATTGCCAGAGCACGTTGCCGCGGAAGGCATCGCACATGCCGCCGTGGCAGCCCGCGATGCCGGTGCCGCGCGCCACCGCCTCGGCCATGTTGACCGCGCGTTCGCGGCTCAGTTCGCTCATCGTCCAGACCGGCACGATGAGGTCGAGCGCGCAGAGAGCGCCGGGGTCGTCGAAACAGTCGAGACTGTCGGTCACGGTGCAGGCGATGCCCTCGGCCTCGAGCATCGCGCGGAAGATGTGGGCGACCTTGTCGGGCTCGTGCCCGGCCCAGCCGCCCCAGGTGATCAGCGCTGTCGTCATGTCATCTCCTCCTCCGGCCGGTCCGCCCGGTGCCGGCCTCGCCGGGGGGGCGCTGCCCCCCGGGCCTGCGGCCCTCCCCCCGGGATATTTGGGGACATAGAATGGGGGCGGGCCGTCCTCTGGTGCTAGTGGCGCGCATAGATCGCGGCAATCCGGTCGACCGCGGCTTCGGGCGTCATCTCTTCGTTTTCGCCCGTGCGGCGCGAGGTAAGTTCGACCACGCCGGCCTTGAGCCCGCGCGGCCCGACGGTGATCCGCCAGGGCAGGCCGATGAGGTCCATGGTGGCGAATTTCTCGCCTGCCCGCGCCTCGGTATCGTCGTAGAGCGGTTCGAGCCCGCGGGCCGCGAGCGTCGCGTGAAGTGCCTC
>Ga0315900_10004885_pt1 | contig 18677 bp, 10 predicted proteins | sample LakEriMetagenome_FD_203521 | JGI IMG/M metagenome (GOLD analysis project Ga0315900, IMG submission 203521) | Freshwater fungal communities from buoy surface, Lake Erie, Ohio, United States - Buoy 12 MA114 | ecosystem: Environmental > Aquatic > Freshwater > Lake > Lake biofilm | place: USA: Lake... | reverse complement strand
CGCTGCGGTGAGACGGTTTTTGACCGAGGCTCAAGCTGTTGCTGCGTTGAATCACCCCAACATCGTACAAGTCTATGACTACGGACGAGATCATGAGGCGAGAGCATTAGGAGCGACGAGAAGATTTAGTCAAATTCCAAACTACAGAAACAACGGCTTTGGATTCCGAGTCGCAGTCGAACTAGATTCACGGGTCTCTAAATTGATTCAGGCTGCTAGATTAGATGATCCTTTACGGCCGAAAAACAACTCAGAATCCCCGAGCAGGTTGAATATTCGAAACTCGGTTGGTATCGAATTCAAGTACTTGCCGTCCGGCAAATTCACTACGGGCGATTTGGAAAGTGATCACGACAAGACGCAACGCGAGGTCTCGATTGGCCGCGGCTTCTACATCGGCCTATTTGAGGTCACTCAGGAGCAATACAAGCAGGTTACGGGCACAAACCCAAGTCAATTCAAGAACAACAAGCACCCGGTAGAAAACGTCTCTTGGTTTGATGCAGAACAATTCTGCCGAAAGCTATCCGAACTCCCAAATGAAAAAGCACTAAATCATGTCTATCGCTTGCCAACTGAAGCTGAATGGGAATACGCTTGCAGGGCAGGCACAAGTACAGCATTCGGATTTGGGAAAGACTCAAGTGATTTAGCCGAGTTTGGATGGTACCTTCAAAACTCTGCTTCCCGTTCCCACCCTGTCGGCCAAAAGAAGCCAAATTCATGGGGCTTATACGACACGCACGGGAACGTCTGGGAATGGTGCTCTGACTCATATGCAATTGACCAAAAACCAAAAGGCAAGGATCCGCAAGACCTTCCGGCTGGCGATACCAAGATCTACCGTGGAGGAAGCTGGTCCGATCATCCAAGGCATTGCCAAGCTGGCTTTAGAAACGCTCACGACCCAAAGGGTCGCTCGGCAATCAATGGCTTCCGAATCGTTCTTGACCTATCTGAGCCAACGGACCTCACCCCAAAATAAGCCCACGCGGCTCTGCGTCGTTGGGTCAATCTAGATAGAGCTGCGCCGGCCGATCAAATCGCGCGTGTTCATTCCCGAAGCGGATCTCCATTCCCGGTGAAAGCGGCAGCAGCGTGCGCGGCGGGAGAAGAGTGCCATTGATGGCCAGAGGGCTGCCGCCCGGGAGTGCCTCAAGCCAAAACGAGCGATCGATGTGCAATAGCCTCGCTTCGACCGCGCGATGACTGTCTTTGAGAAGCACCCCGCACTGTGCAGGTGACGAGCCGATCAGCAACTCACGGAGCAAATGAGCGTAACACTCCTCGCCCTCAAGATTGCCAATCCGATCATATCGGACTCCATTAATTCCCACATCGAGTGCTTCGCGAGAGGTTCTTGACAGACGCCCCCGGACGACTTCACAGTAGAGTTCATCCCAGTACTCCAACTCTTCGCGATGTTCGTCGCGGCCGGGAGCGAACATGAATATGTCGAGTTCAAAACCCCGCGGCACGAGCCCGGTTACGCCGAGTTTGAGATGCTGCGGATCGCCGGCGAACGCGGCTGGGAGTACCTGACGCTTCTCAACCACCGAGTAGTTCAGCTCCATGCCGCTCTTGGATTCGTCCTCCAACTCGATCCCCTCCGGGGTCAGGGTGGAGACGAAGTGCGTGCGGGAGATGTTTTTGGAAAGACTGTCATGCTCTTCGCCGGGGGGGAGAAAACGAAGCACAGCGTCGTTATCCCGGCTCCGACCAAAGGTAATCTTCGGGCGGGTCATCACGATGGTTCGTCTTCCATCCTCAAAAAAGAACGCCGCCGCATCAAGGTAGGCGCGCGATGTCGATGTTGTCGCCAACTTCGGCATCCGCGATTGCTTCTGCTGATCGACTTTCAGTTGGTACTCAAAGGTCGTGACTGGCTTGGCAGACTTGCCGATGTCTACCGGACTGTCCGGGGCAAGGCCATTTTGCAGGTTGATCACGCCATCCTGTCCGCCCTTGAGAATCACCTTGGAAAATTGCTTCAGGTTGTAGCCCTGCAGGTTAACTACGGATTGGCCATCGCCATCGATCACCAGTTCGCCGCCTCCGCCCGTTCCGGAGACTGTCAACCGAATCGAGCAGCGATAAAACCGGGGAAGTTCCTGCCGTATCTCGCGAAACGAAACCTGAACATCGACCAGATATTGTCCCGGGCGACAGTCGAATCCTTCCGAGGTCATCCGAAACGGAACGTGAAACGACCAAAGTCCGAGCTCATCAGTCAGCGGGCGACGGCGGGGATCAACGGGATCGTGATCGAGATCCCGATCAACTCGGATCGCAATCTCTGGCCGGGAATCGTAAACGGGGCAGAGCAGGGTAAACTCGGGCCGGCACTGCGAACCGACCTGCGGCAGCTCACCCCAGTCGACCAACAGTCGAGGAGCTGCTTCCACAAGGGGCGGCGGAGCGAGTTCCGACCTCAATCGTCCGACCAGCCGCTCTTGAACCTCGTTTGGAAACCCGAGCGTGCCCGCCACACCCTTCACAATCCGGTCCAACTCGCCGAGAGCCTCCGAGCCGCCCAACTGCTGTTTGACGAGTTGATAAAGCAGTTCCTCTTGGGGATCGGTACTCATTATTCAGCTGCTGCCTTCCATCAACTTGAAAATTTGCGTCTCGAGATTGAGCCGAGCCCGCTCAGCCCTTACTGCTGTCGGTCTCCGGATACAGGCTTCAGCCCAAGGGTGGCGGACCGGGGGGGCCACCGGCCTGTGGCGGGGGCAGCGTAAAGCAGCTGGCAAGTTCGGGGATTTGGGCGGCCGGTAACCAATTGGCCAGTCCGGTCTTCCAAACCATGGTTTGTGCAGTCAGCTGGCCACTCTGGATGTACTGCTGAACCTGGGGCCACTGCAGGGGCGGAGAGCTTTGACCGTTGACCGCGATATGCCAGACGATTGCCGCGGCGGCAGCCAGGGGAGGGGGGGCTTGGCCAGCGGGTGGTGAAGCTGGCTTCGCTCCAGCAGTCGCGACCTGAGCCAGCCCACCAATCATTTGATTGACGTTGGCTGACTGAGCCTGCATGGCCAGCTTGAACGCTTCGGAGATCGCATCGGCCTTGGCCCGTTCGGTCTCGTTCAGTTTGTCATACATGCGGAGGCGTTCTTCTTCGAGCTTTGCCTTCGCGCTGAGCGCCGCCGCGGAATCCTCGGCGGACCGTTTGGTCGACATCTCATGTTTCTTCAGGTCAGCCAAGAGAGAGGCATTGGCAGTGTTGGCTCCGGCGATGAGGGCGTCTGTGCCAAGATTACTGAGTGTGACGAGCCGATCAAGCTCGCGTTTGTTGGAGCTGTCGGCTTTGAGGTTCTCCAGCTCAATCTGCATCCTCGCTTGCCGCTCGGCAAACTCGACATTCATGCGCTGGACTTGCTGGAGTCGCTCGAGCTGGTTCTGGGATTTGCGTTGCGAGTGTTCCAGCTCCCATTCGGAGCGGCGTTTATCGAGTTCCAGCTTGTCATGTTCCAGCCGCGCATTGAGTTCGGACTGCATCAGGCTGAGGCGGCTTTTTCGTTCCTGCTGGCTGATTTCCATGTCGCCCCGAACAAGGTCGACCCGTTGGTCGAAGAGGAGTTTTTCCCAGCTGTCATCGCGAGTTTGGCGACGGATTTCGCGGGCCCGGTCGAGCGCGGCCTTGACGCTTTCCAGCTTCAGGTCGCGACGATGGGTGGCTTGCTCCTTTTCTTTGCTCAACTCGTATCGCCACGCTTCAGAGTCCTTGGTCTGGCTGATCCGCGTGAGTTCGATTTCCTTTTCGAGGGCTTGGACTCGGGTCGCGAAATCGAGCTGAATGCGAAGCTCTGCCAGTTCCTGTTCGCGCTGCAGGTCGATGGTAGCGAGCAAGTGTTGGCGAAGATTCTCGCGGTCTTCTTTGCGTTCCTCGAAGGCTGCGATCAGGATATCCCTTTCCTCCTTGCGGAGCAGTCGTCCTTTGTCGATTTGGAGAATAGCGGCTTCGAAGTCGTCCCGATTTTTCAGTTTGTTGAGTTCATCAGAGCTCACCGCGCGGCGGAGCTGATCGCGAACACCAAGTTTAGCCTGGGTGTCTTCGAGTTTGACATTCAGCCCTTCATTTTCGATTTCATGGGCGGCGCGGGTCAGGTCCGCTTCGCGACGTTTGAGCCAGAGTTCCCCACGGCGCTCGGCATGTCCATCGTCATCGCAAGTGACGGTGACGGCTTGGAACTCGATGAATTTGAGGCCGTATCGCTGCAGTTTGACGCTGACGGCGTCGCGGACGCTGTCGGTAAGCACTTCGGTAAAGTTTGGGCTGCGGACCGCGTCGAAGGAGAGGCTGCCGATCGTGGTGCGGATTGCTTGATTGACGATTGGGTATACGAGAGTCACTAGATCCTGCAGAGGCATTTGTTCCTTGGCGCCCATCAGGTTGAGCAGGAACGGGAGGACATCGTGCATTTGCAGCATCCAGCGGGCTTTCACGTCATAGCAGACGTTGTCCAGGCAGGGGACTTTGTTAAGCTGGCTGTTGATCGCGACATCTTCGCTGCGCGTGATGAAGGCGGTGACTTGCTTATCTCGCCAGAACTGGAGCCGTTCGGTAAACGATTCAAAGGTGTACGAGCCGGCGGGGATTTCGCCGATCAGGACGCCTTGGTCGACTAAGAGAGCGCGGGTGCCTGGCTCGATCACGAGCGTTTTCGGCTTGGCGAGGGCGCTCAGGAGCGGAATGTTGTCGAAGAAGCCCCGCAGGTCGGGGATTGCCACGCGGACGGCATAATCCTCGGTGGAGACGGACCAGCGATCATTCTTAATTGGCACTGACATACGGGAATCCTGAATGGATAGCGTGTGGCGCGGAGCGAGGCGGAAAAAACCCTCCCAAAGCGGCGCCAATTTGGGCATACTATCAACAGCGATATCAGGCCGCAAATAATCTCTCAGAAAACGCCTCCGTGGCTTGAAAAAGAAGAAAAAAGGCGAGGTTTGATGGTCATTGGGGGCATGGATGACGACTTGCTCACGGAGGGCAGTCTGTTTGCCGGGCAGGCTTGAATCGCACCTTTTTTTGCTGAGATTTTCCCGACTCCTGGGAAAAATCACGGTCTGATTTCGCTGTGTCGTCAACGGTTGCTGCAAGCAAAATTGGGAGCTGACTTCGATGGCCGACGAGAAAAGCGAAATGAGCCCGGGCGGGGAGAAGACGTTTCAGGTTGAGCCCAAGCCGAAGGCAGATGAGTTGGAGACCCGGAGTCTGGGGGACCAAGCGACCTTTGCGGGCGGGCGGCAGCTAGCGCGCGACCAGAGTCTGGGCGAACAGATGACGTTCGGTGCCGGCGTTAGCGGGGACGATGCGCTCGATGATGAAATGGAGGTGGTGGACCTCTCGGCTCGGTACAAGATCGAGAAGACGCTGGGCAAAGGCGGAATGGGCGAGGTGCTCCTGGCGACCGACACTCGGCTGGAGCGGAAGGTGGCGATCAAGCGGATTCTGGGCGAGGCCGCTCGCAGCCGCACGGCGATCAATCGCTTTCTGACAGAAGCCAAGTCCATTGCCGCCCTGAACCATCCGAACATCGTACAGATTTACGACTATGGCCGCGCGACCGATGGGCCGTTCTTGATCATGGAGTTCGTCGACGGCGATAGTTTGCTCGACCGGACGCGAGCCGGCGCTCTGCCGCTGGAAGAAGCGGTCGAGCTAACCTGTCAGCTCTGCGATGGTCTGGCCAAGGCTCACGATGCGGGGATTATCCACCGCGATATCAAGCCAGCCAACGTGCTGCTGAGCAAGGATGGTATTCCGAAGCTGACCGACTTTGGACTCGCCAAAGCCGAGACGGCCGACACCGGGATGACGATGGCCGGCGCGGTGCTGGGGACGCTCGACTTCATGCCGCCCGAGCAGCGGCGGGACGCGGCGCTGACCGATGCGCGGAGCGATCTCTGGAGCCTCGCGGCAAGTCTTTACCAGTTGGTCACTGGCAAGAGCCCGAAGATCATCAAATTCAATGATGTGCCGAAGGCGCTGCAGGAGGTGCTGGGCAAAGCGCTGGAGGACAGCAAGGATGATCGATACCAGACGGCTCGGGATTTCAAGCAGGCACTCAAACAGGCTCTCGCTTCGGGGACCGAGGTCCAGCTGGAAACGGGCGATTGCCCGCACTGCGGCACGAAAAACGAAACCAGCCGTAAATTCTGTAAGAAGTGTGCCCAGTCGCTGGAGGTGTCCTGCCTCAGCTGCAAAAGCAAGATTCCAATGTGGGAAGAAGTTTGCGGGAATTGTGGTAAGCAGCAGAGTAAGCTGCTGGAGCAACGCAAGCAGGCAATGGCGGCCGAGCGTATACGGGCAGAGAAGCTCCTGGAGGAGTTCGAGTTTAACAAAGCGGCTAGATTGGCAAAGCAACTTGGCGAAGAGCCCGATCTTCGGCTTGGGCATCTTCGTAGCTGGAGCGAATTGTTTGCGAAACAGGTGCAGGCCGCCGAACGCGAACAGCTGGTTCGAGTTGCCGAGCTGTTATCTGAGGCGGCGAAGCACGAGCAGGCGTCCGACTATCCCTCTGCGCTTCACGCGATAGAGCAGATTCCGGGCGCACTGATGCTCTCCATTCCTCAAGGTCAGAACGAGACACCAGCTGAGGTTATGGGCAGGCTGCAAGGCAAGCAATCCGAATGTAAGCGATTAGGGAAGCTAATCAAGGAGCGAATCGAGAGTCGGCAGCTGAACGGACTACTGGCGGAAGTTGAGCAGTTGCTTTCGCTTCGTCCGGATAAGAGTGATGTGATTAAGCTGAAAAAACAGTTGAGCGAACGTGAGGCAAAACTTCAACAAACTCGGGACGAGGCATACTCACAAGCTCAGCAATTGGCTGAAAGGCATGACTATACGGCGGCATTGCTTGAGCTCTCCCGGATTGATGAATCTTTGTTTCGCGAGTCTGAACAGCGTCTGCGTGGTGAATTAAAGGCCAAGCTTTATCAGTTGAGTCAATTACAGGACCGTATCAACAAGAGTCTCGCGAGTAAAAAGTACTCTGGTTTAATGGACCTCGTTGAGGAATTTCTTGAATTGCGACCAAAAGAGCAAGCGATGCTTGCCCTACGTGACCAGCTTAGAGCCCGCGATGCTAAAAACGAAGCGGCTGTCAGGAACGTAGTTGACCTTGCAAGTCAGCTTCGTAGCCAAGCGGATTTTGTCGGTGCAATTAGCGCACTATCAAGGATTCCCTCCGAGCTGGAATCAATTGCAAGCCTTGACCTTTTTGAAGAATGCACTGAGTTGGCTGAATGTCGTCAAAAGGCGGTCGAGGGCTTGCAGCAATCGCTGGCTGATTCCCAATTCCGCCCTGCTCTGACGGGAGCCGGCATGTATCGCGAGCGAATCGCCGGAAGGGGAATCGCGGATACGGAATTTATCCAGTTGCTGCAGCGTTGTCAGGCAGGACTGATGGAATACGAGCGAAGCGAGGCTCAGCGGAAAAAGTTTGATCAGCTACTGAAGAATGGGCGCGTAGTACTGAAGATAGGATCGGTGGCGGCGGCCGTTCTGTTGCTGCTGGGAGTGGTGTTTTATTTCGTCATAAGTGCCTCGATGCGAACGGCGGCGATCAAGCGAGCTTTGGCGGCTGGGGATTATGCGGAGGTTCTGCGGCTGGACGCGAGCAACAGCGAGGGTTTGACTCTGAAGTTCAAGGCTCTGGCAATCTCGCGAGCCCTTGAAGCTGGTAATTTCGAGGAGTTGCTGCGGCTCGATCCGAAGAATCGCGAGGGTTTAGCGCTAAAGAGCAAGGCAGAAGCGGAGGCCAAGGAGAAGGCGGAGGCGATTTCACGTGCGTTGGCGGCGGGTGATTATGAGGCGGTCCTGCGGGTGGACGCATCCAAGCTACCGGCAGAGGCGTTTCTTAAACTTCCGCCAATTAAAAATTCGATTGGGCTCGAACTGAAGCTGCTTCCGACCGGTAAGTTTACGATGGGGTCCTCCGAGGGTGGTGACGAGACGGCGCATCAAGGCACATTAACTCGGCCGTTTTATCTGGGAGTTTACGAAGTAACGCAGGAGCAGTACGAGCGGGTGATGGGCAAGAATTCAAGTTATTTCGAGGGTGCGCTTAACCCGGTCGAGCAGGTTTCCTGGGAGGATGCGGTGGAATTTTGCCAGAAGCTATCGGCGCTTCCTGAAGAGCAGGCGGCGGGTCGGGTTTATCGCTTGCCGACCGAGGCGGAATGGGAGTACGCTTGCCGGGCGGGAAGTACGACAAAGTACTCATTTGGGGACAACGATTCGCAGCTTGAGGACCACGCTTGGTTCGGACAGAACTCAGGTAGCAAAACACATCCAGTTGGCGAAAAGGAGCCTAACGCTTGGGGACTGTATGATATGCATGGCAACGTGTGGGAATGGTGCAGCGACTGGTACGGTGAATACCCTAGGATCGCGGTCAGTGACCCCACCGGCCCAAAAGAGGGCTCGCTCCGCGTGTCCCGTGGCGGCAGTTGGACCCGCGAGGCCGCGCTTTGTCGGTCGGCGTACCGGGTCGGGAACTACCCTTCGCTCCGGACCAGCAGCCTCGGCTTCCGCCTGGCCCTGAGTTGGCCGGAAATCTCCAAGTAGGCAGAGCGGTCTTGAAATGCCCTGGTTGCAGAGGGCATGGCCCGCTGCGCGAGAATTTTTTAATTAATGCAGGCTTACGACCATCATGCCATTTCAAATGTTCTTGGTGCCTGTTCTCTATGGTGACGAGGCAACACAGGAGCTGAACGCGTTCATCGCCAGCCACCGCGTCGCGCACATTGAGCGCAAGTGGATTGATCAAGGAACCCTATCCGCCTGGGCCTTCTGCGTCGAGTACGTGCTTGCTTCGCCCACACGCGATGGCCATCCGAGATTTCAACTCGGCCGAAACCGGATCGATTACAAGACGATTTCAAGTCCCGATGAATTCACGATCTTTTCGCTGCTCCGCGAGCTGCGCAAGGAATTGAGTCAGCAGTAAGGGGCACCCGTGTTCGCCCTCTTCAACTAAGAAGCTATCCGAAAACCCTAAAACCTGACTGAGCTTGCCGCACCGGTGAGTCCTGTTGTACTTGAGAGTTGATGCAAAAGACAACTCAAATACAAAGGACTCACCATGGATGGTGCAAGCAGCTTTGATGGCTATCGAATGCCGGATGAACTTTGGGAGCAACTGGAACGAGTCTTACCGAAATATTCTGAAAGCACCAAGGGCGGTCGTCCGCGTGCAGACTTGCGAGGCGTGGCCGATGCCATATTCTATCGCTTGAGAACGGGTTGTCTGTGGAAAGCCATCCCGCCAGAGCTGGCTCCGGGCAGCACGTCTCATCAGTATTTTCAGGAGTGGTCAGAGGCAGGTGTTTTCGACATGTTTTGGCAAAAGGCGCTGGCGGACTACGATGACTTGGCTGGATTGGACTTGCGTTGGCAGTGCGTCGACGGTGCGATGACCAAGGCCCCTCTGGGCGGCCAAAAAACCGGGAAAAATCCAACGGATCGTGCCAAGCGAGGAACAAAACGCTCCTTGATGACGGATGCCAATGGGATCCCGCTGGGATTGGCGGTGGCCGGTGCCAATGTGCACGACATCCGCCTGTTGGAACAGACGATTGACGATGCCTGGGAGCGTTCGCCGAGATGCGAAGATTGCCTGAACGAACACATCGCGCTGGACAAGGGCTATGACTCCAAAAGCGTCCGAGAGATGCTCGAAACGGTTTACGGTTACATCGCGCATATCAAGTCTCGGGGTGATGAGTCCAAAGACATTAAACGCAGCGCTCGAAAAAAGGCCAGACGCTGGGTCGTCGAGCGAACTCATGGCTGGCTAAATCGATTCCGAGGAATCCTCATTCGCTGGGAAAAGAAGGTACAAAATCATATCGCTTGCCTGCATCTGGCATATGCCTACTTTACATATGCTAGATTAGGGGTTCTCGGATAGGTTCTAAGAACAGCTGCCCGAGAAAGCGGTATGGGAGTCCACCTGATTAGATGAGCCTTCGTGGGGGTATGGCTCGCATCCAAGGTGAGAGTTGCTGCACGGAAAACAGGAGATAAAGGCCAAGCAGCGTTAGGTTTGCGTTGATGGCTGAAAATGCGGACTTTTTCTCTGCAAATTTTTCTGATTGCTGAGAAATTCCTCACTGAGACTTCGCTGTCTAATCGTTGGCTGGAAAAGGCGGATGGAGGGTGAATGTCGATGACCGACGAGAAGAGCGAACAGAGTCTGGGCGTCGAGAAGACGTTTCAGGGTGAGCCCAAGCCGAAGGCGGATGACCTCGAGCCCCGGAGTCTGGGGGACCAAGCGACCTTTGCGGGCGGGCGGCAGCTACCGCGCAACCAGAGTCTGGGCGATCAGATGACGTTCGGTGCCGGCGTTAGCGGGGACGATGCGCTCGATGATGGAATGGAGGTGGTGGACCTCTCGGCCCGGTACAAAGTCGAAAAGACTCTGGGCAAGGGCGGGATGGGGGAGGTACTGCTGGCGACCGACACGCGGCTGGAGCGGAAGGTGGCGATTAAGCGGATTCTGGGCGAGGCTGCCCGTAGCCGCACGGCGATCAATCGCTTTCTGACCGAAGCCAAGTCGATTGCCGCGCTGAACCATCCGAACATCGTGCAGATTTACGACTACGGCCGGGCGACCGATGGGCCGTTTTTGATCATGGAGTTCGTCGATGGGGAGAGCCTGCTCGACCGAACCCGGGCTGGTGCCCTGCCGCTGGAAGAAGCGGTCGAGCTGACCTGTCAGCTCTGCGATGGACTGGCCAAGGCTCACGATGCGGGGATCATCCACCGCGATATCAAGCCAGCCAACGTGCTGCTGAGCAAGGATGGTATTCCGAAGCTGACCGACTTTGGACTCGCCAAAGCCGAGACAGCGGACACCGGGATGACCATGGCTGGTGCGGTGCTGGGGACGCTCGACTTCATGCCGCCCGAGCAGCGGCGGGACGCGGCGCTGACCGATGCGCGGAGCGATCTCTGGAGTCTGGCGGCAAGTCTTTACCAGTTGGTCACTGGCAAGAGCCCGAAGATCATCAAATTCAATGATGTGCCGAAGGCGCTGCAGGAGGTGCTGGGCAAAGCGCTGGAGGACAGCAAGGATGATCGTTACCAGACGGCTCGCGATCTCAAGCAGGCGCTCAAACAGGCGCTCGCCGCCGGGACCGAGGTCCAGCTGGAAACGGGCGATTGCCCGCACTGCGGCACGAAAAACGAAACCAGCCGTAAATTCTGTAAGAAGTGCGCTCAGTCGCTGGAGGTCTCCTGCCTCAGCTGCAAAGGCAAAATCCCGATGTGGGAAGAAGTCTGCGGGAATTGTGGTAAGCAGCAGAGCAAGCTGCTGGAGCAACGCAAGCAGGCAATGGCGGCAGCACGTGCCCAGGCCGAGCAGTTTCTGGAGGAGTTCGAGTTTGCCAAAGCGGCCGGTTTGGCAAAACAGCTAGGTGAAGAGCCTGATTTGCGGCTGCGTCAGCTGCACGGCTGGAGCGAAAAGTTTGCCAAGCAGATCGAAGCTGCCGAACGTGAGCAGTTGGCTCGAGTCGGCGAGCTGGTATCCGAGGCGCTCAAGCATGAGCAGGCGTCCGACTACCCGTCGGCGATGCAGGCGCTGGAGCAGATCCCAAGTCCGCTACTTCGCTCGAATCTGGCTGGTCACCAAAACAAGGCTCTGGAAATTCTTGAGCGGGTTCGCGAGAAGCAGGCCGAGTGCAAGCGGCTGGAGAAAGTAATTAAACAACGGATCGAGAGCCGACAGCTGAATGGGCTGCTGGCTGAAGTTGAACAATTGCTCCAGCTGCGCCCTGACAAAAGCGACGCGCTCAAGCTTAAGCAGCAGCTGCAGGAGCGTGAAGCCAAGCTCCGTCAGGCGCGCGACGAGGCGTTTGCGACGGCCCGGCAACTGGCCGCAGGGCATGATTATGAAGCAGCTTTGCGCGAGCTGGCCCGGATTGACGACTTTGTCATTGAGGCGCCGCAGCAGCAATTTCGGGAGGAGCTTCAGGCCAAGCTCCAGGAGCTGCGGCAGCTGCAGGAGAACATTAACAGTGGTCTGACGAACAAGAAATATTCTGGCCTGCTCGATCTTGTCGAGCAGTTTCTTGAATTACGTCCCGAGGAGCAATCGATGCTTTCTCTGCGCGAGCAACTCAAGGCCCGCGACGCGAAAAATGAAGCGGCCGTGCGGAGTGTGGTAGACAATGCCAACGCACTCCGCAGTCGGGGAGACTTTGCGGGGGCGGTCGGCTTGCTTGCCAAGATTCCCCTCGAGCTGGAATCGATCGCCAGCCACGACCTGCTGGAGGAGTGCAGCGAACTGGCTGACTTGCGTCGACAGGCGATCGAGGGTTTGCAGCGCGGGCTGGCCAATTCCCAATTCGGCCCTGCCCTGACAGGATCCGGCGTGTATCGCGACCGGATTGCCGGGACAGGAATCGCGGATGCTGAGTTTATCCAACTTTTGAATCGCTGTCAGACAGAAAAGGTTGAATCCGAGAGATTAGAGGTACAACGAATTCGATTCGCCAAGGCCTTGAAAATCGGGTCGATTTCGGCGGGAGTTCTTGCGCTGCTTGGCGTCGTATCTTACTTTGTGATCAATTCGTCAATGCATTCTGCGGCAGTGAAGCAGGCTTTGAAGGCCGGTAACCATGAAGAAGTGCTACGGCTGGATCCACGAAATATTCAAGGCCTCGCCCTTAAGGCTGAAGCGGAAGCCAAGAGAAAAGCGGAGGCAGTCTCGCAGGCGTTTGAGGCAGGAGATTACGAAGAGGTACTGCGGTTAGTTCCCAAAAACGAAGATGGTCTTGGCCTAAGGGCGAAGGCGGAATCTATTTTGAGAGCGCTCTCTGAAAACAATTTTGAAGAGGTATTACGGGTTGACCCAAAAAACCTTAAGGGGCTTGCACTTAAGAGCAAGGCGGAAACAGAAACAAAAGAAAAAAATGACAAAATTTTGCGAGCACTCGCGGATGGTAATTTTGAAGAATTGATTAGACTTGAACCCACCAAGGTTCCAGCTGAGGCGATGGCCAAAATATCGCCTGATCTCCTTATAAAAACACCCCCAATTCGAAACTCGATCGGGCTCGAGCTTAAGCTTTTGCCACCGGGTACCGTTCTCGCGTCACCACCCAAAGGAGGCGAGGCGCGAGAAATAAGTGTAAAGCAGCCGTTTATGATTGGGGTCTTCGAAGTAACTGAAGAACAATACGAACGAGTCATGGGGACTAATCCGAGTCAGTTTAAGGGAACCCAGAATCCTGTCCAAGGTGTTTATCCGAAGGACGCCATTGAATTTTGCCGAAGGCTGTCTGACCTGCCGGAGGAGAAGGCGTTCGGACGAGTCTATCGGCTTCCTTCTGTCGCGGAGTGGGAGTACGCCTGTCGCGCGGGGAGTCAGCAAGAATACTGCTTTGGCGATGATACCAAGGTTTTGGGGGAGTACGCTTGGTACGAAGAGAACTCGAAGCTAGAGGGCGACCAGGGAACGCATAGTCATCCAGTTGGTAAAAAGAAGCCAAACATTTGGGGCTTGTTCGACATGCATGGAAATGTGTTGGAGTGTTGTGGAGAGGATCCGTTCCAAGCACTAGGTGGAGCCTACACTCACAGTGCGGAGCGTTGCAAACTCTCTAGCTCTAAGGTTGGTAAAACCATCCACGCAGGCACAAGAAGTTTACTTGGGTTTCGCATAGTGGCCCAGTTTCAGCTAAAGTCAGAAAAGATTGCTCTTGCCTTGGCGGCTGGCGATTACGAGGAGGTTTTGCGGCTGGACGCGAGCAACAGTGAGGGATTGGCGTTAAAGGCGAAGACGGAGGCGGTATCTAAGGCACTCGCGGCGGGCGATTACGAGGAGGTTCTGCGACTGGATGCGAGCAACAGTGAGGGATTAGAGCTAAAGGCGAAGGCTGTCTCAAAGGCACTCGCGGCGGGCAACTATGACGAGGTGCTGCGACTCGATGCATCCAAGCTACCGGCCGAGGCGATATCCAAGCTCCCGCAAGAAGTAATTCTTAAACTCCCTCAACTTAAAAACTCGATTGGGCTTGAACTTAAGCTGCTTCCCGCCGGGACGTTTACGATGGGTGATTCGGAATTTAAAGATGCGACCCCTCATGTTGTCAAGTTGACTAGGCCTTTTTATTTGGGAGTTTACGAAGTCACAAAGGGACAGTACGTGCAGGTAATGGGCAAGGATGAGAGGGGGAGGGTAATTGGGAAGGATGGGGCAATTGACAAATATAGGAAATATCCTGCTGGCTTTGTTTCTTGGGAGGAAGCGGTGGAATTTTGCCGGAAGCTCTCCGCGCTGCCCGAAGAGCAGGCCGCAGGTCGCGTTTATCGCTTGCCTTCGGAGGCAGAATGGGAGTACGCGTGCCGAGCCGGCAGCAAGACAAAGTACTGTTTTGGGGACGATGAATCGGAACTTAAGGACTACGCTTGGTTCGGAGAAAACTCGGATAAAATGCCCCATCCAGTAGGCGAGAAGAAGCCGAATGCATGGGGACTGTATGACATGCATGGGAATTTCGATGAATGGTGCAACGACTGGTACGGTGATTACCCCGAGGGTGGGGTAAGCGATCCCACTGGACCAAATGAGGGGCGGATGCGTGTAAAGCGTGGCGGCGAATATTCATCCTATGAGAAGGGGGACTGCGATTCGGCGAAACGAAAACAATTGCATCCCCAAAACCGAAATCACGGCTTCCGCGTGGCCCTTAGTCTTCCGGAAATCCCCAAGTAGGCGGAGCCGGCGCAGGTTCAGCCAGCGTGGAGCCGGTGGTCGGAGGCACGGCCGACGTTTTGCCGGCCTCATCGGAACAAGTTTTAGGCGTGGTCGGAGAACTTAGAGGGAGGTATGGCCAAAGAGCCGCAGTTGCGAAACTGGAAGCGATTTTGTGACGAACGTAGGACGAATCCTGAGTTCTGTGATGAAGACGTGACCCGTAGACTCAATCGTTTTCGCGCGAGATACCGTGCAGCCTTAAACTTCAAATCGGTCGTCATTGATAAAGCCTCCGATAATTTGACGCGAGGTTATTCCGCAGGAATCCGATTACTGCTGTCTTACTCTGCAGCCGAGGTCTTGGGTGCCGCGATTGAATCCAGTTTGACTAATTGGACATTCTTCGATTCAAGGCTTGTTAGGGAGGTTCGTGATGTCTGTGCGAAATATACCCATGACAGAACTGCGATCACGAGCCCGGAATTGATTCGCCGTTTATCTTCATTTGTCAACGGAGAGCATGACAATTTGCGAGTCGCCGCGACCGGGCTACGAGTGCTTGTTGCACATGGACATTTTGCACCCGTTAACGCGGTTTATTCGCGCCGCAATGCCAATGCCGTCGTTGATTTGAGCACTCTTCTGCTGAACCAGAGCGAAAGTCGTTTTGGCGAGTGGTTCGAGCAAAGGCTTGCCTCCCGGGCATAGTTCTTTTCCGTATTCTGAGACGCTAAGAAACTGAGCGGCGTGGTAGTCAAATCAGAAAGGGAGCTAATCGAGTGATTTCGGTCAATTCGATTCTTCTCGAACGCTTTTGTTTCACCCCGAGTTGTTGGTGCGGAAGACTGTGGTCATCGCGACCATTGTCGATTGGATCAAAGACTCCGGCTAGTTCACCACTCTTTGGATAACTTTACCCAGCCACTCCTCTGGAATCCCCCAGGTATGCCCCGTCACCTTACCAAATCTCGATTCATTCTGGGCAACGACTGTCCAACCAAACTCTTCTACACCAACAAGGGGAACTATCCAGACACCAGACGGACGGATGACTTTCTCAGAAGTCTCGCGGAAGGTGGGATGGTTGTAGGCGAGCTGGCGAAACTTTTCTTTCCCGGCGGGGAACTGGTTCGATCTTTAATCGAGCACGAAGCGCTGCGGGAAACAAGTGAGTTATTGAAGAGAGACAACGTTGTCATCTTCGAGGCCGCGGTCATTTTTGAGAATCTTTTTTGTCGGATCGACGTCCTCGTCAAGAACGGAAACGAACTTCAACTGATCGAAGTGAAAGCCAAGTCGATTGATGGCGATGAAGCGGACCCCTTTGGGGTTGCCAAGGGGGGAATTCGATCGGAGTGGCGTGACTACTTGCTGGATATTGCTTTCCAGCGGCTCGTCTTACGGCAGGCTTACCCTGATTTCCGCATTACCTCTTGGTTGATGTGCGTCGACAAGACAAAGAAATGCACGGTTGAGGGGCTGAATCAGCTGTTCGAACTGAGAAAGAATGGCACTCGAACTTCTTGCGAGTTTATCGGCAATCGGGAAACCGACGGGATATGTCGGGCCATTCTGGCGAAACGCAACGTTGACCAACATCTCGACCGATTGTGCCGTGAGCCGTTTGGTGACCGTGACTTTGCGGGTTACGTTCGTTGGCTCGCTGAGAATTACGAGAACGATACCAAGATCGCTCCAGAAATCGGCGTTCACTGTAAGAGTTGCGAGTTTCGCTGTACCTCGGAGCAGCGTGCTCAAGGTTTGCAAGACGGCTTTCGAGAGTGCTGGACGGAAACCCTCGGCTGGACGGACGCCGACTTTACTAGACCGACCGTTTTTGACTTGTATGGATTCAGCCCCGCAAAAGACTTGATTGAAGAAAGGCGAATCTCGCTGGAGCAATTGTCTGAACAGGATTTTGGAGGCGCTGGAAACGCAAGGCGAAGTTTGAATTCGCCAAACATGGAAATAGTTCGCTGGAGGTGGTTGAAAAGAGGAGGTAACGACACGTACCTCGACACTGCCGGGCTTCAGCGGGCTATGAAAAATTGGAAGTATCCGCTGCACTTCATCGATTTTGAGACGGCAGCTCCGTCAGTACCGCTTCACCGTGGTTTAAAGCCCTACCAGAGTCTCGCGTTTCAGTTCTCGCACCATACCCTCGACGAGGATGGGCGAGTTCGCCACGTGGGAGAGTTCTTGAGCGTGGAACCCGGGAGCTTTCCGAATTTCGATTTTCTTCGGAATCTGAAGATCTCGTTAGCGAGCGACGAAGGGACGATTTTCCGGTACGCCGAGCATGAGAACACGATTCTCAATCACATCGTTGAGCAGCTGGATGATTTTGGCAGGCAAGAGCCCGACTATCAGGAACTTCGTCGATTCGCCTGCTCGATTTCTCGTCCGTCAAAAGCTCAATTGAATCCATGGATGCCCGGCGAGCGGCTGATGGTTGATCTCAGAGAGCTTGTCGGCCGCCACTACTACCATCCCAGGATGAAAGGCTCGCAGTCAATCAAATATGTGCTGCCGGCAGTCTTGATGGGCTCGGATTTTCTTCGGCAGAAATACTCTGTAGAAAGCTATGGATACGAAGTTGTACCCGGCTCGAGCCGGAACTTTCCGCGACAGGCATGGATTCAGTTCGATGGAGAGTCGGTGCTCGACCCCTACAAGCTGCTTCCCAGTGTTTTTGACGAGTTGGACAAGAATGCTTGGGATGAGCTGTGGACCGACGATGAAATACGGGGAGGTGGCGCGGCGATGGCGGCTTACTTGAGACTGCAGAGCAGGAATTTACCAGAGGATTACCGAGATAGGGTTGCCAAGGGACTGCTCAGGTATTGCGAGCTTGATACCTTGGCAATGGTCATGATTGTCGAGGCTTGGCGGAACCACAGGTGAATTGACGATCACCCAAGGGGGTGGGGGTGAGACGGGTAACGGAAGCCTTTTCTTTTTCGAACGACGATCCAGGGGAAAGTTCACCCAAACGTTCCGCAAGCCGAAGAGCTGTGGGGCGACTCGGTTGCCCGACGGTAATGGACGCAATCCTTTTCGCGAGAATCAAAGGGGCAGGCCTCTTTGATGGATCGTATGGGGAATCAAATGAGTGTGCGGCCGCGTGGGCGGTGGTTTGATTCCAGCTTTAGGCGGCCCCTTTGCTTCGCCGATCAATAAAGCTTGACCCCTTTGATGCTTAACGCGTTTATCAAGTTTTACTACAAAAAAACTTGACATTTGGTCGAGGCGGGGCGCTAGTTTCCGCATGACAAGACAGCGGAAAAACGGAGCCGGAACTGCCAATACTGCGGAGAACGTGCGGCGGCGTGGAGGCGAGCGTCACGCTGCTCCTCCCTGCTGTGGCAGCCTGCTGACATCAGCAGGGCGAGCACCAACAGCCATAAAGACGACAATGGGCGAAGTGCCATTCAGCCTCCTTTCCCCGAAAAAACTCGGGTCAAGAGCATTTGCAGCGCCCGCCGAAGTCGAAACTCCCGGCTCCACGCCAGAGCGAGTAGGGCTGCCACAAGGCAGCAAAAAGTGAGTAACGCAGACATCTAAGTGTCTCCTCAATACTGGAATACGAAACGAAAAAACCCCGCAGCCAAGTCATTAACTGCGGGGTTACAATTGTTTGGAATGGGGCCGACCGAGCACCAAACGACTAGTGCCGCGTTCGGTGCAGTTAGGTTACGAGTTCATATCAGCTGGCGCATTTCGGTCAGCTTTTCAGTTAGGGTTTGCCTCGTCATATTCCATAGGTCGACCCACTACGGAGATTACCGACATCCGAATATCGGTACTCAAGATACCCGTGTTTTTTGCACTGACTTGATTTGAGTGTTGATAGATTGCAAAGCACTTCAACTTTCATTAACATTGCGAAAACAACGGGAAATATTGTGTTTTTCCCATTCCAAAAGTCGCTTCTACGGAACCGAAGGTTGCAAGTTCGAGCCTTGC
>Ga0315900_10004884_pt1 | contig 18677 bp, 12 predicted proteins | sample LakEriMetagenome_FD_203521 | JGI IMG/M metagenome (GOLD analysis project Ga0315900, IMG submission 203521) | Freshwater fungal communities from buoy surface, Lake Erie, Ohio, United States - Buoy 12 MA114 | ecosystem: Environmental > Aquatic > Freshwater > Lake > Lake biofilm | place: USA: Lake... | reverse complement strand
TCGAAGATGGAGAGGCCGGGCGGCAGCGGCGCCGCGGGGTCGCCGCGTCGCGCCGGCAACCCTTCCGCGGCCAGCAGGGCAGGAAGATCGGCCGCGACGGGCGCGAACGCCCCGTCAGCCTGTCGCACCAGCACGCGGCCACCGCGCGTGACGCGGCCCTGTGCGGGAAAGGCGGGCGCGAGCACGACATGCCGCCAGGCGCCGGCCGCCATGCAGGCCGCCAGCTCCGCTGCGACACGGCCGCGCAGCAGGCTGTCGATCTTCTTGAAGGCGATGTCAGCGCCGCGCAGCGTCGGCGCGAGCGCACGCAGCCGGGCGAGCGCGGCCTCACGCGATGCCTCCCGCGTGCCGGTGTCGATGGCGAGGCTGCCCGCCGCCTCGCCGTCATCGCCCCAACGCACGGGAATGGGGCCGCAGAGGCCGGTCAGTTCAGCCGCCGAATCCAGCGCGCCCGTCAGGTCATCGGCGACCAGGCGCAGGACGGGCCGGGTCATCGTGACACGCCGCCCGGCCCGATGGTGCCGAAGGACAGCCGCAGCCCGGTGCCCAGCGCCTCGGCCAGGGTGCAGACACTCGGCGCGGTGAGGGCGATGAAATCGGCCAAAGGCAGGCGGTCGCTGCCGATGGTCAGGCTGACCCCCGCCACCGGCGCCCCCCGCGCATCGAGCACCGGGGCGGCGACGGTGCGCAGCCCATAGGCGTTCTCGCCATCCGAAACCGCGTAGCCGCGCGCCCGCACCGCAGCGAGCCGCGCCAGCAGCGCGTCGAGGTCGGTCAGCGTGCGATCGGAGAGCTTCACGCGGGGCACGCTCTCGAGCTGCGCGACCTGCGCCTCACGCGGCAGCCAGGCCAGGATCGCCTGGCCCAGGGCGGTCGCATAGGCGCCGATCCGCGTGCCCGGGCGTCGCACGACGCCATGCCGCTCCAGCCCGGCCTCGACGCGGGCGAGGTAGATGACCTCCCCATTCTCCAGCACGCCCAGCGAGCCGGCATCGGCCACCGCGGGCACGAGGTCGCGCAGCAGCGGCCGGGCATGCGTCGGCAGGTCGCCCGCTGAGAGCGCCGCATAGCCGAGCTCGAGGCATTTCAGCGTCAGCCGGAAGCGCCGCCCGTCCGGGACGGGACGCAGGTAGCCGAGATCGACCAGCGTGTGGACCAGGCGGAAGGCGGTGCCGCGGTCATGGCCGGTCTGCGCCGCGACCTCGGCCAAAGTGAGTTCGGGCCGATCGGGGCCGAAGGCCTTCAGCACGGCGAAGGCCTTGGCGACGGACTGAACAAGGTTCTTCGGATTCTCGACGCGAGTCTGTGTTCCATCCATCGCCGCGCCTCCCCTCGATTTTTTGATCGGAATGCGAACACTTGTTCGAAATCTTAGGCGTTGCTATCCGTCAGACCACCGCGCTGTCAAGCGCATCGCAACTGCGACAGAAGAATCGTCGTATGAAGCCAGAGACTACCGCCGGCCATGTGATCGTGACGGGTGCGAGTTCCGGCATCGGCGCGGCCATCGCCATGCGCCTGCTGCGTGAAGGCTGGCGCGTCACCGGCCTCAGCCGTAGCGATCCTGGCTTGGCCGACGCCCGCTACACGCACCGCGCCGTGGATCTGCTCGACGCGGCTGCCCTGCCAGGCGCGGTCGCAGGGATCAGCCCCACCGCCTTCGTGCACGCCGCCGGGCTGATGCGCGGCGGCGTGGTCGGCGCGCTTGACGCGGAGGCCGGGCGCACGCTGTGGCGCCTGCATGTCGAGGCGGCATCGCATCTGGCGGATCTGCTGGTGCCGCGCATGGCGGATGGCGGGCGCATCGTCCTGATCGGCAGCCGCACCGCCGCAGGCGCCGCGGGGCGAAGCCAATACGCCGCGAGCAAGGCGGCGCTGGTCGCCATGGTGCGGTCCTGGGCGATCGAGCTCGCGCCGCGGGGGATCACCGCCAATGTCGTCGCGCCGGCGGCGACCGACACACCCATGCTGCGCGACCCCGCCCGCAGCGCGGTGGCGCCGAAGCTGCCGCCGATCGGCCGCTATGTGCGCCCGGAGGAGGTCGCCGCATTCACCGCCTTCCTACTCGGCCCAGACGCTGGCGCCATCACGGGCCAGCAGATGCTGATTTGTGGCGGCAGTTCGCTGTGACGACGCCGAGGGCGCCGGTTTATCAGCCCATTACTGATTTCGTTGGCTGCGTTGCGGTCGCATTCGTTCCGCTGGTTCAATTCGCAGCGCATGCCTCCTCGGGCTCCGCCGCCAGCGAAGGTTGGATTCCAGGCCCCACCGCTGCTCCAGTTTTTCTCATAAAATCAAGCTCTTACCACAAAATTGGTGGGGCCGCCGACCGGAACACTTGTTCCTGGGGGCCGGATAGGATGCCGTTTACGTTTGGCTGTGGGCGATTTTGGGCGAACGTCGGCGAACCGTCGGCCGTTGGGCCGCCCTGAGGTCGCTGGATTCAGCGGCATGAAAGCGGCCCCGGCAAATCAGCCGGCAGGCAGCACCTCTTGGGTTACCAAGACCCTTCTCTCGCCGTTCGGTGGTCGTGCTCCATCACCCCGGCAGCCCTTTGTTGCCAGTCGCACGAGCCCCGGAGGATGGCGCACCGCAGGTCGACCTGGCCGCGCCGAGCTTCGGCTATAAGAACCACATCGGCATCGACCGTGGGCATGGACTGATCCGCGGTTGGACCGCGACGCACGCGCCCGCGCATGACGGCGCCCGTCTGGAAGAGGTGCTCGACGCCGGCAATACAGCAAGCGCCGTTTGGGTGTAGCGCGATGATCTGGATGGTTTTTCGGGTCAATCAAGATGACGCGTTGACGGCCCGGCGAAGGGATGATGGCTGCTGTTGATTGTCGCTGGCAAGCGGGCTGATTGTCGCGGCGCGGCAATCAGTATGGTTGGCCGGTGACGAGCTCTTTGTGGTTGCCGGCCTTGCGTGATGCGGCGGATCTTCGTCGGTAGCTCTCGACGTTCATCTCGAAGATGGTTGCGTGATGGACGAGGCAGTCGATGGCGGCGGCGGTCATGGCCGGGCTGGAGGCGGAGCCGCGCGAGAAACTGGCGATCCGGACGGTGGGTGAACTGCTTCGGCAGGCCGCCGCCGCCGGGCTGCGCCGCCCGACCTCCGAGCCGTTGAACTTCGCCCTCTGATCCGGGCCGAGCCGGACATGGATGAGGCGGCCCGCACTGGTCGGGCCGCCTCATCCTGAAGCCTGTGATCCTAGGCAAAGGCAGCAGCACGGGGCCCACCGCGTTGCGCGGCGGACCCCGGGCGGCGGCCCTCAGAGAATAAAGTCGCCCTCCACGAAGGTGCGGCTGCCGGTCACCTCGATCTGGAAGTCGCGGACATTGTCTCCGTCCACACCGGCGATGATGAAGGTGTTGCCGCCGAACACGTAGAAGAACAACTGCCCGGCACTGGCCGCGTTGAAGTCGTTGGTCGAGCCCCCGAAGGTGAAGGCTTGGTTGCCACCGAGCAGGGTCGAAGCGTCGATCGCGGACAGGTCGAACCGGTCCCCGGTCGCCCAGTCGGTGACCACATCGCGGCCTGCGGCGGTCGGAGCGGAGTCCGCAACAACGTCCCAGATGAAGAGGTCGGCGCCGGCCCCACCCGTCAGCCGATCCTTGCCGGCACCGCCATTCAGGAAGTCGACGCCGTTACCGCCGAACAGGGTGTCATTGCCGCCGCCGCCACTGAGCGTATCCGCGCCGGCACCGCCGCTGAGGAGGTTCGCCCCGACATCGCCCAGCAACCTGTCGGCGAGACCGGTGCCGACCAGGTTCTCGATACTGAAGAAGGTATCCCCGACCGCGTCGCCCGTCCCCGCCACGATGCCCTGCATGTCGACCACGACGCCGGTGAGGGAGGAGGCGTAGGTCACCGTATCCACCCCCGTTCCGCCGTTGAACTCGTCGGCACCGGCACCGCCACTCAGCGTATCCGCACCGTCGAACCCGTTCAGCGTGTCGTTGCCGCCAGCGCCGGACAGTTGGTTGGCACCAGCATCGCCGCGGAGGAAGTCATTAAAGGCGCCACCGGCGATGTTCTCGATCCCCACCAGCGTATCGCCGACGGCGTCCGACAACTCGTAGGCGGCATCCTGCAGGTTCACCGACACCGCGCCGCCGGCGCTTTCGTAGCTGACCCAGTCACTGGTCCCCGCGCCGCCATCGATCCGGTCGCCACCGGCGCCGCCCTCCAGCGTGTCCGCGCCGTCGCCACCCACCAAAGTATCCGCAACCGCGGTGCCCAGGATGAGGTTGTCGAGCGTATTGCCGGTCAGGACCTGAGCCGACCCGGTGCCAACCAGATTCTCGATGTTGTCGCCGAGGGTATAGTTGGTCACCGCCGTCCGGACCGTATCGGTGCCTTCCGACACATTCTCGGTGAGGACATCATCGAGAAGGACGTTGTTGTAGACGTCGTTTCCAGCCCCGCCGCGCAGGCTATCCGCACCGATGCCGCCATCCAGCGTGTCGCCCAAACCGGAGCCAGTTATGACGTTGGCGACGTCGTTGCCCGTGAGCAGTTGCCCGGCGACGGTGGAAGTGCCGGTCAGATTCTCGAGGAACAGGCCCAGCGTGTAGGTGGTAAGGCCAGTTCGCACCAGATCGGCGACCCCGCTGTCCGATTCCTCCAGGATGGTGTCGTTGGCTTCGACCGCGTCGTAGACATCGCTGTCGCCGCCGCCATTCAGCGTATCCGCGCCGTCACCACCGGTGAGCGTATCCGCGCCGATGCCGCCATCCAGGCTGTCATCTTCCGCACCGCCGGTCAGGCTGTCATCGCCCACGCCGCCGACCAGGGTATCGGCGCCGGCATCGCCGCCGATGCTGTCATTGCCGATACCGCCAACCAGGCTGTCGGCACTGTCGCCACCGGAGATCACGTCATCGCCGTCACCACCATCGACGGTATCCGCGCCGGCAAGGCCGGACAGCGTGTCGCCGAGGGTCGAACCCAGGATGGTGTTGTCCAGCTCGTTGCCAGTGAGCTCCTGACCCGAGATCGTCGAGGTCCCGGTCAGGTTCTCCACATTCGCGGCCAAGGTGTAGGTGGCCAGCGAAGTGCGGACCAGGTCGGCCGCGCCGCCATCCCCGGCCTCGGTGATGACATCGACCCCGTCGTGAAGCTCATAGACGTCGTTGCCGTCGCCGCCGACCAGGGTGTCCGCCCCGCCGACACCATCCAGCGTGTCACCGAAGGCGGTTCCATTGATGGTGTTCTCGCCGACATTGCCCGTCAGTGCCTGGCCGGAAATCGTCGAGGTCCCGGTCAGGATCTCTACATTCTCCGCGAGGACATGGGCGGCTTCCTGGGTCCGCACCTCGTCGGTGCCCTCACCCAGGAGTTCGGTTACGGTGTCGATGTTCTGCACGTCCAGATACAGGTCGTTGCCCGTTCCGCCCGACAGCCCGTCATTACCTCCACCACCGATCAGCGTGTCAGCGTCTTCGGCGCCGTAGAGCTGGTCCGCGCCTTCGCCACCGGTCAAACGGTTGGCCAGGGCATCGCCGGAGATCGTGTCATTGCCCGAACCACCCAGCACGTGCTCGAAGCCAGAGAGGCTGTCGGCCTCGCCCCCGGCGACGGTCGCAACGCCGGTGACCAGGTTGATGTCCCAATCGGCCGATGCATAGCCATAGGAGAGCTCGTCGATGCCGGTGCCGCCAATCAGCGTGTCGTTGCCGGCCCGGCCCATGATCAGGTCATCGGCGCCGCGGCCATCGAGCACGTTGCCGAGGCCATCGCCATAGAGCGTGTCGTTGCCGTCACCGCCGTTGACCGCCTCGATGCTGATCAGCAGGTCGCCAGCCGCCGCACCGGTGCCGCTAATCGACTCTTGCAGGTCGAGGAAGATGCCGACGGTATCCGCCCCGTAATCCGCGGTATCCAGCCCCGAACCGCCATCCAGCGTGTCGTTGCCCTCACCACCGACCAAGGTGTCGTTGTCATTTCCGCCTTCCAGCAGATTGGCGCCGGCATTGCCGGTCAGCATATCCGCATGGTCGGAACCACGCAGATCCTCGACCGAGCTGTCGATGGTGTCGCCCTCGGCGTGGCCGCCACTGCCAACCCCAGTCAACAGGTTCACCGTCACCGCGGCGTCGGAGGATTCGTAGCTGGCCATGTCCGTGCCGGAATTGCCGTAGATGGAGTCGGCACCGGCGCCGCCTTCCATCGTGTCGTTGCCGTCCCGGCCATTGATGGTGTCGGCGCCGGCCAGACCCTCGATCCGGTTGGCCCCGGAACCGCCTTTCAGGACGTCGCTGAAGACCGAGCCGCGCAGGCCCTCGATCGACACGTAGCGGTCGAAATTCGACTCATCCAAACCGTTGCTCAGCGGGTTCCGGATTCTTTCGAGGGAGGCACGCACCGGATCTGCGGCGTTCTCATAGCTGGCGAAGTCGAAGCCATCGCCGCCATGCATGTAGTCGCTGCCCAGCCCACCCAGGATGGTGTCGTTGCCGCCATAGCCGTAGATCGCGTCGGTGCCGCCGAGGCCGCTCAGGATGTTGGCGTTGTCGTCGCCGGACAACTGGTCGCTGTAGCTCGAACCCGTCAGGTTCTCGATGTCCTCGAAGACGTCGCCAATGGCTCCGCCACGGTTCTGGCCGTCATTCAGCAGCGAGGCGTGCACGCCCGAGCCGGTGACGTTCTCGTAGCTGACGACATCCTCGCCGCCGTTACCTTCGAAGTTGGTCGCACCCGAGGAGCCGTAGAAGACATCGTCGCCCCCTTCGCCGATCAGGTGTTCCTCGCCGCTGCCGGCATAGATGGTGTCGTCGTAGTTGGAGCCGATGGCGACTTCGATATCGATCAGGGTGTCGGTATCGCCACCCTCCGCCGCCCAGCCATCCATCAGGTCGATGACGACACCTTCGCCACCGTAACTGTAGGCGCCGCTGTAGTCGGCGGTGTCGATGCCCGCGCCGCCATCGAGGATGTCGGCACCCTCGGCGCCGATCAGTGTATCGTTGCCGAGCCCGCCATCCAGGCGGTCATCGCCCTCGCCACCGTAGAACAGGTTGTCGATGCCGGGCAGCGTGCTGTCGGGCGATTCGCCGACATCGCCGATCAGCCAGTCATCGCCTTCGCCGCCGGTCAGCCCTTCGACATTCAGCAGTGCGACATTTTCGGCGTCGCCCGCATTCGCCAGAGGTTGATCGAGCGAAACCACCAGGTCATCGGAGGATTGCCAGAAGGAGACGATGTCGAAGCCGTCGCCGCCATCGATCGAGTCAACGCCGCCATCGAGCTCGATGGTATCATTGCCGGCGCCGCCGAAGACCTGGTTGTTGCCTTCGCCGCCCATGAGGAAGTCGTCTCCCTCAAGGCCGAAGATCACGTCGTCACCCGTGCCGCCATAGATCTGGTCATTAGCGTCGGGGAAGGGATCGACAGGCAGGGTAATGCTGTCATTGCCCTCGCCGCCGATCAGCGCGAAGAGGGAGACGAGGCTGCCGCCGATCAGCAGGTCGTTGCCTGCGCCACCGGAAATGAAATCGCCGGCCCCACCACCGAAGATGGTGTCGTTGTCATCCTCGCCGAACAGCCAGTCGAAGCCTGTGCCGCCGGCGAGCATGTCATTGCCCCCGCCGCCATACAGGAAGTCGTTGCCGTCCTCGGCGGATGTGATGCCCGCGGCCTGTTCGAGCGCGAGTACGGCGTCAAGGGTGCCGCCCAGGAGGCCGGCACCGAAGCCAGGCAGCGAATCACCGAAGGCGGCGTCCAGCACGGCGAACTGCGTCGCGATGTCCGTGACGGTCCCGCCGAACAGCAAGTCGTTGCCGCTGCCACCGGAGAGGTTGTCGGAGCCGAGGCCACCGATCAGCTGGTTGTCGCCGGCCGCGCCGCTGAGATAGTCGTTGCCGGAGGAGCCGACGACGCCTTCGAAACCCACGATCACATCGCCCGCGGCATCGCCGCCGGTGGCAGTGAGACCTTCCAGGCTGACGTTAACGGCGTCGATGGAGCCGATATAGGACACCAAATCGCCATTGCCGGCGCCGCCATCCAGGCTGTCGGCACCCTGGCCGCCCTGCACGACGTCGTTGCCGTCACCGCCCAGGATGGTGTCCTCGCCGGCACCGCCGACCAGCGCGTTGTCTTCAATGCTGCCGACGATGCTGTCGGCATAGGCGCCACCGGTCACATCCTCGAAGCCCACCAGACCCAACTGGTAGGTACCAACACCGGGGATGGAGTCGACGGGAACGCCTTCGATCGTCCCGCGCAGGCTCAGGAAGCCCGCCGCCAGGTCGACATTGACGCCAAGCTCAGCGGCGGCACCGGTGACGGAGACGGAAGCGCCATCGACCAGGTCGTGGTCGCCATCGCTGCCGATGATGGTCTCAACCGTATTGGCGATATCCGTGCCATCAGCGACCAGCACCGGAACATCATCGTCGCTTAGCGTGTATTTCGTCACCAGCGCATCGGCGCGGATGGATGGGCCGGGCTCGATCAGGAGTTGCGCCGTCGCCACCACGCGGACAATGCCGTCATCGCCGGCATAGCTGAGCGTGTCGTCGTCGTCGTCTTCACCGCCGATGATGCTGTCGTTACCGCCCAGCGCACCACGGATAAGGTCGTTGCCGGCCCCGCCATCCAGCAGGTCGTTGCCGCCGCCGCCGGTCAGCGTGTCGGCGCCATCGTTGCCGTTCAGCGTGACGGCACCCTCGCCACCGACCATGAGGTCGGCATTGGCTGTGCCGTTAACGACTTCGAAGGAAGTTACATTGAACGAGAGCGCGTCGAGTTCCTCTGCAATCGCGCTCGTCAAGGTGTCGGCCAGAAGCTCCGCGGGCACACGCAGCTGGAGGGTATCTGTGGACAGGTTGACATCAAGACCGATGCCCAGGCCGGGCAACGCGGCGTCGAACGTCGCGCCGTCGATTGTGTCGAAGCCGGCCGTGCCCTTCACCGCCTCGAAGTCATAGGCGGTGTCCACGCCCGTCAGAGTGTCACCATCAAATTTGTTGATGATGGCGTTGTGCGGATCCGTCGCATCCATCCCGAGCGAGATGGCGCCGGGGCCGCCCGAGCCGCTGTAGTCGAGCAAGTCGGCATCGCCGCCCTCGCCGCCCAGATTATCGTTGCCTGCGGCATGGCCGAGCAGGGTGTCGTTGCCGTCACCGCCGCGCAAACGATCGTTGCCTTCACCGCCATCAAGGAGGTCGTCGCCGCCCATCCCTTTCAGCCAGTCGTTCCCGCTGCCGCCAATGAGAGTATCTGCAGAGGTATCGTTGCCGTCGCCGCCTTCGAGGCGATCATCGCCATCGCCGCCTGTCAGGACATTCTCTGCGCTCGACCCAATGATCGTATCGGCAGCGCTACCGCCGAGCACATCTTCGAAACCGGAGAGCTGGTCACCATCAATGTCAGTGCCAGCGGTCAGATCTACTGTTACGGCCGTGTCGCGGTCGGCGTAGCTGAGAAGATCCTGGCCAGTACCGCCATCCAACGTGTCGTTGCCGGCGCCGCCGGAGACCGTGTCGTTGCCGCTGCCCGCACCGATGAGATCCGCCCCGGTGCCGCCGGCAATGCTGTCATTGCCACTGCCGCCGTAGAGCACATCATTGCCGGCCATACCGGAAATGCTGTCTGCGCCTTCGCCGCCGAAGATGGTGTCGCCGCCGGCCAGGCTGTCGGCGCCATTGTCGCCGGTCAGCTGGTCATCGCCGGCGGCGCCCACGATCTGGTCGGCGCCACCGCCGCCATTGATCGTGTCGTCACCGCTGAGGCCGACGATGATGTCATTGCCTTCGCCACCTGTGAGGGCGACCGAGAAGTCATAATCTTCATCAATCGGGGGCATCTGCGCTTCCTCCAGTTGTAATGTTTTTTGGCGAGCGTCTAATACGACGCGTCTCGCGATCAATTGAAACGCATCACGTCATTATGTTGCCTAGATAAACCAAAGACCGTCAAGCTGACTTATTGGGAAGGTATCATCCTATTTTCATTAAATTAATTTACTGACTCGAAAATTCTGGTCAGCTTGATTCAGAAACCTTCCCACAAATGCTCCTATAAAGACAATGTTCGACCGAAATTACTTCGGTTTATTTATCCGTCGCCTGGCTGCCGCTGCACTTAGATTTCCTCCGTGATGCGAAACTCCAGAGTACGATACGCAGCAAGCCGCCCTGCCCCACGCCACAGAGGTGGCCTGGGAAGTTCGGACAGCCCGATAGCTGGATTTCTTGCCTGACAGCGGCGATGTTGCCCCGGGTCAGGACAGACCATGACGAAGCGAACCCGCCGGACGCACAGCACCGGCTTCAAGGCGAAGGTGGCGCTGGCCGCCATCAAGGGCGAGAAGACGTTGGCCGAGTTGGCCAGGTTGCTTGACGTGCATCCGGCGCAGATCGTCGCCTGAAAGGCGCAGTCGCAAGGTGCCTGAAAGGCGCAGTCGCAAGGTGCCTGAAAGGCGCAGTTGCAGGATGGCGCTGCCAGGGTTTTTGGCTCTGCCCCTGCTGCCGCTGAGTGTCCATGCAGGAACAGCTTGAATCGTTGGAATCACTCGTGAATCGATGGCGTCTATCCGCTTCGCTGGGGGTGCCCGATGGGGACCGGCGAGAACCGCGTTCGCCATGACCGGAGCAAGCAGCGCTCTCCGAGCGATCTGATCGACGAGGAGTGGGCGCTGATCGCCCCCTCGATCACGCTGGAGACGGCGTTCTGCCTCGACGCGGTGAATGAAGCACTGTCCCCACACGGCAAGCCTGCGATTTTCAACACCGACCAGGGCAGTCAATTCACCAGCGTGGCGTTCACAGGTCTCCTGCAGGAGCAGAAGATCAAGATCGGCGTGGCTTGAGCACCGAAGGCGATCAAGGCGCGGCGCCTGGCGTGACAACGCGTTCGTCGAGCGGTTGTGGCGTTCGGTGAAATACGAGTAGGTGTATCTGCGGGCCTACGACAGCGTGCGCGATGCGCACGCGCCGCTGGGCCGGTATCTAGGCTTCTACGACTCCCAACGACTACATTCGAGCCTGGGGGCGCGAACTCGCGGCACTGGCAAAACATGCGTTTCAACCGGCAGGCAACCCAGTTATCGGAACCGGAACGCTAGAGCGAGAAACCGAGCCACTTCTGAACCAGAATTTGACGTGCTCGTTATGGTAAAGTAGCTAGATTTCCCATTAAATTGAGCAAGACGATGAGCCGTCTTTAGTCAACGGATCGTTCTCCTTTCGAAGAAATCGTTGGAACGGCAATGAATCTTCTGGCCTTTTCAGTATGCTTCAAGCGATTCCCAGTAAGTTCAGCAATCGTGCTGTTCGTAGCGCTGGGATCGTTTGTATTACATCCTGGACTGGCGGCGGAATCCGCCGACTTGTCCGCCGGCCGCACCATCCGCCTGATCGTGCCCTTCGGCCCGGGCGGCAGCGCCGATACCCTGGCCCGCGCCATGGCCGATCCCGTCGGTCGGCATCTCGGCACCGCCGTCGTGGTGGAGAATCGCACAGGAGCCGGCGGTCTGGTCGCAAACGGCGTCTGCGCCCGCGCCAAGCCGGATGGCGAGACGCTTTGCCTCGGCTCGGCCGCTACCCATTCGGTGCTGCCGCACCAGCACCCCGGGCGCATCGGCGCCGATGCCGCCGGCTTCACTCCGGTCACACGCATCGGCGACGAGGCCAGCGTCATCGTCACGCGCCGCGACAGCGGCCTCCAGGATATCCAGGCCTTGCTGGCCTGGGGCCGCGGCCAGCCCTCCGTGCAGTTCGGCGTAGGCGGCACCAGCAGCACCGGCTACCTGATGATGCTCCAGATCTCCCAGGCGACCGGGATCCGCTTCGATCCGGTGCCCTATCGCGGCGGCATGTTCACCCCCACAGCGCTGATCGCCGGGGAGGTGCCGATCGCTGTTGGGCCGGTGTCCAGCTTCATCGGCGCGCTGCGCGGTGGCGAGATCGCCCCGCTGCTGATCCTCGGCCCGGCCCGCAGCGCTCTGCTGCCCCAGGTCCCGACGATCGGGGAGGCCGTGGTCCCAGGTGCCGGCGTTTCCGCCTATGTCGGCGTCTTCGCGCCGGCCGGCATGCCAGAAGCCCTCGCCAACCGGCTGGATGCCGCGATCGCCCTAGCCTTCCAGGACCCGGGTTTGCGGGATCGGGCGACGATGATGGGCATCGAGATCGCCCTACTGGGCCCGGCCGCCTTCGCAGCCTGGTTGCGGGAGACATCGCCCGCCTGGGCCACGGTCGTGGCGCTCGCCACCCCGGCCGCGGCAACGGGCAATTGAGGTTACGCGCCCCATGCCCACCCCCCAGACCGACACACCCCTGCCAAGCAGTCTGATCCACCTGTTCCTCAACCAGGTGGCAGACATGCCGAATGCGCCGGCCATCGTGCAGGGTCGGCAATCGCTGTCCTATGGCGCGCTCGAATTGGTCTCCCGCCAGGTCGCGGCGCGTTTCGCCGCGGCGGGCTGGGGCCCGGGCCGGGTGGTCGGGTGCTGGCTTGCCCCTTTACCTGTGATGGTCCAGGCGGTCATCGCCCTCGGCCTGGCGCGGGCCGGGGCGGTGCAATTGCTGCTTGGCCGCCATGAGCTTGCGTCAGCCGATGCGGCCCAAAGCCTGCGCCGCTTCGCCGCGGTCGGGCTGGTGTCAGCGCAGCGCCCGCGGCTGGATCCGGGCGTGCCGGTGCTGCTGCCGGATCGCAATTGGCTGTCGGCCACGGCATCGCCCACCCCCGCCGCCATATCCGGCGCGCAGCCCTGGGCGATCGGCCGGTCGTCCGGCACAACCGGCGCGCCCAAGGCCTTCGCCATCACCCACGCACAGGAAGCCGCGCGGATGGTGCTGCATGCCGAGGTGCTGAAGACTTTGCCGCATGAACGGGTGATGACCCTGAGCGGCCTGGGCTTCCTAACCGGAATCAGTTGCGCGCTGCGCTGCTTCGCCAGCGGCGGCACGCTGATCGCCGCGGAACCGCCCCAGGACATGGCGGAGACGATCCGCGCCATGCAGCGCCATGGCGTCACTCAGGTCTGGGCCTCGCCCTCCCACCTTCCCGCCATGCTCGCCCTGGCGCCGCAGGACGCGCCGTTGCTGCCGGGTCTGCGGGTTTTCCGGGTCGGCGGATCGGCGCTGCCGGCCAGCCTGCTGGCGGCAACGCTGCAGCGGCTGACACCGGCGGTGCATACCTCCTATGGCACCAATGAAAGCGGCGGGCTGACCGCCGCGACGCCGGAGATGCTGGCGCGGCATCCGGAGACGGTGGGCCGGGTCTTTCCGGGCGTCGCGATGGAAGTGCGCGACGAGTCCGGCGCGGCCGTGGCGCCCGGCCTGCCGGGCCGCGTCTGGGTGCGCTCCGCCGCCAATGTCGACGGCTACCTGCCGCCGGCCGGCGATGCGGCCCTCAGCTTCCGTGATGGCTGGTTCGACACCGGGGACATCGCGCAGATCGATGCCGAAGGCCTGGTGTTCCTGCGTGGCCGCGCCGATGAGGTGATGAATTTCGACGGCATCCTAGTGGCCCCGCGCGAGATCGAGATCGCCTTCGAGGGGCATCCGATGGTGGCGGAGGTGGCAGCATTCGCCCGGCGTTCCGCCTCGCGCCAGGACGTTCCCTGGATCGCGGTGGTGGCGACGCCGAGCTTCGATGCCGAAGCCTTGTTGCGATACGGCAGGGCACGGCTGGGCACGCGGGCGCCGGTGGCGATACTATGCGTCCGCGAGATGCCCCGAAACGCCATCGGCAAGATCCTGCGGCGCGAACTGGCGGCGCGGGCGGACCGCGTGCGGGCCGCGCCATAGATCATGTTTGGTCGCGTGAATCAGTCTTTTCGGTGATTCCACTTCAAGTCGTCACGCTCTGAGCCTTGTCACACGGACTGCCGCAGGCCCCTCCACCAGACAGGCAAGCCGGGCGATGATCGAACCGAATGCCGCGCTGGAGTTTGATGAGTGTCCAACAAGCCGAAGGATAAGGACGCACCGACCAGCCGCTCGGCCCTGGCGCAGCTCGGCTTTCCGCGCATCCTGCCGCCCCAGTCCGCGATCATCGCCGATGTGCTGGCGCAGTTGGACCGCCATTCCCGGCTGCCCGAGGCCGACCAGCAGCGCTTGCTGGCCCGGCAGGCAGCGCTCCTGCTGGGCCATGCCCGGCGCCATTCGCCCTATTGGCGGAATCGCCTGCAGCCGGCTGGTGATTCCGTCGACCTGGCAGCCCTCACCCGTGTGCCGATCCTGACGCGCACGCAATTGCAACAAGGCGGCACCGCGCTGCATGCCTTCGGGGAGGGTATGACGGAACGCCAGCTCAGCACCGCCAGCACCTCCGGCTCCACCGGCCAGCCGGTGACGGTCAAGAAGCTCATCGCCATCGCGCGGCCGACCTATGCCGCGGCCTCAATGCTGGAGAAGCGCTGGCAGCAGATGGATCCCGAGGCCGTCACCGCGGTCATCCGCGACGCACCGGATGGCGCGCACCGGGTGCAGAATCCGCTGGTGTCCAACCGCCCCAGCATGGTCCATGTCCGCAACCTGATCCGGCATTCGCCGCAGGCGCTGCTGGAATGGCTGCGGGCGCTGCGGCCGCGCTTCCTCATCACCGTGCCGAGCATGGCCGAACGCCTGGCGCAGCTCGCGCTCGCCAAGGGCGGCGGGCCGCCGATCGACAAGATCATGGCCTTCGCGGAGGTGGTGACGGCGCGCCAGCGCAGCCTGTGCCAGGCCGCCTTCGGCGCCCGGATCGTCAACCGCTATTCCAGCGAGGAAGTGGGCTGGATCGCGCTGCAATGCCCGAAGCATGACCATCTGCATGTGCTGTCCTCGCTCGTGCATGTCGAGATCGTGGATGGCGATGGCGCGCCCTGCCCGCCTGGCAAGCCGGGCCATGTGCTGCTGACCGGCCTGCACAGCTACCCGATGCCGCTGATCCGCTACGCCATCGGCGATGTCGCTGAATTCGGCCCGCGCTGCGATTGCGGCATCACCCTGCCGGTGATCCGCCGCGTGCTTGGCCGCCAGCGCAATTTCCTACGCATGCCGGATGGCAGCGATCGGCTGGCGCGGCTGGCCGGGGACCACTGGCAGGAACTACCCGAGGTGCGGGAGTTCCGCCTGGTGCAATACGGCGATGGCGTCGTGGAGGCCTTCCTACGCTGCGACACGCCGCTCGGGCCGCAAGGCCAGGCGCGGGCGCGGGCGCTGTTGCAGCGCGTGCTCGGCCATCCCTTCGCGGTGGTGGTGACGGAGGTCGCGGCGATCGACTGGGGCAACAGCTACAAGCGGGAGGAATTCGTGCGCAAGGAAACACCCTGGCCTGGCCGGAAACCGCCCGATGCAGAAGCCTGACGCGATTCGCTACCCGGTCCGCCTCGCACTGGGCCTCGCCATGCTGCTCGCTGTCGGCCCCGCCCTCGGCCAGCCATCGGAACCCGCCGCGTCGACCCGCCCGATCCGCCTGATCGTGCCCTTCGCCCCAGGCGGCATCACGGATATCCTGGCCCGCGCCCTGGCGGAGCCTGTCGGGCAACGGCTCGGCGCCAGCATCGTGGTGGAGAACCGGACCGGCGCCGGCGGCCTGCTCTCCAACGAAGCCTGCGCTCGCGCCGCGCCGGATGGCGAGACGCTGTGCATCGGCAGCGCGGCGACACATTCGCTGCTGCCGTATCTGCATCCCGGGCGGCTCGGCGCCAGCCCCGCGCATTTCACCCCGATCAGCCGGATCGGCGAGGAGCCGAGCCTGATCGCCGTGCGGCGCGACCATCCGGGCCACGACCTGCCGGCCTTCCTCGCCTGGGCGCATCGCCAGCCGGTGGTGCAGTACGGCGCCGCCGGCACCGGCGGCACCAGCCATCTGATGACCATCCGCATGGCGCGCAGCGTCGGCCTGAACATGGAGCCGATCGTCTATCGGGGCGGCAGCCTGGTTTCCAATGCGCTGACGGCCGGGGAAGTGCCGGTGGCGATCGGCCCGGTTTCCACCTTCCTGGCCGGCATCCGAGCCGGCACGCTTGCGCCGGTGCTGGTGATGGGTCCGAACCGTTCGCTCGCCCTGCCGAATGTGCCCACCTTGGCGGAAACGCTGATCCCGGGCTTCGGCTTCACCGCCTATACCGGCGTGCTAGGTCCGGCCGGCATGGCGCCGGCACTGACGGAACGTATTCATGCCGCCATCCTCGACAGTTTCCGGAACCCTACCTTGCGGCTGCGGGTCGAATCGCTAGGCTTCGACATCAACATGGCGGGGCCGGCGGAATTCGCCGAATGGCTGGCGCGCACGGCGCCGGAATGGCGCGGCATCGTGGAGCAGACCCGCGACACGGTCGCCACACCGTCCGATTGACGCGCGGTCCGCATCGCGCGCCCGCAAAGGTACCCAGCATGTCCCGACAGCCGCCCAGCCTGCTCAACATGTTCCTGGACCGCGCCCGCGAAACGCCGGAGGCGCTGGCCATCGTCGATGGGCCGGTGCTGGTGTCCTACCGGGCGCTGGAGGCAGCCTCCCGCCGCGCCGCGCAGCAGTTCCGGGCGCAGGGATGGCAGGTCGGGCAGACCGTCGGCCTGCTCGGCCAGCGCTACCCCGCGGCGCTTCAGGTCATCGTCATGCTGGGGCTGGAGCGCGCCGGGGTCGCCTATCTGCCGCTGACCGAACGCGAAGCGGCGGCGGAATCGGGCGTCGCGCTGCTGCGCCACCTGGGCGCGGTCGGCATGGTCGGCGACACTTCCGGCACCGACCTGCCGGTGCTGGCCCCGGACATGGTCTGGCTGTCCGCGGATGACCTCCCGCCGGCGGCGGATGCGCCGCTGCCCGGCGACCTGCCCTGCTTCGTCGGGCGATCCTCCGGCACCACTGGCGAGCCCAAGGCCTTCGCCGTGACACACGCGCAGGATGTCGCGCGCATGTTGAGCCAGGGCGAGGCGCTGATGATGCGTCGGCAGGACCGGGTGATGAGCCTGACCGGCTTCGGCTTCGTCACGGGCCTCAGCTACGCCAAGCGCTGCCTGGCCGCCGGCGGCACGGTGGTCGCGCGGCCGCAGGCGGAAGCCGCCGAGGCCGCCTTCGACCGCATCGACCGCTATGCCGTGAACTATGTCTGCGGCACGCCCAGCCATCTCCACAGCATGCTTGATGCAGCACCACCGGATGCGCCGCGGCTGCCCGGCCTGCGCGTGCTGCGCGTCGGCGGCGCGGTGCTGTCGCAGGGCGCCATCACGGGCATCCTGGGCCGCATCAGCCCGTCGCTGGTCTATAACTACGGCTGCAACGAGGCCGGCGGACTGACGTCGGCCACCGGCGCCATGCTGCTGGCGCATCCGGGTACGGTCGGCAGCGTCATACCCGGGATGCAGGTGGAGGTGCGCGACGCGGCCGGCGCGCCGGTGGCCGCCGGGCAGCCGGGGCGTGTCTGGGTGCGCGGCGCGGGGACGGTCACGCGCTACCTCCATGGCACGGATGCCGACCAGGCGCGCTTCGTGGCAGGATGGTACGATACCTCCGACATAGGGGTACTGGATGCGGCGGGGCTGCTGTTCCTGCGCGGCCGCGCCGATGACATGCTGAACTACTCCGGCATGCTGCTCTCGCTGCGCGACCTGGAACTCGCCTTCGAGGATCATCACGCGGTGGCGGAGGTGGCGGCCTTCGCCCTGCCCTCGGAACGCCATCAGGATCTTCCGCTGGTGGCCGTGGTTTTGAAGGGCGAGGCCACGACGGAGGCGCTGCTCGCCCATGGCAGGGCGCGGCTCGGCGTGCGCGCCCCGGTCGCGATATTCCTGACGCGCGACCTGCCGCGCAACGGCATGGGCAAGGTGCTGCGCCATGAACTGGCCGCCCAGGCCAGGGCCGCCATGACGGCGCGGCCGCGCCAAGAATGAGGGTGATTGGCAGCGGCGATTGCTCTTGCTGACGAAAGGCCAATTAGAATCGCAGCCAATCCGTGCGGCACTGAGATAAACGCTACAGCAATATCAGCAAACACTGAAAAAGCGTTTGCTGATTTCGTGCTGTATATTCAATGGTTTCTAGAGCACGAGATCGATCCGAGAGGATCGATCGTGCTCTAGTGTTCCGTTCCCGCCGGAAGATGCGCCGCATGATTGCGCCACCGAGTTGTGGCCGAAAGTGGGTGACGGCGGTTTGAGAAAGGCGGCGTATCGAGGCGGGTGACGAGCCTGCCAGAGCCTCCCGAAGGGGCGATACGCCATTATGAGCCCTCCCACAGTTGTCCAGCTCCGGCGGCCTGACGAGATTGAGGATCCGCTGACCGCGGTCCTGAGGAGTGGAGCCCGGCGGCTGCTGGCGCAGGCGGTCGAGGCGGAAGCCGGACAGGCGCGAGCGCCTGATGCGGCACGGGTATAGGCCCGGAGCGCCAGGTGCAGACCGGGATTGGTCAGGTCGCGGTGCTGCGGGTGAAGCTGCGCGACCGCGGCACCGGCGAGGCGGCCGAGCGGATCCACTTCACTTTCCCGAAGCAAGTCCACCCGATGGCTACACCGTGCTGTCGGCGGACATGACGGCGCTGATCGTCAACCCCGCCGGCTTCCGCCGCCTGCCCTATCACCTGATCAACGACCTGAAGCCAGTCGCGACCACCGCGACCTTCAACTTCGTTCTCGCCGTCACGCCCGGACTCGCGGCGCGCAGCGTCGCAGAGCTGGTGGCGATTGCGCGGGCGCAGCCGGGACGGCTCAACTTCGCCTCGCCGGGCGTCGGCTCACCGTCTCAC
>Ga0315900_10004883_pt1 | contig 18679 bp, 14 predicted proteins | sample LakEriMetagenome_FD_203521 | JGI IMG/M metagenome (GOLD analysis project Ga0315900, IMG submission 203521) | Freshwater fungal communities from buoy surface, Lake Erie, Ohio, United States - Buoy 12 MA114 | ecosystem: Environmental > Aquatic > Freshwater > Lake > Lake biofilm | place: USA: Lake... | reverse complement strand
TATAGACCCTCCCGTAGTTACCGTAAGAACCAATTACACCGGCGCCAATGCCGAAGTCATGGAAACCCAGGTAACCGAGCCGCTGGAAAAAGCCATAAACGGTATTGCCGGTGTAAAAACCATTTCTTCTTCCAGCAACCTTGGCAGCAGTACAGTTACGGTGGAATTCAATCTGGGTACGGAAATGGAGCAGGCTGCTGCCGATGTTCGCGACAAGGTTGCCCAGACATTGCGCCAGCTTCCGCAGGACATCGATGCGCCACCCGTAGTTTCCAAAGCTGATGCTTCCGGAGATTTCCTCATCATCATGCCGATTCAGAGCCGTACGCGAAGCATGCTGGAGCTAACCGATTATGCCTCGAATGTAATTCTGGAAAGGCTGCAGACCATACCCGGCGTGAGTACGGTGAATGTGTTCGGAGACAAACGCTATTCCATGCGCATCCGGTTGATACCGGAAAGAATGGAAGCGCTGGGCATCACGGCGGGCGACATCCAGAATGCCCTGAACCGGGAAAACCTGGAACTGCCCGGAGGAAAGATAGCAGGTAACAATACCGAACTAACAGTCCGGAGTAAAGGAAGACTTTCTACCGAAGAAGAATTCAACCAGCTTATTCTGGCTCAGAATGGCGGCAGCAGCATCCGTCTTTCCGAGGTGGCTGCAGTTGAACTGGGTGCGGAGAACGAAGAAACCGCCATCAAAAAAAACAATGTCAATGCTGTAGGACTGGCCATTGTGCCGCTGCCCGGCGCAAACCATGTTGAAATCGCAGAGGAATTTTACCGGCGTCTGGATAAAATCCGGAATGAACTTCCCAAAGACATTGAAGTAGATGTTTCCATCGATAAAACCCGCTTCGTAAAACAGTCGCTGACGGAGGTAAAGGAAACCCTCGTGATTGCCTTCGCGCTGGTGGTCCTCATCATATTCCTGTTCTTCCGAAACTGGGCCATTGCCTTCAGACCGCTGATTGATATTCCGGTTTCGCTTACCGGCACCTTTTTCATTATGTACCTGATGGACTTCAGCATCAATGTGCTCACGCTTCTGGGCATTGTGCTGGCAACTGGTCTGGTGGTAGACGATGGCATCGTGGTAACGGAAAATATTTTCAAGAAAATGGAGGAAGGCAAGGACCGGGAAACGGCTGCCCGTGAAGGCTCAGAAGAAATCTATTTCGCCGTCATCTCCACTTCCATTACACTGGCCGTGGTGTTTCTTCCCATCGTTTTCCTGCAGGGATTTGTAGGCAGTCTTTTCCGCGAATTCGGAATTGTGGTAGCCGGGGCAGTGCTCATTTCCGCCTTTGTTTCCCTCAGCCTAACGCCTGTACTCAACCTGAAACTGGCCGGTAATGACCGCAGACGTTCGAAATTCTACCTCGCTACCGAACCCTTTTTCACAGGGCTTGACCGTGCCTACCGGAACGGCCTGAGTGGCTTTCTTCAGCAACGCTGGCTGGCATGGTTCATTCTGGTTGCCTGCCTTGGGATGATTGTTTTTCTGGGAAAAATTCTCCCCTCCGAACTGGCACCCATGGAAGACCGTAGCCTTTTCCGGGTGCAGGTTACTTCTCCTGAAGGAAGCAGCTACGATTATTTCGAAAGTTATATGGACAGGGTGAGTCAGTTTTTCATCGACTCCGTTCCGGATAAGCGATTTGTGGTGAGTCTGGTAGCACCAGGTTTTGCCGGCACAGGAGCCGTGAATTCCGGCTTTGCCAACATCGTGCTGAAAACACCGGATCAGCGAAAAAGGACACAAAAGCAACTGGCAGAATCCGTTGGAATGAAACTTAAGAAATTTCCGGAAGGAAAGCTGTTTCTCATTCAGGAGCAGACCATTTCGGCTGGCGGTACCGGACGATTCGGCCTGCCGGTGCAGTTTGTGATTCAGCACCTCAATTTTGAAAAGCTTCGGGAAAAATTGCCGGCCTTTCTGGATGAGGCGAATAAGAGTCCGGTTTTTCAGGGTGTGGATGTAAACCTGAAATTCAACAAACCGGAGCTGGAAGTTACCGTTGACCGGCTCCGTGCTGCCGAACTTGGCGTATCGGTGCAGGATGTGGCCAATACCCTGCAGCTCTGCCTGAGCGGCAGGCGTATGGGCTACTTCATCATGAACGGAAAGCAATACCAGATCATCGGGCAGCTGGACCGCGAAAACCGCGACGAACCTGCCGACCTGAGCCGGCTCTTTGTACGGAGTCGCTCCGGAATGCTCATCCGGATGGACAACCTTGTGAGGATGGAAGAGGTAAGTGCCCCGCCGCAGATATTCCATTTTAACCGTTTCAAGTCTGCCACCGTATCGGCCGGTCTGGCTCCCGGCAAAACCCTGGGCGATGGTGTAGCCGAAATGCAGGCCATCGGAAAGAAAATTCTGGATGACAGCTTTTCCACCGACCTGAGCGGGCCCAGCCGCGATCTGGTGGAGAGTTCGGGCAATACCCGCTTCGCCTTTATTCTTGCTCTGGTGCTGATTTACCTGATTCTGGCTGCCCAGTTTGAGAGTTTCCGCGATCCGGTCATCATCATGATTACGGTTCCGCTGGCAATCGCCGGTGCTGTATTTTCACTTTTCATGTTCGGCCAGAGCATGAACATTTTTTCCCAGATTGGCATCATTATGCTGATTGGTCTCGTAACCAAAAACGGCATTCTTATTGTAGAATTCGCCAACCATAAACGCGCCGCCGGAATGGAGAAACGAAAAGCGGTGGAAGAAGCCGCGGCAGCCCGGCTCCGCCCCATCCTGATGACCAGCCTTGCTACTGCACTCGGTGCTTTGCCCATTGCACTTGCCCTGGGAGCGGGAGCCAGCAGCCGTATTCCGCTGGGGATTGTGATTGTGGGTGGCCTTACCTTCTCCCTGATTCTGACGCTTTTTGTGATTCCGGCTATGTACAGTTTTCTGGCTGCCGGAAATAAAGCAAAGGCTCAGTCAGACGGCGGCCAGGCTGCCTCCATGTCATCAAATACCTGAGCCACAGAACGGACAAAGGCAGGGTCGGAACAGAATTCAAAAACCTCATCCGGACCGCTGAGCTCCGTTTCTGCGATTTTATAAGTCTGCTCCAGACTGCCGCATTCCAGTTTGAGAATGTATTTTCCGTTCCAGCTGAAAAGGCTGGCCTTTATCCGGTCGGCAAAAGGAAATTCTCTGATGACGCGCATTGAATCAAAGCAATCTTTTGTAGTGAGAATGGAGTTCTTCGGTAAGCGACTTTAAATCGAATCGCGAAGCCTGACGGCGGGCAGCTTCTTCCAGTTGAAATCGCAATCCGGCATCTTCGGAAATGGTCCGCAGACCTTCGGCAATATCGTCGGCCGACATAGGATCTACATAGCCACCGGCATCGCCTGCAACTTCCTCAAAACAGGAATCTTTGGAAGTAAGAACTGCCTTCCCCCGGCGGATGGATTCCAGAACCGGAATACCGAATCCTTCGAAAACCGAAGGAAACACCGTGAAAACGCAGCCGTCGTAGAGATTTACCAGATCATCTGAATCCACGGCACCGAGCCAGCGAAGACGCCCGTTGAAATCGCCCAGCTGATCGAGCACCTCATCCGCTGTATCGCCCCTCCCTCCTACCAGCACCAGATCTTCCTGCATCTGAGGCATTGCTTTTTTAAAGGCCTCGAGCAGCCGAAGGTGATTTTTCCGTTTTTCCAGCCGGGAAACACAAAGAATATAAGGGCGCTCAACCAGGTCGTACTTGTACAGCACCTTTGCTACCGCTTCCGGTCTTTTCCGGTAATGAAAAGCGGGCGCCGTATCCTGATAGAGCACCTCTACCCTTCCCTTGCAGGCAGGATACCAGCCCTCGAGATCGGCACGGGTTTGTTTGCTGGGAACCAGAATCAGATCGGCCTTCTTGCAGGCAAAGGCTGTTTTCTGCTGATAAATCAAGCGGTCCGTCCATTTGTAGGCCTCCGGAAATCGCCGGAAAATCACATCGTGAATGGTTACCACCGCTTTGGTACCGCGCCTGCTGTTCCAGTCCAGCGGAATCTCATTGCTCAGTCCGTGATAAATATCCAGTTTCAATCCTGCCGCCTTTTTACCCCAGGAAAGCAAACGCCCGAATGAACCGTAGCCGCCTTCATATTTCCATTGGGCACCGCTTTCGCGCAGGGCCCTCTGAAAGTAAGGCAGGTCCATCGGCTTATTTGTATCAAACAAAACATATTGATTTTCAGGATGCTGCCGAAACATGGCCGTGAGCAGGGTACGGCTGTAATTCCCCAGTCCGGTGGGATTGTGAAAGGCTCTTTTAGCGTCGTAACCGATGGTCATGTTTCTTTATTCTTAGTCTGATCTCAGGCTTTAGGAGACCCGACCCCCTGTTCTGAAAATTAATTTCGGATTGTATCGTTTGTTATTTTCCAAATGACTCCGGAAGACCTTTCTTTGAGGTTTGGAGCTAATTTGACGGTTCAAAATTGCCAATCCTTCATGCGGAGTCCAAACTCAATCTTTAAAATTTTTACTGCGGCCCTTGGCCTGCTTCTGAGTTTTCAGTCGTTTTCGCAGAAAACACTCAGTACTTCGTCCGATTTCCCCGTGCTTAAAGATGGCTTTGAGCTTCTGGAAAAAGGTAACATCCGGGCAGCATCGGATGAATTCAGAAAACACGCCGGCAGCAGCAGCGGAGATTTGCTGCAAACGGCCCGGTATTATGAGGCTTACTGCGCTGAAATTTTGCATCAGCCCAATGCAGAAGAGCAACTGCTGGCTTTCAACCGGCAGTACCCGGGTTCACAATATGAAGGCAGGGTCTGGCTCAATCTGGGCCGGCATCACTACCGGATGAAAAAATGGGAGCAGTCTCTTGATTACCTCAGCAAGCTTGAAGCAAATGACCTTGGTTATGAAGACCAGGCTGAAGCCGATTATAAAACCGGTGTCTCAGCTTTTCAGCTTCAGCAGTTTGACAGGGCACGGGTTGCCTTCCGGAAAGCCCGTGGCGGAAACCACAGGTATGCCGCATCAGCCGCCTACTACTGTGCCTTCCTGAACCTGAGAGATAATCAGCTGGATGAAGCACTCAGCGACCTGGACCAGGCAGAGAAATCAGAGGAATTCCGTGCTTCGATTCCGGTGCTGCGGGCCAGCATTCTGTATAAAAAACGCTCTTTTGCAGAAGCAGCTGCCTTTGCTGAAAGTTGCTTCAAAGACACCATCAAAATCGCCAATCCGGAAGAACTACACCTTATTGCCGGCGAATCCTGGTTTAACCTGAGGGACTACGAAAAAGCCGCCGGACATTTTGAGCTTTACAGCAAAACCATCAAAAGCAATATGCCAAGGCCACTGCAGTTCCGCATGGCTTTTTCTGCCTATAAAACCAATCAGACCGACCGGGCCATTACCGGTTTCAGGCAGGTTGCCGCCAAACTGGATACGGCAAAAGGCAAGCAGGATACACTTGGTCAGGCTGGTTCATATTACCTTGGCATCTGCTACCTGAAAAAAGAACAAAAACAGTTTGCGCTCAATGCTTTCGATGTAGCATCCAGCCTGGAAGCAGACCGAAGAATTCAGGAAGATGCCTGGTTTCAGGCGGGTAAAATCAGCTATGACCTGGAAAAATATGCGGAAGCCATCGACATTCTTAAAGACTTCACCTCCAACTTTCCTTCCAGTTCTTATGCGGAAGAAGCCAATGAACTGATTGGCGAAGGCCTGCTCAACACGCAGGACTTCGAAGCTGCGCTTCAGTATATGGAGAAAAACAGGGTGAAGTCTGAGCGGCTTACACTGGCCTACCAGCGTGCAGCCTACCAGCGGGGAACAGTGCTTTTCAATGACGGCAATCCTGCCAAGGCAGCAGAAATGTTTCAGACATCGCTGAAATATCCCTCCGACAAAGAAACACAGCTGGCTGCACAGTACTGGCTGGCTGAAAGTTACCTCCGCCAGAATCAGTATGCAAAAGCTGCACAGGAATATGCTGAGTGCCTGCGGTCCGAAGGAATTGCTACAAGCCCCTTCCGCGCCAAAGCACTTTACGGCCTCGGCTATGCCCATTACAATCTGAAAGAATATTCCAAAGCCCTTGGCAATTTCCGCGAGTGCACCCAGGAATGTGAAAAATCTGGTCATAAGAATGACATGGCCGACGCGCTCCTCCGCATGGCCGACTGCCAGTATGCCACCAAGGATTATCCGGCTGCACTGAAAACCTACGACAAGGCAATGGATGCCCGCACGCCGGAAATGGATTACGCCTTCTACCAGAAAGGAGTGGTATATTCTTCGATGAAGGAGTTTGAAAATGCACGCACAAACTTCTCTGTGGTAGTGGAGAAGTATCCTAAATCCAGGCTGTATGATCAGGCAGTTTATCAGAAAGCCCAGATGGATTTTGAAGGAGGCAATTACCAGTCCGCCATCCGTGGTTACGGAAACATCATCGAAAACATGGATGGAAGCCCGGTCATTCCTTATTGCTACCTGAACCGCGGTATTTCGGCTTCCAACCTCAAAGAATTCTCCGTAGCGGCAAAAGACTTCCGGCACATTCTGGATACCTATCCATCCCACCCTGCCGCCAACTCTGCCATCCTTGGCCTGCAGGAAGCACTGGTCCAAACCGGAGAACTGGACCAGCTCAATGAATATCTTGGAAAATACAAGAAGGCCAATCCTGAATCCGATGCACTGGAAAGCATCGAGTTTGAAACCTGCAAGGCACTGTACAACAACCAGAAATACGATAAAGCCATTACTGGTTTTCAGGAATACCTGAAGAACTACGGCAGTTCCAGTTTTGCCCCTGAAGCCCGTTTCTTTCTGGCCGAATCCATGTACCGCGGTGGTAACAAGCAGGAATCACTCAGCCTGTACAAGGAGATTCTCAGTCAGGGAAAAAGCAACTGGTTTATTCGTTCTTCCTTCCGCGTGGCCGAATTGGAATATGCCGCAGGAAATTACCAGGCGGCATCCGACCGCTACGGCAACCTGTTGAACGGCGTTGTGCGGTCCAACAAGGATGTGAACAATGCCAGCATGGGTTTAATTGAAAGCCAGTATCAGCTGGGCCGTTACGATACCGTTTCCCTGCTTTGTGCTGAGTTGCTGAAGAAAGAAAACCTCGCTGTGGATGTGGCAAACAAAACTTCCCTTTACGCCGCCAAGGTATATGTTGGGAAAGGAGAATATGAAAAGGCCATCGATGAGCTGCTCAATACCGTTAATAATGCACAGGACATCAACGGTGCTGAGGCCCAATACCTTGTAGGTGAAGTATTTTACAAGCAGCAGAAATACAATGAGTCCCTGGCGGCCCTCTTCGAACTGAAGAGCCGCTTTGCTGCCTATCCGAAGTGGTACAACAAAGGCTTCCTGCTGATGGCCGACAACTATGTGGCCATGAAGGAAAACTTCCAGGCACAGGCTACGCTGAAGTCCATCATTGAGAATGCCAAGGACAAGGAGACTGTGGCCGGCGCCAAAACCCGCCTTGCAGCGCTGAAGGCAGCAGAGGATTTGTAATTGCAATGGCCTTGTACCGCTGCTGCATCAAAAACCTGCTCGACCGCATCCTGGCCCTGACCGGCCTTATTCTTTCAGCACCTGTATTTTTTCTGGTCTGGCTGGCGCTCATGATTGCCAACCGAGGCGAGCCCTTTTTCTTTCAGCCAAGGCCCGGCAGAAATGGAAAAATTTTCCGGATTGTAAAGTTCCGCACCATGAACAACCGCCGGGATGCTAAGGGTGAATTACTGCCCGATGCTGAAAGGCTTACACCAGTCGGGCGCTTCGTGCGCAAAACTTCCCTCGACGAAATTCCCCAGCTGATCAATGTGCTCAAAGGCGAAATGAGCCTGATTGGTCCGCGGCCCCTTCTGGTGGAATACCTTCCTCTCTACAGCAAGGAGCAGGCAAGAAGGCATGAAGTTCGCCCGGGTATCACAGGCTGGGCGCAGGTCAACGGCCGCAATGCCATCGACTGGGAAACCAAGTTCCGGCTGGATGTCTGGTATGTCGACCATCTCTCCTTCCTGCTGGACCTTAAAATCCTCTGGCTCACGGTGCTGAAGGTCTTTCGTTCCGAAGGCATTTCTGCCGCCAATTCGGCCACAATGGAGAAGTTTACCGGGAGTGCTTCCGGGAACTGATTTATCTGCTTTATCGATCTTATTTTTTGGGCGCCTGTTCGCCTGCGGCGAAACACCGGGTGCTCTGCTGCAATTCCGCCTGCGGCGGAGATTTCCGCGACGCCCCCTGGCGCGGGCCGTGTTCGGAAGGAAGGCTTCGCTCAAAGCGAAGCCTTCCTTTTTCACCGTCAGGAATGAAGCGGGGCTCTGCCCCGTTCCGGCTAATTGGTGGCCTCCGGCCAATGCAGGCACAAACGCCAGAGGCTATCCAATCGGCCGAACGCCTGTACCGAACCTGCTTCGTTGAGGCAGGGCTTGCTTCGACAAGCTCAGTATATATCGACAAGCTCAGCCAATAAGCCTCTACCGATAGTTATAAAAAAATGACTGAAAGAATCTATTTGATAGTGGATACTTTCCCACCCTTTTACAAGAAATTTTCCCTTATTATGGAAATTTTAGTCTTAATTTTTCCACCTTACCGGAAATATTCATACTTTTGACCATGCCCTTCATCAGCCGCCTGCTCGAAAAAGAACTGCGAAAATACCTGTTCAAGGGAAAAGCATTGGTCATCACCGGTGCCCGGCAGGTAGGTAAAACCACCCTTATCAGGCATCTTGTTGAAGACGACGCCAGGGTAAACTGGCTGAACGGCGACGATTTCCGTGACCGCGAGCGGCTCCGCAATCCCGGCCTGCCCGAAATTGAAGCCTTGTTTTACGGAACGGATGTGCTGGTGATCGATGAAATTCAACGCATTGAAAATGCAGGTTTAATCCTGAAAATGATGGTTGACCGGTTCCCGGACAAGCAGATCATTGCCTCCGGTTCTTCCGCACTGGAAATGTCGGACCGCATTTTCGAACCCCTCACCGGCAGGCATTTTCTTTTTCACCTCTACCCTTTAGGCCTTTCAGAACTTTACCCAGGCATGCCGCCCCTTCAGCTGGAAAGGGAACTCAGTTTTCACCTGATTTACGGTTCATATCCTTCCGTCTGTCTTCAGCGCGACCTGGCCGAAATTCAGATCCGCAATCTGGCCGACCAGTACCTGTACAAGGATGTGCTGGTCTGGAAAAACATCCGCAAGCCGGCTTTGCTGGAAAAACTGCTGCAACTGCTGGCTTTTCAGATAGGCTCAGAAGTATCGGTACATGAACTTTCCCGGCAGCTTCAAGTGAAATCCGAAACGGTGGAGCAATACCTCGATTTACTGGAAAAAGCCTTTGTGGTATTCCGCCTGAGACCGTTTTTTAACAACGAACGAAAAGAAGTGAGCAAAATGAGCAAGGTCTTCTTCTGGGACAACGGCATCCGCAATGCCGTCTGCGACCGTTTTTCTCCGCTTTCAGCCCGGGACGATGCCGGCAAACTCTGGGAGAACTTCGCCATTGCCGAGCGTATGAAGTGGCTTCGTGCAAACGGGTTATTTACGCGCTCCTGTTTCTGGCGAAATTACAACCAGAGCGAGGTGGATTACCTGGAAGTTTCCGGTGGAAAAATCAGCGCCTGGGAAATGAAATGGAACAAGCCGGCTACCGGCAATTTCAACCGGGCTTTCCGTAACCTTTACCCCGATGCACAGACCGCTTTCGTGAGTCCATCCGGCATTGGCGATTTTACCGGAATTTCGCAGACACCCTGATTTCCAATCTTCAGGCGCGGGCCGTGTTCGGAAAGAAAGCTTCACCGGGAGCGAAGCCTTCCTTTTTCATCATCTGAAATGGAGCAGGGTTCTGCCCTGTTCCGGATATTATTTGGCCTCCGGCCAATGCAGAAACAACAGCCAGAGGCTTATTACCGTAAAGGCTGAAAATTTTCAGCCCTTACTCCTCATTCTATCCGGAGAGTTAGGCGCAGCCGCTCTCCGGATTTATTAATACTTGCACGACTCCATTCCCGGTAGTCGTGTACAAAGTATGAGCATCCCGGGTCTGGAGACCCTAACATATTTATGGTCCGGAGTGGCCCGGCTGCGCCGGAACACTCCGGACAGGGGGCAACAATAGCCTGAGGCTTATAGATATCCCGAACGCCTGTCCCGAGCTCGCCTCGGGAAGGCCGGAGCCTCGCCCGATAAAAAGAAAAAATGGGGCGGGGCTCTGCCCCGTTCCTACTATTGTTTGGCTTCCAGCCAGAACAGAAAATGCAGCCGACTGCGCCGAAACACTACTGAAATATAAACGCCAGAGGCTTCGTAATTATCCGAACGCATGTACCGAACTTGCTTCGGTGAGGCTGGAGCCTCACCTGATTGAATTAAAATTCTATTTTACAATACTTTACAACGCCAACTAAACACTAATTACTAAATCCTTTGCACTGGCACCCTCAATCCCGCAAGCAACGGACAGAGAAGCCGTCCGTCTCGAGGTTGCCGCCGTTCCGGACTGAATCACCATTGCCGTAATACAGGATTCGGATCCAGGTGGTCCACGATGAGTACTCCGTAGAAGACCACCAGAGGCCGTTGTAGCCAATGGCGTGGTAGGTACCACCGTTGGTACGGGTGCCGCCCGGAAGGCCCGTGAATCCGCTGCTGTTGGTCGCATCAGTATTGGGGTCTTGCCATAAGCCAGTGCCAGCTTGTATAGTTCCAGTGCTTTTCATTTTACCGCCAGCCACCGAAGCTCCGCCTAAATAATCTTCCAAGGTTGTCCACTCCGCATCACTTGGCACATGCCAGCCTGCCGGACAAAGGCCCCGGGGTCGGCAACCGCATACCAATTGTAGAGCTTGCCGTAGGTGGCATTGTTGGCAAAATCATTATTGAAAATAGAATAGGCACCACTGGTTGTGCTTGCCCAGTCGTTGTCGTTTAGATTGGTGGGAATCGGGTTACCATTGCGGTACTTGCTGGTTTTCAGGTTTTCTTTCATCCATACCTGATTACCTATAGTTACCGTACTGTAGGTATTACCGTCGGCATCCACCGCGGGATTTGCAGATGACTGGGGTGTCGTAAAGGTTTTCTGTTCCCCATATCCGGTTCCCGCAGCATTTGTGGCAAATGCCCGAACATAATAGGTTGTTGCGGGCAGCAAATGGCCTTCTCCACCAGAAAAAAGAGTCCCATTATTATTTGATAACCATGCGAGAGAATCCGCCGTGGTCGGATTTGGTGATGTACCCCAGCAAAAACCAACTGTTGAAGCGGCTGCGCCCCCATCATTGCTTACCGAACCAGAAAAACTGGCAGCGCGGGAGTAAATCAGCGTTACTTCGTTTATTACTACTTTTGGGACGCAGGGCGAATATTGAAACTGCCCGTCGCAATTGTAAAGGCTGGCCGAGCCATAGGGTGGATTGGATGGCAGACCTGTGCCGCTGCTTCCACTGCCGTTGCAAATGAATTTTGTCTGCGAGGCATTCACTTCTGCATCCGATAACTGTCCGTTTCCGTCGGCATCCAGTCCAGCTTCAATTTTCACACCACCATTGACACAATTTGCGCCAGCGGCTTCCGGGGTGGTACGGATTAGGGCATTTTTGCCGTTATTTCCATTCTGGCCGTTTTGTCCGGCAGCGCCCTGTGGTCCGGCGGGTCCTTGCGGTCCCTGAGGCCCCGGCGTACCATTGGCCGAGTACAGCGCATACGGCACACTCAGCAGCTGGCTGGTACCGGAAATGCTGTAATTGCTGCCGCCTTCGGGGTCGGTTTCGGTTTTGATAAAATACGGACCGGTGGCCCAGTCAATGGCGGACAAGCTGCCGCTCACCACCGTGCCGCCGCCCACCTGCAGGCTTACAAGTCCGGCCGCATTGGTGCTGGCACTGTGCGTTTCCACATACACGGCCGTACCCGTTTCGCTGCCCTGCAGAATGCTCAGGCGCATGAAAACTGGCTGGTTTTGCAGAGCCTGACCGCCGGGGTTGCGGAGGATGGATTGGTAGGAGAATTTCTGCGGAATTGTTTGTGCGCAAACAATTCCGCTAGTGTTTAGTGAAAAGTAGTAAGTGCAAAGTGAGATGGCAAAAATGCGAAGTAATTGAAATTTCATGGGGATCCTTTTTTACATGCTCATACGAAAGTAGGCATTGAAAATAATTTTGATGCATGAAATGCAAGGTTGGGATCATTATCCACTGAGGCTCCTCTAAAGAATCAGGAAATAATTCGAAATCAAGTCTCTCCGGCTTGCTTCAGCATTTCAGTCAAAATATTAGGTGCAATCCTGAATCCAGCCAAATCAAGTTGATTCAGAATGGGTTTCAGTTCTTTTATAAGGCCATGTTGCTTTGCCTTAACCAAAACTCCAAGGGTTCCGGTTATTTTAATACCAAGCCGTTGAGCTTCTCTCCGGCCTTTAAACTCATCGACAATCAGCAAGACATCTTTTAGTTCCAGCGCCAGCGCAATGGCAGAAGCCTCTCCGATATCCAGAATTGATAATAGAATCTGAAAAGTCTGTTTTTCTTTTACTGGTTCCACTATCACCCAATCTGGCAGCGGGTCACCAAATTCGAAAGCAATTTCTTCCGTAATGTAAATCTTCCTGTAAAGCGACCGGAGTAAGGGCAAGGCATTCAGCCTTGATAAGACAATCAGACAACTGGTATCCGCAATTACTATTGCCTCAGGCATTTCCGACATCCTTAACCAAATCGTCCAAAGATTCGCTGAAAACGGAAACCCCGAATTTGCCCATAATTTCGATGAATGCCCGCTTGGATAAACCAACCATTTCGGCGGCCTGTCCGGAGGATACAAGTCCATCCTCGTACAATTTGGCAGCCACATAAATGGACAGATCAAAAATCTTCATATCCAGACTCTCAGGCAGATTCAGGGTGACTTTCATTGGATGGATAGATTCATTTATGCAAATATAGATTTTTTAGCACTTCAGAAAACGACAATTCCTGTTGATTTAGCAGCCAGAAGGAAAAAGGATAAATTGAAGGGCGCCACCTTGCCACTCCAGTGTGTCAATCTCAACCCGGATTTTTCCTCAAAACCATCGCCGTGCGGTTCGTGAGGTAAAGCTGAATCCGGTTTTCTTCCAGTGTGAAATGTTCTGTGCTGCGGGCATGACGACCGAATCCGCCGAACTCCTCATCATCCGAATTCAGCAGCATGCGGTATGAACCCGGACCCGGAAGTGTAAGCCCATAACCGGAATAACTTTTATCCGGATGAAAATTATAAACAAAGAGCAATCCGCCCCGCATGAAAGCCAGAATCTTGTCCTCATTGTGGATGTGAATCTGCTTAAGAAAGGTATCCTCCAGCACTTTCTCATCCCGAAGCAACATTACCATGGCACGGTCGAATTCAAGCAGCGCCTGATAGCGGAGATGGTCCTGCTCCGAAAGGCTCCACTGTCTGCGGGCGTAATGATAGCTCCAGCCGTTGCCTTCCCGGGGAAAATCAATCCACTCGGGATGACCGAATTCGTTGCCCATGAAATTGAGGTAGGCATCGCCGGCTGCAGCAGCCGTAATAAGGCGGATCATTTTGTGCAGGGCCATGCCGCGGTCAATCACCAGACTGTGCGAAAATTTACTCATGCCCGTGTACATCTCCGCACCCATCAGCCGGAAGGCCAGGGTCTGGTCGCCCACCAGCGCCTGATCGTGACTCTCTGCATAGGCCATGGTGCGCTCGTCGTAACGCCGGTTGCTCAGCATGCTCCACAAATCCCACATGTTCCAGTCCTCATCTTTCTGCTCCTTGATGATTTTGATCCAGAAATCAGGTATGCCCATACCCAGTCGGAAATCAAAGCCCAGCCCCCCCTCCTGCTGGGGACGGGCAAGTCCGGGCAGGCCGCTCACATCTTCGGCAATCGTGAGCACATCTTCCCTGCAATCATGCGCCGTTTCGTTGGCCAGTTTCAGGTACAGAACGGCATCGCCATCCAGCACATGGCCATAGTAAGAATCCAGCGAATCAAAGCTGCGGTTCATGCCGTGGTCTTTGTAAAGCATGGAGGTTATTCCGTCGAAACGAAAGCCGTCAAAGCGGTATTCCTCAATCCAGTAGCGTACATTGCTGAGGAGAAAGCGCATCACCTCCGGCTTGCCGTAATCGAAGATTTTTGAATCCCAGAGCGGATGATTACCGGCATCGCCGAATCGGAAATACTGGTGACTGCTCCCGTCAAATTCATTCAGGCCCTCGTGCAGATTTTTCACCGCATGCGAGTGTACCAGATCCATGATGACCGCAATGCCCATGCCGTGCGCCTCATCGATCAGTTCTTTCAGTTCATCAGGAGTTCCGAAGCGGGAAGACACCGAGAAAAAGCCGGACACATGATAACCGAAAGAACCATAGTAGGGATGCTCCTGAATGGCCATCAGCTGAATGCAGTTATAGCCGGCTTTCTTGATACGCGGCAAAACCTGCTCGCGGAATTCCCTGAAACTCCCAACACCGCCTTCTTCCAGGGCCATACCAACATGGGCCTCGTACACAAACAAGGGTTTTGAAGGCTGCCAGTTCAGAACATTTCGGAATCGATAACTTTCTTCCGGATGCCAGATGAGTCCGCAAAAATCCTTGGTTTCCTCATCCTGCAGCTGAAAGCGGATGAAGGCCGGAATGCGGTCCAGGGTTCCGTTTCGTCCCTGCACGCGAACCTTAACCTTCTGCCCATGCCGAAAAGTCTGACCGGCATTATCCGGAATCCGGATTTCCCAGATGCCTCCCTCCTGCCGCTGCATGGGGTGACTTTCCCGGTTCCAGTCGTTGAAATCGCCGGTGAGCCAAAGCTGCTGCGCTTCCGGGGCCCATTCCCGGTAAATCCAGCCGGTTTCCGTTTCATTCCGCTGAAAACCAAGTTGATAATGCAGTGAGGCAAAGTCTTTCAGGCTTCCATACTGCTCCAGAATCCAGGTACGCATGCCCAGGTAGCGGTAATGCATATCGGAAATTTCCGAAGCAAAGGGTTTCAGTTCGGGATGAGCTGAAATCAGGGGGATGTCGCGCTGTATGATCATGGCTTCTTTCCGCAAACTTCGAATGCAATCAGCCCTGTTCCAAACTTCTGAAGAAATTAGAAAAGGATGCACCGGGAGAAGTGTAATTTTACCCGCCTTCCTAACCGAAAAAACTGATATTCCATGGCCAGAATCCTGATTGCCTCCGGTCTGATTCTTTTGCTGGCAGGATGCCTCATCTGGCTTTTTCCCAATGCATTGAAATACATCGGCAAACTGCCGGGCGATTTTCACTATCAGTCAGGCAATGTCTCCTTCTATTTTCCGCTCACCACCGGACTGCTTGTCAGCCTCCTTCTCACCCTATTAATGCGTTTGCTGAGCCGATGAAAAACCTGTTGCTTGTATTTCTGGGAAGCGGTCTGGGCGGTAGCCTTCGCTACGGAGTTTCCATGTTGTTGAAAACAGACACCGCTTCTGTGAAATTCCCGCTGGCTACCTTCATCAGCAACACGCTGGCCTGCCTGTTGGCGGCCTGGCTGATAAGCCGCCTGTTTCCGCAGATGATTAGCGAGCCTGCTGCCCGCCTGCTGCTGCTCACCGGCTTCTGCGGAGGATTCAGCACTTTTTCGGCCCTCAGCCTGGAGTCCGCTGCTCTGGTAAGAAACGGCAACTGGATGATGGCCGCGCTCTATGTCCTGCTCAGCCTTTCAGCCGGACTAGCAGCCTTCTGGATTTTCCATACCGGATCAGTGAGTGCAGGAAGATAAATTCCTACCTTTGCACAGATGCTGATCAGGAGATTCAATTTTCTCATTCCGTTTTGCCTGCTGCTGGCTGCCTGTCAGACCATTCCGGAGTATCCGGCCATTCCTTCCATCAGCTACGGGTCAGCTTACTTTCAGGAATTTCCCCAGACAGATTACATTTTCCTCAGTGTGAACTTCAAGGACGGAGACGGTGATCTTGGACTGGATTCAGAAGACCTTCCATCGCGGGATTCCGCAGACCGCTTCAATATCTTCCCGGTGCTTTTGCGTAAAAACGGAGATACGTACGATACACTGCGCGAAATTTCCTATGCCGGCACCTTTCCCCGCCTGCGCGAAAGCAGCGTAGCCGGTCCGATTGAAGGAACGCTCCAATACAAACTCGGCTCCCTCAACTTTTTCAACGAAGACAGCAGCATTGCCAAAATCCGAATTTACATCCGCGACCGGGCCGGCAATACCAGTAATATCATTGAGACTCCGCCATTTCCGGTTGTTTATAAATAATGCAGCCGGCAGGTAAAAAACGACTCATTCTTTATCAGCTGTTTGTGCGGAGTTTCGGCAACGAAATCCAGCCGCAGATTCCCGGTGCCAACTGGTCGGTTAACGGCAGTGGCACCCTGGATAAAATTACTCCGGTTGCGCTTCAATCCATCCGCGACCTTGGCTGCAATGCGGTCTGGCTCACCGGCCTGCTCCGGCATGCCAGTCAAAGCGATAATCCGGCCTACAAGGAACCAAAATCCCATCCTTCCCTGGTGAAGGGAATGGCCGGTTCGCCCTACGCCATCGAAGATTTTTTCGCTACCGACCCCGACTTGCACAGCCGTCCGGATCAGCCCTGGCAGGAACTGGATGAATGCCTGCAAAGAATAAAATCCGCAGGAATGAAGGCTTTCATCGATTTTGTACCCAACCACTGCGCCCGCTTTTACCGGAGTGAACATGCCCGGCAAATCAGTTTGCGCGACCTGGGCGAAGACGATGACAAATCCCTGGAGTTTCATCCGCAGAATCATTTCTACTACCTGCCGGGCCGGGATTTTATTTCGCCGGTTTCGATGCCGGATGAAACCAAAGATGCCTGGACAGAAAGCCCGGCCAGAGCCACCGGCAACGATTGCTTCCGACCCGATCCAAATCAGAACGACTGGTACGAAACCGTCAAGTTAAACTATGGAATAGACTACCGAACATGTGAAAAGCACTTCGAAGCAAAACCTGCCGTATGGCTGTATATGAAAGAAGTGCTGCTCTTCTGGGCTGGTAAAGGCTTCGATGGCTTTCGCTGCGATATGGCTGAAATGGTGCCTTCCGAATTCTGGGCATGGGTAATTCCGGAAGTAAAATCAGCTCATCCGGATTGCCTTTTCATCGCCGAGATTTACCAGACCAATCTCTACCATGAATACCTGAATGCCGGCTTTGATTTTCTGTACGATAAGATGGGCATGTATGATGGTCTCCGTTCGGTGCTCGCCGGGCAAGAAAACTGCAGTGCCCTTAGCTCCGTATGGCAGCAGCAGGAAGGCATCGGACATCGCATGCTTCGCTTTCTTGAAAACCACGACGAACAGCGCATGGCCTCCCGTTTTGCGGCCGGCGACGGATTTCATGCTTTACCAGCTTTTGCTCTTGCCGCTTTTACTTCACAGGCCGCGCTGATGCTGTATGCCGGTCAGGAACTGGGTGAAAAAGCCGAAGGCAGCGAGGGATTTTCCGGTGACGACGGACGCAGCAGCATCTTCGACTATGCGGCAGTTCCCTCCCTTCAGCGATGTTATCAGGAACTTCATCATGGAATTACAGGCTTAAGTCCGGAAGAAAAATTCCTCCGCGAAGAATACCGCAAAATCCTGAAGCTGGCCGGAGAAACATCTGCTCTGCACAAAGGCCATTTTTTCGACCTTCAATATGTAAATCCGGTTTCTGAAGATTACGATGCCAACCGCACTTATTCCTTCCTTCGTTGGGACGAAAGCCTGATGCTGCTCATCGTCGTTCATTTTTCCGGAGAGAAAAAGAGCATACGGCTTCGCATCCCGGAACTTGCCTTTTCTATGATGAATCTTCCGCTGCAGTCCGGAGCTGAACTTATCCCATGGCCGGAAGGTGGCGAAAGCGTCAAATTTGCTTCTGCCGCTGCATCCACAGAAGGCATTCCCATTCAGGTCGATCCGCATTCTTACCGGATTTTCCGCCTTAGCTTGCAGAACTGAAATCATTGCCCGTACATTCGGATCGGATGAAAAAAAAATCCCTATATCAATCGGTACTCGTGGCCGCTCTTCTGCTGGCCGCCGGCTGGTCAGGCCTGGTATACAGCATTGGAAATGAGGCACTTTTTATGTTCATCAATTCCAACTGGACACCTTCTCTCGGACAGCCCGCCCGTTTTTTCAGCTTACTTGGCGAGTCCTGGGCCATGGGAATGGCGCTCATCATCAGCCTTCGCCTACCCTTCCGAAGCACGCTTCTCATCGGACTCACCTGGCTCAGCGGTGCCCTGCATTCCTGGCTCTTCAAACTCTGGCTCTGCAGGGGCTGGCCGCGTCCATTTGAATTTTACCAGCAGAAACAACAGGTACTCAACCTCGTGGACGGCGTAAAAGTGCATCACTGGAACACCTTCCCTTCCGGCCACACCATTACAGCCATTTCTCTGGCCGTCATCCTGCCGCTGATTTTCCCTGCTCTCCGAAGATGGCAGGCGGCAATGTTGTTGTTAACAGCACTGCTTTGCGGCCTAAGCCGGATCGTGCTCGTTCAGCACTGGCCGCAGGATGTGCTGGGCGGCATGCTGCTGGGCTGTTCTGCAGCCTTTCTCGCCATACGGATTACAGCGCGCATGCCTTCCAAAACCTGGCTGGAAAAATCCCTGATTTCTCGTTTTCGCCGCTGATTCT